>JAAUYH010040281.1_pt1 | contig 11509 bp, 11 predicted proteins | sample 7278061 | NCBI WGS metagenome assembly JAAUYH01 (sample SAMN14350203, study PRJNA611818) | marine sediment metagenome | isolation source: surface marine sediment (0.6m) | place: French Polynesia: Moorea | collected 2018-08 | reverse complement strand
TGGTCGCGACGCGGTTCCAGACCTCGACGATCCAGCAAGGCGCCAGCGAAGTGCTGGTCTATGGCACCGCCGTCCGGCTGAAATGATCCCCGACGATGCCACGCTGACCGAGGACGGGCTTGCACCCGAGGGCACCAAACCGATCCTGCTCTTGGCCTGCGGGGCATTGGCGCGCGAGATCCTCGCCGTGATCAAGGCCAACGGGTGGAGTCATATTGACCTGATGTGCCTGCCCGCGATCCTGCACAACCACCCCAAAAAGATCCCTGCCGCGGTCGAGGCCGCCGTGGCCAAGCACCGCGATGCTTACGAAACCATCCACGTCGTCTATGCCGATTGCGGCACCGGCGGGCAGTTGCAGGACCTCTGCGACCGCCTTGGCGTCGAACTGGTCGAGGGCCCGCATTGCTATTCGTTCTTCGAGGGCAACGAGGTGTTCAACCGGCGCGCGGTGGACGAATACACCGCCTTCTACCTCACCGACTTCCTGGTCCGGCAATTCGACGCCTTCGTCTGGAAGCCGCTCGGTCTCGACCGGCATCCGGACCTGCGCGAGATGTATTTCGGCAATTACACCAAGCTCGTCTACCAGGCGCAGACGGAAGACGCCGGACTGGACGCCAAGGCACGGGACTGTGCCGAACGGTTGGGCCTCGCCTATGAATACCGGTTCACCGGCTACGGCGATCTGGAAACCACGCTCAAGGGCTGGGCCTAGGCCGCGGCCTTCGCTGCGAGCCCGCGAATCCGTTCCACCATCGCGCGCAGCCCGTTCGACCGCTGCGCCGAGAGATGGTCGTTGAGCCCGAGCCGCGCCATTTCGGCGCCCGCGTCGACCTGCAAGACTTCGGCCACCGAAAGCCCCGAATACAAGGCCCGCAAAATGGCGATCAGCCCGCGCACGATCATCGCGTCGGAATCGCCGCGGAACGTGAAGATCGCCGCGCCGCCCTGGCCCTCGATCTCGGGCACGAGCCAGACCTGGCTCGCGCAGCCCTCGACCTTGGTCGCCGGCACGCGCAGCGCCTCCTTGAGCGGGTCCATGGCTTTCCCCATGTCGATGACATGGCGATAGCGGTCCTCCCAGTCCTCGAGGAATTCGAACGTCTCGGCGATGTCTTCGAAGGCTTCCTGCGCCATCGGCGGCTCCTTTCCGGTCGCCTTGCAGGTAGTGGCTGGCCCGGGAAAGGTCCAGCCCCCGCAATGCCTTGGCTTTTCAAACCGCGCGGGTTCCGTTAACCCGGAAGACGCACCAAGGGGGGAGCCATGGCCAGACACCTCATCGCGCTCACGCTGATCGTCGCGGTCGCCGGATGCTCCGGCGTGCGCGAATCGCGGCTCAATCCGTTCAATTGGTTCGGCCGTGCAGAGCCGGTCGCGGCCACGCCCGTCGCCACGCAACTTGTCCCCGCCGACGGCCGCCTGCCGGTCCGTGAGATCACGGCGCTGCGGATCGAGAAGGTGCCCGCCGGCGCGATCGTGCACGCCACCGGCCTGCCCCCGCGCCAGGGGTATTTCAACGCGGCCCTCGTACCGCTGAACCAGGGTGTGGCGGAAAACGGCGTGCTGACCCTGCAGCTGCGCGCCACGCCGCCGCTGACCCCCACGCGAACCGGCACTCCGCAATCGCGCGAGCTTCTCGTCGGCCTCTTCGTCTCGGAACAGTCGCTGCAAGGGATCAACCAGATCCGCGTACTGGCCGAGACCAACGCGCTCGCCGTGCGGCGCTAAAGCTCGATCACGTCGACCTTTTCGCCGCGCACGGCGAGCCCGACCTCGCCCTGACACAGCCTGAGCGCATCGGCGCCGAAGACATCCCGCCGCCAGCCCTTGAGCGCCAGCCCGTCGCGCGCCCCGGCCGCGATTTCGTCAAGGTCCGCCGCCGTCGCGATCAGCTTTTGCGCAACCCCGGCAGTGTCGGCCTTGGCTTTGAGAAGCACGCGCAGAAGGTCCGCCAGGGCCGGGTTCACCTGCAGCTTCTCGCGCCGTCCGTCCGGGCGCGGCACTTCGTTCTCGGGCAGGGTCTGCCCCGCCTTCACGGCCGCAAGGATGCCCTCGGCGATCTCGCCACGGCGCGCTTCGCGCAAGAGGAGCCGTGAGCGGCCGAGATCCTGCAACGAGGCGGGCTTGGTCGAGGCCAGCTCCAGCAGCGCATCATCCTTGAACACCCGGTTGCGCGGCACGTTGCGCGCCTGCGCATAGCCCTCGCGGAACCGCGCCAGTTCCTTGACGATGCCCAGGAACCGGCCCGAATTCGTGCGCGTCTTGACCCGCCGCCAAGCCTCCGACGGCTTGACCACATAGGTGCCCGGATCATTGAGGATGGCCATCTCTTCCTCGACCCAGCTGCGACGCTTGGTCTTTTCCAGCTCGCCCGCGAGATGTTCGTAGATCACCCGAAGATGCGTGACATCCGCCAGCGCATAGGTCTTTTGCGCGTCCGTCAGCGGCCGCCGCGACCAGTCGGTGAAGCGCGAGGTCTTGTCGAGCGGCTTTTTCGCGATCTTGCGCACCAGCGTCTCGTAGCCCACCTGCTCGCCGAAGCCGCAGACCATCGCGGCGACCTGGGTGTCGAAGAGCGGCTCGGGGATCAGTTCCGCCTCGACGTAGAAGATCTCCAGATCCTGCCGCGCGGCGTGGAACACCTTGACCACGTCAGGGTTGCGAAAGAGTTCGTAAAGCGGGTCCAGTGACAGCCCCTCGGCCAGCGGGTCGACCAGCACGGCGTTCTCGGTCCCGCTGCCGGGCATGGCCAGCTGCACGAGGCAGAGCTTGGAATAATAGGTCCGCTCGCGCAGGAATTCGGTATCGACGGTGACGTAAGGGTGCTGCGCGGCCTCTTGGCAGAATTCGGCCAGCGCGTCGGTCGTGAGGATCGTTTTCATACCGCTCGTTTTCTGTTGTCGCTCACCCGCGTCCCCGGTGATAGGCGCTCCGGTTGGAAATGAAAAGGCTCAGGCAAGCTCAACCGGGGTGCGGTCGCCGGCGGCGAAGCGGCGCAGCACGGCGGGGTAGAGCTGGTGCTCCATTTCGAGCACGCGCGCGGCCAACGTGTCGGGGGTGTCGCCGGGTTTTACCGGCACCCGCGCCTGGCCCAGAATCGGGCCATCGTCGAGTTCCGGCGTGGCCACATGGACCGAGCAGCCGTGTTCCGTATCGCCGGCCTCGAGCGCCCGGGCATGGGTGTGCAGCCCACGGTATTTCGGCAGCAGGGAGGGGTGAATGTTCAGGATGCGCCCCTGGTAGCGCTCGATGAATCCGGCCGTGAGGATTCGCATGAACCCGGCAAGGCAGATCACGTCCGGCTGGTAGGGATCGATCACACCGGCCATCTCGGCCTCGAAGGCGGCGCGGTCGCCCCTGAACGGCCGGTGGTCGATCGCGGCGGTGGCGATACCCAGGTCGGCGGCTGTGTCGAGCCCCCCGGCATTTGCGTCGTTCGACAGCACCAGCACCGGCCGTGCGGGGTGGTCGCCGGTCATCGAACGCACGAGCGCGAGCATGTTCGACCCCCCGCCGGAGATCAGGATAACCACCCGTTTTGGCACTAAAGCGCCCCGTGATAGGTGATTGTTTCACCCTTGGACAAAGTGCCGAGGGGATAGACGGTTTCGCCGGCCTCTGAGAGCAGGTCCGCAAGCGCCTCGGCCCGGTCGGCCGCCACCACCAGCACCATGCCGATCCCGGCGTTGAAGGTTTTCAGCATCTCCGCCTGCGCCACCCCGCCCTGCTCGGCGAGCCATGCGAAGACTGACGGCAGGGTCCAGGCGTTCAAGTCGATTTCAGCTCCGAGTCCATCAGGCAGCACGCGCGGCAGGTTTTCGGTCAACCCGCCGCCGGTGATATGCGCCAGCCCGTGCACGCCGCCGGCCCGGATCGCCGCGAGCGTGGGCTTGACGTAAAGCCGCGTCGGCGTCAGCAGTGCGTGCCCAAGCGAGCCCTCGCCAAACGGCGCAGCCGAGTCCCAGCCCAGTCCTGACATCTCGACGATCTTGTGGATCAGCGAAAAGCCGTTCGAATGGGGCCCGTCCGAGGCGAGGCCCAACAAAACGTCGCCCTCCGCGACCCCCGCCGGCAAGGCCGCACCGCGCTCCATCGCACCCACGGCAAAGCCCGCGAGGTCGAAATCCTTGCCCGCATACATCCCCGGCATCTCGGCCGTCTCGCCGCCGATCAGCGCGCAGCCCGAGGCCGAACACCCCGCCGCGATCCCCTCGATGACCTGCGCGGCGGCGTCCACGTCAAGCTTGCCGGTCGCGAAATAGTCGAGGAAAAACAGGGGCTCGGCACCCTGGCAGATCAGATCGTTGACGCACATCGCCACCAGGTCGATGCCGATCGTGTCGACATTCCCGGTGTCGATCGCGATCCGCAGCTTCGTCCCGACACCATCCGTCGCCGCCACCAGCACCGGGTCGTCATAGCCCGCCGCCTTGAGATCAAAGAGCCCGCCGAAGCCACCCAGCCCCGCCATCACCCCGGGCCGCGTGGTCGCCTTCGCCGCCGGCTTGATCCGCTCGACCAGCGCATTGCCCGCGTCGATATCGACACCCGCCTTGGCATAGGTCATCCCGTTCTTGGTCATGAAGTCAGCCCCCGGCGCTGCGATCCCCGCCCGGATAGACCAGCGCGCGGGGCAAGTCCATCGCCCGCGCCATGGGACGGATTTTGAACCCTGCGCCCACCCCACGCGACCCACGGTCAAACAAGGGGAGATCACCATGACCAGCTTGACCCGCCTCATCCTCGCGCTGCTCCTGATCGGGGCCGCCGCGGCCGCGACCGCGGCCCTGCGCGACGCCGGCTGGATCGCGGTCGGCGACAGTGACGGCCCCTGGGGCCCGATCCCAGACTGCGCCCCCGCCGCGATGGAAATCGGCATCACCCCCGAAGAGGCCCTCGCCGTCGGCCGGTTTCTCGACGCGATGCTCGGCCACGACACCTGACCGCCCTCGCTTGACGCCTCGCCGATCTCTGGTAAGCCAGTGCGCAGGCCGGGCCTGTAGCTCAATTGGTTAGAGCAGAGCGCTCATAACGCTTTGGTTGGGGGTTCGAGTCCCTCCGGGCCTACCACCCCTGCCCCGTTTGCAACCCATCGGTGAATCCGGCGGCCCACCCGCTGGATCCTGTGGATAACTCAACCGTTGTCACATGTATTTCATGCGCTTAGGCTTTGGCTGTTGCATGACACAAAAATTCTCAACGGGGATGACAATGAAACATGTCCTTCTGACCGCGGGGGCCACGCTCCTGCTGACAACGGCGGCGAACGCCGCTTGCCCGGCGATAACGGTGGCCGACCCGATGGGCGTCGCGCCCGGCGCCTTCCCGCAGCAATACGAGCTTTCCGAGTTCGAGGCCGCCGCTGGCTGCACCATGGAGTTCTCGGGCAACCCCGAGTCCGACGCGCTCAACGCCGAGATCATGGGCAACCCGGCCCTGCCGCCGCTGGCCGAACGGATCCCGTCAGAGCCGCTCGTCGTCGTTCCCTACGATTCGGTCGGGCAATACGGTGGCACGCTGCATGCGCTGTCAAACGCGACCGAGGCCGGCACCTCGGACTTCCTCAGCACCCGCCACGTCAACCTCGTGCGCTATTCGGATGACCTCAACACCATCGTGCCGAATATCGCCAAGTCCTGGACCTGGAACGACGATTTCACCCAGCTGACCTTCTCCCTGCGCGCGGGACACAAGTGGTCCGACGGCGCGCCGTTCACCTCGGCCGACGTCAAGTTCTGGTACGACAACCTCGCTCTGGATCCAAAAGTGATCGAGAAGCCAAAGGACTACGTCCTTGTCGCGGGCGAGCGGATGACCGTCGACACACCCGACGACACCACCGTGGTCTTCAACCTGCCCTCGCCGAAGCCGGGCCTTCTCGCCCACTTCGCCACGAGCTATGCCCAGGCCTTCCAGCCCATGCATTTCCTCGGCCAGTACCACCCCGACATCAACCCGAATGCCGACGCCCTGGCGCAGGAATGCGGGTACGAGACCGGGATCGAGGCGCTTTCCGCCTATTACGGCAACTCCGACTGGACCGACACGCCCAGCCCGATGCTGCGCAGTCCGGACAAAGTCGACTGTCTGGGCAAGGGCACGCATCCCACGCTGGAAAGCCACATCTACATCAGTGACACCACCGAGGGCCGCAAGCTGGTGGCCAACCCCTATTTCCACATGGTGGACACGACCGGCCAGCAGCTGCCGTACATCTCGCGTCAGGACGAGCTTTACGCCAATGACAACGAGGTGCGCATCCTCAAGCTCGTGAACGGCGAGGCCGACTACAAGTCGCAGTCCCTGACGCTCGCGGCCGCCCCGGTGCTGCTCGATGGCGCCGAGAAGGGCGATTACACCGTGCAGCTCGCGCCGACGATCGCGATGCCGGTCTTCTCGTTCAACGTCACCTCCGAAGATCCCGCCAAGCGCGAGGTGTTCGGCAATCTCGACTTCCGCAAGGCGATGTCGATCGCCATCGACCGCGCCGCGCTGAACGAAACCGCCTTCTTCGGCCAGGGCGAGGTCAAGCAGTATATCGGCTTCTCGCCCACCCCGGACTTCGTCGATCCCGCGCTGCTGACGCTGGCGACAGAGTTCGATCCGGACGGCGCCAAGGCGATGCTCGACGGCATAGGCATGGTCGACACCGATGGTGACGGTTTCCGCGAGCTGCCCAACGGCGACAAGATCGTGCTGAACATGCAGTTCGCCACGCAGGGTATCGGCGGCGAGGTCGTGGAACTCGTGGCCCAGAACTGGGCCAATGTGGGCGTGCAGACCACCGTCAAAGAGGTGACCCCGGACGAGTACCGCTCGGCCCAGTCCTCCAACCAGCTCGACGTGGGCATGTGGGAAAAGGGCCAGCCCGTGGGCATCGTGCTCGGCAATAACGAGCTCTGGGTGCCGCCCTACGAGAACTATTTCGGTCACCGCACCGGCATGCTCTGGGCCGAATGGGTCGATTCGAACGGCGCCTCCGGTGTCGAGCCGCCGGACTGGGCCAAGGGCCTGATCGACGACGTCAACGCGTTCCAGTCTGCCGTCCCGGGCTCGGCCGAGGCCGCCGAAATCGGCGCGCGCATGGCCAAGACCATGGCGGAGAACCTGATCTTCATCGGCACCGTCCAGGCGCCGAACGTGATCTATCACCGCAATGCGCTGAAGAACGTGGCCCAGTTCAAGACCCAGTCCTACGAGTACTACCGCACCTATCCCTATGTCGCCGCGCAGTGGTGGCTGGATGAGTGATGCCGGATTGGGCATGACATGAAAAACAGGCTCCGGGCCGCCCCTCGGCCCGGAGTATTCTTGACCGGTACCCTGAATCCCTCAAAAATCACAAAAAACGACCGGGGACGGCGATGCTCCACTTCCTGCAATTCGCAGCGATCCGCGCGGCCATGGCACTCTTCACGCTGCTTCTGGTGTCGCTCATCGTCTTCACCCTGATGGAACTGGTGCCCGGCACCTGCGCCGAACGCTACCTGGCCTTCAAGAACACCCAGGGCTCCGGCATCTCGGTCGCCGATATCGAGGCCGAGGAACGCCGCCTCGGCCTCGACCGGCCATTTCTGGTGCGCTGGGGCTCTTGGGTCGGCAACGTCTTTTTCAAGGGAGAATTCGGAGACAGCTGCATCCTGCGGCTCAATATCAACGATCTCTTGGGGGACAAGTTCCTGATATCCCTAGCGATCTGCCTCACCGCCCTGATTCTGGCCTATCTCATCGCGATCCCCGTCGGCATCATATCCGCGTCGTCCAACAGCGCAGCGCTGAACGGCTCGCTGCGGTTCATCTCCTATCTCGGCCTGGCGATGCCGAATTTCCTGCTGGCGCTGATCATCATGCTGATTTCGACCGTGCTCTTCGGCGACTCGCTCACCGGGCTCTTCAGCAACGAATACCGCGATGCCGAATGGTCGTGGGACCGGGTAAAGGATTTCCTGTCAAGGGCTTGGCTGCCGGTCTTCATCCTCGGCTGGTCCGCCACAGCCTTCGCGCTGCAGACCGTGCGGGCGTTGATGCTCGACGAAAACGACAAGCTCTACGTCACCGCCGCCCGCGCCCGGGGTCTCTACGGCCGGCGCCTTTTGTGGCGCTACCCCGCGCGCCACGCGCTGGGGCCGATCATCAACAGCCTCGGCTTCGACCTCAACCGCGTCTTCAACGAGCTTCCCATTGTCGCGCTGATCCTGACCCTCACCGAGGCCGGCGCGCTTCTCCTCGAGGCGCTGGCCCGCTCCAACGACCAGCAACTCGCCGGCGCCATCATCTTCCTGCTCACCGCGACCATCGTCACCGTGAACTTCGTCACCGACATCGCCCTCGCCCTGATCGACCCCCGCATCCGCAAATCCGTTGTGGGAGGCTGAAGAGATGACCGCTGGCACCACCTCCCTCATCGCACACTCCCGGGCTCCTTCATCTGGCCATAAATATCGTGGAGGGGGTCTGGGGGAGGCAAAGCCTCCCCCAGACGGTCGGATCGCGAAAGCGATCCGAAACCAAGGCACACGCCCATGACTGACCCTTTCAAACCGAACCTCGCCGAAACCACCGGTCCCACGGTCGCCATCGTCGAGACCGAAGACGCCGTCGCCCGCCGCGCCAAGGAGGCCTATTTCACCGCCTCGCAAAGCCAGCTGATCTGGGCCCGGTTCAAGAAACAGCGCGCCGCAATGATCGCCGCCGCCGTCCTGTTCCTTTTGATCTTCATGGGGCTATTCGCGCCCTTCCTCAGCCCCTATGACCCCACCATCAAGGGCCGCAACGCCGACTACACCAACGGCGCCCCGCAGATCCCGCAATTCTGCGACCACAATGGCTGCTCCGCCCGCCCCTTCATCTACGGCGTGAAACGCGAGCGTTCCCTCGCCACCAATTTCCGCTGGGTCACCACCATCGACACCGAGGACCGCCGCTACGTGCAATGGTTCGTGCGCGGCGACGACTACCGGCTCTTCGGGATCAAGGGCAACCTGCACCTCTTCGGCGTCGACGAGGGCAAGATCCATCTCTTCGGCACCGACGACACCGGCAAGGACATCTTCTCCCGCACCCTGCACGCGATCTACACCTCGCTGGCCGTCGGCACCCTCGGCGTGCTGATCAGCTTCGTGCTCGCCCTCGTGATCGGCGGCATCGCGGGCTATTTCGGTGGCGTCATCGACGGCTTCGTGCAGATGATCACCGACGCGGTCCGAACCATCCCGATCATCCCTCTTTTCATGGCCATCGCCGCCTTCATCCCCGACGAATGGTCCTCGGAAATGCGGTTCTTCTTCATCTCCATCATCATCGGCTTCATTAACTGGCCCACCCTCGCCCGCCGCGTCCGCACCCACCTCCTCGTCGAGCGCACCCAGGAATACGTGCTGGCCGCCCAGCTCTCCGGCGCCCGCCCCGGCCACATCATCCGCAAACACCTTTTGCCGAGCTTCACCAGTTACATCATCGTCGATCTGGTGATCTCCTTCCCCTATATCGTGCTCTCGGAAACCGCGCTCTCCTTCATCGGCCTCGGTCTGAAAGACCCGGTCAACTCCCTCGGCGTCATGCTGCAGAACACCACCTCGGCGGATGTGCTCCTGAACTACCAGTGGTACTTCATTCCGGTCTTCTTCTTCATCGCCCTCGTGATGGCCTTCGTCTTCGTCGGAGACGGATTGCGCGACGCCGCCGATCCCTATGGGGGCACCAAGAAATGAGCCCGCCCCTGATCTCCGTCACAGACCTCACGATCCGCTTCAAAACCGACGAGGGGTTGGTCACCGCCGTCGAGGACGTCAGCTTCGACATCGCCCCCGGAGAGGTCCTGGGCCTCGTCGGCGAATCCGGCTCCGGCAAATCCGTCACCGCCAAGGCGCTGATGCAGCTCAACGCCGGCAACACGCGCTACGACCCGCGAAGCCACATCATGTTGAACGTCCCGGACGAAGAGCCGCTCGACGTGCTCAGCCTGAAACGCGAACGCGACATGATCCTGATCCGCGGCGGCGCGATCAGCATGATCTTCCAGGAACCGATGGCCAGTTTCGCCCCCGCGATCACCATCGGCGACCAGATGATCGAACAGCTGCAGCTGCATGCGAAGATGTCGAAGAAGCAGGCCAAAGAGATCGGTATCGAAATGCTCGACCGGGTCGGCATTTCCGAACCCACCAAGCGTTTCGGCCAATACGCCTTCGAGTTCTCCGGCGGCATGCGCCAGCGCGCGATGATCGCCATGGCGCTTTCCACCAAGCCCAAGCTTCTGATCGCGGACGAACCCACCACAGCGCTCGACGTCACCATCCAGGCCCAGGTGATCGCGCTGATGAAGGACCTCGTGGCGGAATTCGGCATGGGCATTCTCTTCATCACCCATGATCTCGGCGTGATTGCGCAAACCGCCGACCGCGTCGCGGTGATGTATCTCGGGCGCATCGTCGAAACCGGCCCGGTGCGCAACGTGATCCGCAACCCCGCGCACCCCTACACGCAAGGCCTGATCAAGGCCCTGCCCCAGCTTGACGATCTCGACGCGCCGCTGATCCCCGTCCCGGGCGACATCCCCTCACCACTCGAACGCCCCTCGGGCTGCGTGTTTCACACCCGCTGCGACCGCTCCATTCGCGGCATCTGCAACCTGCAAGTGCCCGAGAAGACCGAGGTCGAACCGAACCACACCGCCCGCTGTTTCGACCTGAACAAACCCGCCGAGGTTGCCTAGGATGAACGCCCCGCTTGTCACCCTCGACAACCTCTCGGTGCACTACCCGCTGGGCCGCCGCTTCCTCGGCCCCGCACCGGTGCTGAAGGCCATCGACGAGGTCAGCCTCGACATCCCCAAGGGCAGTTTCTTCGGCCTTGTGGGTGAAAGCGGCAGCGGCAAGACCACGCTCGGCCGTGCGATTCTGCGCGCCGCCCCGATCTCCGGGGGGGCTGCCCGTTACAGCGATGGAGAGGTCGACTATGACCTCGCGGCACTCGAAAAGGACCGCCTGCGCGATTACCGCAAGCGCGCGCAGCTGATCTTTCAGGACCCCTATGCCGCGCTTTCCCCCCGCATGACCGTCCGCGACATCATCGCCGAACCGCTGGAGGTAATGGGGCTCACGAAAACCCGCGAGGAAACCGACGCCCGCGTGCGCGAGATCGCCGCGAAATGCCGGCTGAATCTCGAGCACCTGCGCCGCTTCCCGCATGCCTTCTCCGGCGGCCAGCGGCAGAGGATCTCGATTGCACGCGCGCTGGTCTGCGGGCCGAAATTCGTCGTGGCGGATGAAAGCGTGGCCGCCCTCGATGTCTCGATCCAGGCCGATATCCTCAATCTTCTCAAGAGCCTGCAGCGCGATCTTGACCTTACTTTCCTGTTCATCAGCCATGATCTGAGCGTCGTGGCCCATGTCTGCGACTACGTCGCGGTGATGTATCTCGGCTCCATCGTCGAGATCGCCCCCACGCGAGAGCTCTTCGCGCAGCCGAAACACCCCTACACCAAGGCACTGCTCTCCGCGATCCC
>JAAUYH010093237.1_pt1 | contig 11510 bp, 10 predicted proteins | sample 7278061 | NCBI WGS metagenome assembly JAAUYH01 (sample SAMN14350203, study PRJNA611818) | marine sediment metagenome | isolation source: surface marine sediment (0.6m) | place: French Polynesia: Moorea | collected 2018-08 | reverse complement strand
TGAGAGATAAAATTGACATCAAGGGAACTTCTGTTGATGTTGAGATAGAACATTCAAAAAAACGGATTGAGTCAATAAACCTAGTTTTCAATATGGTACAAGCATATTCAACAGAAGAGCGTCAAAAACTAGAACATGCAGCAGGTTTATGTCCAATCAAATCGAGTTTTCATCCAGAAACTTCCATTTCCGTACAATATAAATATCCAGAGCGAAAAATTGATCCATTGCCTAACATAGCACTCCATGCGAGTTAGTTAAGCGCAACTTTATCACGAAGTTTTAAATTGTTTTTACTAGCGTAATCGCTCGTAAATTAGTATCAATCAGCTTTTGCTCCACTAAGCGTTAATCATCAAATTACCCATCATGCCTAAATCCTCATGGTCGAGAATATGGCAATGATAAACAGTTTTACCGGCAAAATCGCGGAACTGAATGCGAATGCGGACTGTTTCACCCCTGCGAACTAGCACTGTATCTCGCCAAGCAGGTAATGATTCTGAGATTCCGTTACGACTGATAACTTGAAAAGAATTGACGTGAATATGAAAGGGATGGTCCATTACTCCTGTATTGGTTATTTCCCAATCTTCGATGCTGTTGAGTTTAACTGTTGTATCCAGGCGATCTCCACTATAAGGTTGTCCGTTAATCAAAAACGCCATGCCTACAGCAGGACTCATCCCATGATTGAGTTCAAAGCGTCTCACTGTCTGGGGTTCTGGTAATGCAGATATCGAAGTCAGCTTAGTTGGTAACGATAGAGATTCGACAGTCGATTCGTAGTTAAGCGTTGCTAAAACTATAGGTACATCGCGGTTGTTTCTGCCCATCATGCCTCGACCGCCCATCATCCCCATACTGCCGCGATCATAAGGTAAATTGAGTAAGCGATATTGTCCTGGTTCTTGGTCTCCCTTCACTAAAACATCGGCTCGCTGTCCTGGTGTCAATAGTAATTCCTTAACTTCTATCGGTTTGTTCAAGGTATTGCCATCGATAGCAATCTGATAAAAAGAATGGTTTTCTAGAGAAAGTCGATAAAAACGCGAAGGAGAAGCATTAAGAATTCGTAAACGCAATAATCCCTGAGCAGGTAAAGAAAAACTAGGATTTATCTTGCCATTGACGGCAATTAGATCTCCTTCTCGCCCCATCATCAGCGACATATGCATCGAGGAAAAGAGTCTTCCTCCTTCGTCTAAAGCAAAGTCTTGGAGTACCAGAAATTCTTCTTGAGCTGCTTTAATTTCGGGAATTTCGTCTAACTCCCCCCGCACGATAAATAAACCTGCTAAACCTCCAAATAACTGTTCGGCAACTAGGCCGTGCAGGTGGGGATGATACCAAAATGTTCCTGATGGATGATTTTGGACAATCTCGAATTCGTAAGTAAACTTTTCTCCTGGGTTAATACGCAGAAAAACGTTATCCGCATTACCTGTAGGAGGGATGTGCAATCCATGATAGTGAAGGTTAGTAGGTTGAGACAGATTATTAGTAAAGTGAATCCGAACTTTGTCTCCTGGTTTGGCTTCTAAACGGGGTGCGGGTACTTGTCCGTTATAGGTTAAGAGATATGCCTGTTTTCCCCCCAAATTTACCAGACGTTCCCTAGCTTCTAAGTCCAGCTCTAATAACCCGTCGCTACTTTGGTAGAGAGGAGCAAGATTAACTGATGATTCTGGAAAGGTTTGACTGGAAATAGTTCCTTGACCCAATTGATGGCCAACTAAAGCTACTCCTGCACCAGCAGCACTTAGAATGATAAACTGACGACGGTTAATCTTAACCATGATTCATTCAGTGAAAAACTATATATGTCTTAGTAAGATTGATATTCATTAAATACTTCGACTTCCCCCTTATCATTAAATGCCAATACTTGAAATGGTTGTTTGAGATCTCCGGCTTCCATTCCAGGCGTTCCCAAAGGCATTCCAGGTACGGCTAACCCAGCTAACTCGGGCTTTTGCTCCAAGAAACGCTTGATGTCGTCAGCGGGAATATGCCCTTCCATCACATAGCCATCAATAATCGCTGTGTGACATGAAACTAATTCGGAAGGCACATTGTATTCTTGCTTCAGTGCTTCTATCGATTCGGTTTTGATATCTTTAACCTTAAAGCCATGTTTTTTGACATGTTCAATCCATACCCCGCAGCAACCACAGGATGGGCTACGGTACACGGTCATCTCTAACGTTCCTGAGTAATCTGGTTCGGTTTCTTGGTCCCAAACGCTAGCTAAAGCAACTGCATTAACATCTTGGGCTACTGCGGAATTATGACTCAATGTTTTATTGCCATCTGGAGTCGTAGTGAGATGCATTGTGCCGCCGACAATAGCGGCGATCGCGATTGAAGTAATACTTATTTTAGATAAGAGTTTTGACATTATTAATTCAGCTAATAATTAATCTTTTATGGTATTTCTATCTTAAACTCTCTAGTCAGGTATAGAGTCAAGATGGCCTATACGTCATTGTCCCGAGATCCTAAGATTCTGAGATTAATAGGTGTATTGCGAAAATATCTTGATAAGCAAGATAGGCTCTAACCAAAATTCATCCCGCTACTAACTCGCGCGTTTCTTAGATGAAGAAACCTAATTGGACTAAAGTCTAGTCTCTATCTTATTTTCGGCAAATCTTTTGTTCAAATTAGAACTAGAATCAACATAGAAAAACTTAGCAAAATTGATTGCCAGAAAGGCTCCTATTGTTTCAAGTAGGTTATCGCACTCTGCTAGAGGTAAAGACAGTTGGAGTTAAGGACAAATTTACTCTCTTTTTTACTTAGAGCTTGATATAAAAGTTCTCGAATATTACTTCAACCACCGCCTTTTACTCAGAAACAAGCTCCATTAACTCTTCTAAAGTACATTCACCGAAACCCTCAGCACTTAATTTATTAATACCATCAATTAATCTTCCCACTGCTTGACCGCCAATCTCAGGTAAAACATCTTGGGTCTTGATTCGAGAAATACCAGTAGGATGAGCTTGTAATTCATCAGCTAAAGCTTTATTGGTAATGCGTCTGCGTGCCATTACCTCTCTGAGTTTCCATCTAACTATACTTTTTTTACTATTCTTCTCTGAATGGGATGCTGTTGCCATCCGTACTATTTATTTTTGAAATATTGCCCTACTCAGAATAGCAAATTGTGCTGTTGAGATAGGGTTGAAAGAATAAAGTGACAAGCTTTATAGATTTGTAATCTATAAATATAGATTTATCGTCTATCATAAAAAGAATAAGAGAAAGGCGATCTCGCCTGCCAGCATGAATTCGCCTTCTCTTACAAACCCAATTGAATAAATAGGTCTATAAATATGATTGCACATCAACCCGATGCAACCCAAGTTTGTGCTGATCAATTAACTGAAGGTGACATCATTCGGAATCTTACAGGAGATACTTGACAAGTAATTTCTGAACCAGAATATACCTCTTTTGGTATCAGCTTTGAGGTGCTTTGTCTGGATGTAGAAACACAGCCTAACACTCAGTGTGTTGTGTTTCCTCCTGAATGGAGGTTCGTGTTACTCGATTATCAATCCTAAATCACAGTTTAAACAATATTCGCGATCGCATTAATTGAAGAGAAATGTGATCGGGCAAAGCCTGACAATACGTGGTCTTGCAAAGCGAGGCGCTCGGCGAGACCTTCGGTAGTCGCTGTCGCAATCGCGAATATTGGGCGAACCAAAACTCTAGCTTTTTACTGTTCAAAATTTATAAATTTTAGTACATATGCATCATACAGATGACGATCAAACCATATTGCAATGATGAATTATGGAAACCCGATAAGTATCAATTGCCTGAAAGAAGCCGCCTCAATCATTTGCCTCCAATCGGAATAGAAACTCCAGTTGTAGAAAGTTTAACTAGCTATATAACGAGATTAGCAGAAAGTCACTCGATATCGATTAGTGTTCTTATGACCAGAGAGTTAGCCCCTCTTCTCAATAAATATTACATTCAAAATGGAATCACAAAAGGGCTAAGTACACTATTAAATCGTGGTGGAGCATTAAACAGTATGGGAGAGTTGGCTCAACAGTTAGTAGACTCCTTAGAAAAATTAACTTTAAAACGAAACTTATCTGCTTTAACCTTGTTACCTCTTAGTGATTTTTTGTCTTCTAGAGAATTACTGCACAAAACAAAAGCATGGTGTCCTTATTGTTATGAAGAATGGAAGGTATCAAACAAACCCATTTACGAACCTTTGTTGTGGACACTAAAAGATGTTGAATTTTGCTCTCGTCATTATCAACCCTTGCAAACATTATGTTCTTATTGCGATCGCCAAATTCCTTGGTTAAGCTCTAAATCTAGAATTGGATACTGCTCTCATTGTGATCGCTGGCTAGGAAGTTCAATTAATTGTAAAAATACAGCCAATACAGTATTTTCAGAAGAAGATTTAAGTCGAAATATCTGGATATCCCTTACTCTGGGAGAATTGATTGCTTTGTCTAATAAATCTAGTACATTAACTCAAAAAGTTAATCTTAGAGAAGCTGTTCAGAAAATTGTAGATATTACGCATCAAGGCAATATTGCTGCTTTTGCTAGAGCTTTCAAATTGCCTAAGAATACAGTATGGATGTGGTACAAAGGCAAAAGTATTCCAAATCTTAAATATATTTTGGATATCTGCTATTGTCTGGATATTTCTTTACTTAGCTTTGTTACTTTAGAAGAAACAGCTTTTCAATCACTAAAAATTAATCCTCAAAAACTGTCCAATAAATTTCGTATTAAAAGAGCATCTCCTAGAAATTTTGATTCTAGAGATATAGAACTCTCTCTCCAAGTATTTTTGAATAGTCAACAAACTCCTCCACCGACTATGAAAGACGTAGCTGAAAAGCTTGGTTTTGACAGACGCACTATTTCAGATCATTATCCAGAGTTGTGTAAAGCTATTTCCTCTAGATATTTTTATTATCAAAGACTGATTAGAGCTAAAAAAATTGAAGACTGTTGTAAACAAGTACGAGAAGCTGTTATTTTCTTGGTTAAAAGGGGAGAATATCCAAGTGAAGCTCGGGTGTCAGATTTAATTTCTCAACCAGGGTATTTTCGTTACAAAAAAGTTAGAATGGCTTTAAGAGATGCAAAATCTAACTTAAATTTTCAAGCATAACTTTGCCGCTAGGTTTTTCAAGCATAACCTTGCCGTTGCGGCAAACTCAAACTGTACAGTAACTAATTATTTGTCATCTTAACAAGTAGATGTCGCTGGAGACAAATAACTCTCAAATCATTAATATATATAGATTTTATCCATCTAACCTTTATTAAAGCTCCTCGAAAGTTAATCCTGAGCTTTTAACATATTAGTTGTCATTTTCTAGGATTTTAACATTTTAACTGTCGCTTATCAGAATAGAGGATTTTAGAGGCTTTTAACTTTTATTCACAAATTATTTGTCATTTTGATTATATAATACACATATGTTTGGATAAAACATTTTTGAATAATATGATTGACTCAACTACGGGTAAAAAAAATAGTGGCGATGTAGATCGAGAAAAAAATGAGATTGTCACTGAATTAGATGAAGAAGCTCGAAAAAAGTTGGAGGTGATTCAAACTCTTCTTGAGCCATGCGATCGCTCAACTTACGGTCAAAAGCTGAAAGATGCGGCAGAAAAGCTAGGTAAATCGAAGAGAACAGTACAGAGATTGGTTAAAAAATGGGAAGAGGAGGGATTAGCTGGATTAACTGCAACTAAGCGTTCTGATAAAGGTAATCATCGCATTAACGACGAGTTGCAGAAATTCATTCTCAAGACTTATCAAGAGGGAAATAAAGGAAGCAAAAGAATTACTCCCAAACAAGTTTTCTTGAGAACCAAAGCCAAAGCTCAAGAATTAGGGATCAAGGCTCCTTCTCACATGACGGTGTATCGTATTATAAATCCTTTAATCGAGAAGAAGAAACAAGCGACAAGTATTCGTTCTCCTGTTTGGCGAGGCTCACAGCTATCGGTTAAGACTCGTGCGGGACAAGATATTTCTGTTGAGTATAGTAATCATGTTTGGCAATGTGACCATACAAGAGTTGATGTGTTGCTCGTAGATAAATATGGTGAATTGTTAACTCGTCCTTGGTTAACTACAGTTATTGATACCTATTCTCGTTGCATTATGGGGATTAATTTAGGTTTTGATGCTCCAAGCTCTAATGTCGTTGCTTTAGCTTTACGTCACGCTATTTTACCGAAGAATTATGGTTCAGTATACGGGCTACATGAAGAATGGGGAACTTATGGTGTACCAAAGCATTTTTATACTGATGGAGGTAAAGATTTCCGCTCCAATCATCTCAATCAGATTGGAGTGCAGTTAGGTTTTGTTTGTCATTTACGCGATCGCCCTTCGGAGGGAGGAATTGTCGAACGTCCTTTCAAAACTTTTAATACAGAGCTATTCTCGACTTTACCAGGATATACAGGATCTAATGTTCAAGAGCGTCCTGAAGAAGCAGAAAAGAAAGCTAGTCTTACTTTGCAAAATTTGGAAAGAAAGTTAGTACGTTACATCGTAGATAACTATAATCAGCGTCTTGATGCACGGATGGGAGATCAAACTAGGTATCAACGTTGGGAATCTGGGTTGATTGCTGCACCTGATGCGATCGCGATTAGAGATTTAGATATCTGTTTGATGAAGCAAACTAGACGCAGAATACAAAGGGGTGGCTATATTCAGTTTGAAAACCTAATGTATCGTGGTGAATATTTAGCTGGCTATGCTGGTGAAACAGTTGTTTTACGCTATGAACCTAGGGATATCACAGAGGTTTTAGTTTACCGAAAAGAAGGAAATAAAGAGGTATTTCTAGCTCATGCTTATGCTCAGAACTTGGAAACGGAAACTATTTCTCTGGATGAAGCCAAAGTTAGTAGCCGCAAGGTAAGAGAAGCTGGAAAAACTATTAGTAACCGTTCGATTCTGGAAGAAATACGCGATCGCTCTTTATTTACTCCACCAGACAAGAAAACTCGTAAAGAAAGACAAAAAGAGGAGCAAGCCGAATTACTAGCAAACAAGAGATTTAGTCATACTAAGACTTCTGATGAACTAGACGAAGAAGAGGGCGTATCTCTATCGACAAGAGAAACTCCTCAAGTAGAAGTATTTGATTACGAAGAATTACAAGATGATTATGGGTTTTAGATTATGACAGCACAGGATGCCAAAATAGTGGCTAAACGACTAGGAGACATTGAATTACCCAGCGATCAACTGCAAGCAGAAATTAAACGATTAAACCGCAAAAATGTAGTTAATTTAAAACAAGTAGAAGTTCTCCATCAATGGTTAGAAGGAAAACGCCAAGCAAGGCAGTCTTGTCGAGTGGTGGGAGAGTCGCGGACGGGCAAAACTGTGGCTTGTAATTCCTATCGATTACGACATAAGCCAATTCAAGAAGTAGGTAAACCGCCAATTGTTCCCGTGGTTTATATTCAAATTCCTCAAGAATGCGGTGCGAAGGATTTGTTTAAGGCGATTATCGAACATCTTAAGTATCAAATGACAAAGGGAACAGTCGCAGAAATCAGAGATCGAATGCTGCGAGTTTTGAAAAGTTGTGGTGTAGAAATGCTGATTATCGATGAAGCGGATCGCCTAAAGCCAAAAACTTTTGCTGAAGTAAGGGATATTTTTGACAAGCTGAATATTGCTGTAGTTTTGGTGGGAACAGATCGCTTAGATACCGTAATTAAACGAGACGAACAAGTTTACGATCGTTTTCGTGCTTGCTATCGTTTTGGCAAGCTATCAGGAGATGATTTTACTGATGCTATTAAAATTTGGGAAAGAGATATCTTAAAGTTGCCAGTAGCTTCTAATTTAACCAGAAAGAGTACAAAAGAGATTTTAGCCAAGGCTACAGGTGGTTATATCGGGTTACTGGATATGATTTTGAGAGAAGCTGCGATTAGGGCGTTGAAAAAGGGCTTATCGAAAATCGATCTGGCAACTTTGAAAGAGGTAGCAGGGGAGTATAAATGATGGAAGTCGATGAAATTCAACCTTGGTGGTTTATGGTTGAACCATTAGATGGCGAAAGTATTAGTCATTATTTGGGTAGATTTAGGAGGGCAAATGAACTAAGTCCGACTCAGTTAGGTAAAATTAGCGGTTTGGGTGCTGTTATTGGGCGTTGGGAGAAGTTTCGGTTTAATCCGCCTCCGGATCAAGAACAGTTGGAAGCTTTGGCAAAAGTAGTTGGAGTCGGCACAGATCGATTAGCTCAGATGTTGCCATTCAAGGGCGTTGAGATGAAGTTAAGTCCGATTCGCCTTTGTGCTGCTTGTTATATTGAATCGCCTTGTCATCAAATGGAATGGCAGTTTAAGCAGACTAACAAGTGCGCCCCGCGAAGCGGATCTCTGCGAGATCGCCACCAGTTAAGATTGTTAGTCAGAATGTCCGAATTGTAAGGCAAGATTTCAAATTCCTGCGCAGTGGATTGATGGTTGGTGTACGAGGTGTTTTTTGCCTTTTGCTGAGATGGTGAAATGTCAAAAGAAAATACAACACTGAAATAAACGCTAACGTCTCCTTGTGATCGCACCAAGAAATAAGAGATCGCCAGATCTCGATAAATTTTACAAGTATTGCGAACCGTAAGTTAATTTTTTTATCTTTTGCTATTTGTATTCTCTTAATACAAGAGACAATTAAATTGGATGCATAAATTGTGTCTTTGCCAAAAAAACCTAGATGATGCCCATATCCTTACTATTGAAACTTTCCCTGTTTATCCAGAAAAAATAAAGCATAATTAAAGCTTCTATATATAAGCATTTTGGACATCACATCAGAGCTCCAAAAAAAGCATTTCGATTCTAAGGAGGCGTAATATGTAATGACTAATTCTAGGATAGAGGAAGTGCTGGAAAGGTATAAAGTTGCCTTGAATGCTCTTGAAAAAGCACTAGAAGACTCCCTTATTAAAGACTCGGAGTTTAATAAGATATCAATTGACAAGTTGTCAGTTAAACAAATTTTAGATGTTATTGTTGCTCGTGATGCCCTCCAAAAACAACTAGAAAACACGGATACTCCTGCAGAGAGTCTGGTAAAGGTTAGTGAACTTGATAGAAAATTGAGGGAACACTTTAAAGCGTTTTCCCAAAAAATTTGCCAGGAAGAGCGGCGTAAGATTTTGACTCAACTCGAAGACTTGCAGGATATCTGTGAGCCTCAAAAAAAAGCTTGGTGGTGGTTCCCCAAAATTCATATACGCTGGTGGGAGCGGTTTGATCTGGCATGGGATACTCTGGCTGTTCTATGGCTCGTAGCTACCTTCAGTCTCTTAACAGATATCTCCTCCCGATTTTTAAGTGGTGGGGCGGATTTATTTGGCTTTTCTGCCGTCATTTTTCAAAGCATCCTGGCACTGGCAAGTGGAGGGACACTTACGAAAACTGGGCAGACAGTTGTTGAAGATAATCTCAAACGGTTGAAGATTCCCAGGCATTTATGGGAAGAAGCTAAGTTCGTCGCTGCTAGCTTACTCTTGTTATTTTTTGTTGGCCTCCGCTTATCCTTACCTAGAATTGCCTTAGTTTACAGCAATGCTGGATTCCGAGATTACGAAGCTGGTCGCTTAGCCAGTGCCCAATCTAATTACAAACGATCTCTTGCGCTCAACCCCAACGATGGCAGAACGCATTTCTATCTCGGGTCACTGTACGAAGAATTTCAGGATTTTAATCGTGCTCGCACTGAATACCAGATTGCTATTGGAAGTGGTTATGCTGCCGCCTATAACAACATGGCTCACTTGCACATACTAGATGAAAATTACAACAATGCTGCTTATCTTTTGAGGCGCTTGGAATTAAACCCATCGATTAAACTAACAGATAAAAAAATTTTGCACTATACTCTCCACAAGAATCTGGGTTGGGTGCGATTGGAACAAGGACTCCAAGCACAGGACAAGATGTTAGAAAATGTGTTTCTAGCAGAAGCGAAGGCGAACCTTGAAACCGCAATTGACCTAGCCAGAGAAAACCAACTTTCTGAAAAGCAGCAGGCATCTGCACATTGCATACTAGCACAGGTGCTGGAAGCCAAGGGAGACGACTCCAAGCAGGTGCGAGACGAATGGGAATACTGCCTCGATCATAACCCTGTTAACACCCCTGAGGAAGATGTCTGGAAAGTTGAGGCGCAGAAACGGCTGATTCTTGAGGAAATCCCAATATTGGATGGAGGTGGATCGTGAAAACTAATATTGTTGATAAATTGGTGAGGCATTTACCTGGAAGTAAAAAAATTTTATTGAAAGGGACGGCTTTCTTGGTCTTGCTGATAGTTGCAGCTACCATTGGGTCTGTTTCTGCCGTTTATGCACAGGTGATTATTGAGTACAGGGGTCAAGTTTTACTCAAACGAGGATCTTCTGAGTACCGTCCAACAGGGAAAGGTGAAAGGCTGCAACCAGGCGATCGCCTGTATCCTCAGTCAGGAGCAATGGCTAAGGTTCTCTGTGAGAATTCAGATATCTGGAGAGTGCCTGTTGGCATTCCTTCAAGTGTCAACTCAGGTTGCCCTACGTGGATCGCGTCCGTAGTAAAGGGAGAAACAAGATACAGACCTGGCGGAAGCAATCCGCAGATCCCTTACATTCTTTATCCCCGCATGACCTATTTGCTCCAGGATAGGCCAACCTTTCGCTGGAACTCAGTAGCAGGGGTAACTAACTATACTGTGCGCTTGCTTGGATCAGGGGGATTAGAATGGGAGACAGAAGTAAGTTCAACTGAGGTTGTTTATCCGAATGATGCCCCTACTTTGAACAGGGGAGTTAAATATTTGGTGACTGTTGAAGCGGACAACGGTTCGTCTTCTCTGCAGGATGGTGGCGGTATCTTGGGGTTCGAGCTGCTTCGTGAATACAAGATCCAGAAAGTAGAGGCAGAAGAAGCGAAAATTTCTAAATTCGAGGATCGGACGGAGGAAGAACGTGCCTTAACCTTAGCTGAACTGTATCGCAGAGAAAACCTGACTGCTCAGGCGATCGCTACACTAGAAACTTTGGTTGAGCAGGGCAGCCGAACTGCACTGGTTTTCCGCGCTTTGGGAGATCTTTACACAGAAATTGGACTGAATCTATTGGCAGAAGCTCGGTACGAAAAGGCAAGCGAGCTGTTTGCGTCTACGTCAGATCGGTATGCCCTGACAGCGACACAAGATAGCTTGGCGAGGGTCAAATTGATGCTGGGTAAAAATCAGGAAGCAGAGCAGCTGTCGGCCAAGATAATAGCTGAATACCGAGAATTGGGTGACGAGCAAAGCGCGACTGGCTTAGAGCAACGCTTGGTAGAAACAGCAGAAGAGGAACCGCCAAAGATATTCCCTAGTGAAGCAGATATAAGTTCCGTAACCCAGATACTCACGCCGGGGGACTGAAAATCATCCTCTACTACCAGCAGGCTTAACTAGCAAATTTGATGTTGAC
>JAAUYH010085743.1_pt1 | contig 11510 bp, 5 predicted proteins | sample 7278061 | NCBI WGS metagenome assembly JAAUYH01 (sample SAMN14350203, study PRJNA611818) | marine sediment metagenome | isolation source: surface marine sediment (0.6m) | place: French Polynesia: Moorea | collected 2018-08 | reverse complement strand
TCCTCGGAACACAGCGTGCGCTGAATGTTGCCGTGAAACTCCACCGGATCGCTGCTGCCGGCGCGCTGGTGCAGGCCGTCGACGTTCTGGGTGACGAGCGTGAACGCTTCGTACTGCCGCTCGAGCGCCGCCAGGGCCGCGTGTCCCGGGTTCGGCTCTGCCCGTGCCACCAGCTCACGGCGCCACGCATACCAGTCCCAGACCAGCCGCGGATTGGCGGCGAAGGCTTCGGGCGTGGCGAGTTCTTCCGGTTGATATCGCGACCAAAGGCCTGTCTGGGCGTCGCGAAAGGTCGGCACGCCGCTTTCCGCGGACACGCCCGAGCCGGTCATCGCCACCACGCGCCGCGCGGCACGCAGCCGCGCAACCAGGTCGGGCGGTACCGGCGTCCACATGGCGCGATCAGGCCGCCCTGGCCAGCTGTCTGAGTACGAAGTGCAGGATGCCGCCGTTCTCGTAGTAATCGCGCTCCATCGGCGTGTCGATGCGCACGCGCGCATCGAAGGTGATCGGGTCGCCTCCCGGTGCCGTCGCCGTTACCGTGACGGTGCCCGAGGCGCCATCGGCGATGCCGATGATGTCGTAGGTCTCCCGGCCGGTCTGCCTCAGGGTCCCGGCGTTCTGCCCGGCGAGGAACTGCAGTGGCAGCACGCCCATGCCGATGAGATTGGAGCGGTGGATGCGCTCGTAGCTGACGGCGATAACCGCCCTGACGCCGAGCAACAGCGTGCCCTTGGCGGCCCAGTCGCGCGACGAGCCGGTGCCGTACTCGGAGCCTGCGATGACGATGGGCGGCGTCGCCTCGTCGCGGTAGCGCATGGCGGCGTCGTAGATGCTCATCTGCTCGCCCGACGGCTGGTGACGCGTCCAGCCGCCCTCGGTGCCCGGCGCGAGACGGTTGCGCAGGCGGATGTTGGCAAAGGTGCCGCGCATCATCACCTCGTGGTTGCCACGCCGCGAGCCGTAGGAGTTGAAGTCCTTCGGATCGACGCCCTGGTTCATGAGATAGCGCGCCGCCGGGCTGTCGACGGCAATGCTGCCGGCGGGGGAGATGTGGTCGGTGGTGACCGAGTCGCCGAGCAGCGCAAGCACCCGCGCCCCGGAGATGTCCTCCACGGCGCCCGGTTCCAGTGACATGCCCTCGAAGTAGGGCGGGTTCTTCACGTAGGTGCTGTCGTCTTCCCAGGCGAAGATCTCGCCTTCCGGCACCTCGAGCCCGTTCCAGTTGTCGTCGCCTTCGAAGACGCTCGCGTAGCTGGACGAGTACATATTCGAGTCGACGCTGGAACCCACGGCGTCCTGGATCTCGTGCTGGCTGGGCCAGATGTCCTTGAGGAACACCGGATCGCCCGACGACGAGGTGCCCAGCGGTTCGTTCACCAGGTCGATGTCCAGGGTGCCGGCCAGCGCGTAGGCGACGACCAGCGGCGGCGACGCCAGGAAGTTCATGCGCACGAGCGGGTGAATCCTTCCCTCGAAGTTGCGGTTGCCGGACAGTACCGAGGTGCCGACGATGTCGTGATTGTTGACCGCCTCGGCGATTTCCGGGCGCAACGGGCCGGAGTTGCCGATGCACGTGGTGCAGCCGTAGCCCACCGTGTGAAACCCGAGCGCTTCGAGGTCCGGCAAAAGACCCGACTTCTCCAGGTAGTTGGTCACAACACGCGATCCGGGTGCCAGGCTGGTTTTCACCCAGGGCTTGGACGCAAGGCCCAGCGCCGCGGCCTTGCGCGCGAGCAGACCCGCGCCGACCATGACGGCGGGATTGGACGTGTTGGTGCAGCTGGTGATCGCCGCGATGAGCACCGCGCCGTCGCGAAGCTGGAACGTGTTGCCGTTCATGGTTATATCGGCGATGCCTTTGGGTTCCGCCGTCGCTGCGCCGACGGCCGTGTCGCCGCCTTCGTCCTCGAAGCGACCCTCCGGTGTCGACACGCTTTCGCGCCCCTCGAGGATCGGCTCGAGGTGCCCGTTGAATGTCTGCTTCGCCGACTTGAGCGGAATGCGATCCTGCGGACGCTTGGGACCGGCAAGGCTCGGCTCGATGGTGCCGAGATCCAGCTCGACCAGCTGCGAGTAATCGGCCAGGCGCTCGCCGTCTTCGCGCCACATGTGCTGGGCACCCGTGTAGGCCTCCACCAGCTCGATGCGCTCGTTGCTACGGCCCGACAGCCTGAGATAGCGCAGTGTCTCACCATCGATGGGGAAGATGGCACAGGTGCTGCCGAACTCGGGCGACATGTTGCCCAGCGTGGCGCGATCGGCCAGCGGCAGCGACTTCAGGCCGTCGCCGCAAAACTCGACGAACTTGCCAACGACGCCGATGTCACGAAGCAGCTCGGTAACCGTGAGCACCAGGTCCGTGGCGGTGGCACCCTCCGGCAGGCTGCCGGTGAGCTTCACACCGATGACCTGGGGCACCAGCATCGTAATCGCCTGGCCGAGCATGGCGGCCTCGGCTTCGATGCCGCCTACACCCCAGCCCAGCACGCCGAGACCATTGATCATGGTGGTATGCGAATCGGTGCCCACAACGGTGTCGGGGTAGGCCCGACGCACGCCGTCACTGTCTACATCGAAGACGACGCGGGACAGGTGCTCGAGGTTCACCTGGTGCACGATGCCGGTGTTGGGCGGTACCACCCGGAAGTTGTCGAACGCGCTCTGGCCCCAGCGCAGGAACTGGTAGCGTTCGCGATTGCGCCGGAACTCGATTTCGTTGTTGAGCGCCAGGGCCGTGGCAGAGCCGTAGTTATCCACCTGCACCGAGTGATCGATGACCAGTTCGGCGGGTGACAGGGGATTGATGTCCGAGGCCGATCCGCCCAGGCGCACGACCGCGTCCCGCATCGCGGCCAGATCCACGATCGCGGGAACACCCGTGAAGTCCTGCAGGATCACGCGGCTCGGCGTGAAGGCGATTTCCTGGCTCGGTTCGGCCTTCGCGTCCCAGTCGACCACCGCGCGTATGTCGTCGTCGGTCACGTTGACGCCGTCGTAGTGTCTGAGCAGGTTCTCCAGCAGGATCTTGAGCGAGTAGGGCAGCCGGTCGAGGTCGATACCCGGTACGCTGTCCAGGCGAAAGATCTCGAACTCCCGCCCGTCGACCGACAGGGTGGAGCGCGTGCTCTTCAGTGCATCGTTCATGGTTCCTCCTGGAAACGCGTCGATCCCGCCATCAAGTGATCCGGAGACGGCGCGAAATTATAGGCGATGGGCGTTACACCGGCTATGTGACCTTTGGGTGAACGGCCGCGACTTCGCGCGCTGCCTCCACCGGTTCCGTCGTGGTAATCGGGCCGCCCCCGAGGCACACGTCGCCATCGTAAAAAACCGCGAACTGGCCGGGCGTTACCGCCCGCTGCGGCCTGTCGAAGTGCACGGTGGCCGTATCGCCACGGAGGGTCACGCGGCAGGTCTGATCGGCCTGGCGATACCGGGTCTTGGCCGTGCAGCGAAACGGCTGAACGTAGTCGGGCTGCTCCAGCCAGTGCACGGGGGAGGACTCCAGGGCGGCACTGAACAGCAGCGGATGGTCGTGCCCCTGGGCCACGATCAGCCGGTTTCGATCGAGGTCCTTGCCCACGACGTACCAGGCTTCGCCGCCGGTACCGGCGCGCCCGCCCAGTCCCAGCCCCTGGCGCTGACCCAGCGTGTAGTACATCAGGCCCTCATGGCGACCGATCGTTTCGCCCTCGGGCGTTGCCATGTCACCGGGGCGGGCGGGCAGGAAGCGGGCCAGAAACGCGCGGAAATCGCGTTCGCCGATGAAACAGATGCCGGTACTGTCCTTCTTCGCGGCCGTCGGAAGGCCGTGGCGCCGGGCCAGCGCTCGAACCTCGTCCTTGCGCAGATCGCCGAGCGGGAACTCGGCCTGGCGTAGCGCCTCGACGCCCACCGCATGCAGGAAGTAGCTCTGGTCCTTGCCGGCATCGATACCCTTGAGCAGGCGCACACGGTCGCCGTCGCGGTCGATGCGCGCGTAGTGGCCGGTGGCGATGCGCGTGGCGCCGAGGCGCCGGGCATAGTCGAGGAACACGCCAAACTTGATCTCGCGGTTGCACAGCACGTCCGGATTGGGCGTGCGGCCGGCGTCGTACTCGCTCAGGAAATACGAAAACACCTGGTCGCGATACTGGGCGGAAAAATCCACCTTGTGCAGGGGAATGCCCAGGTGCCGGGCAACTGCCAGCGCATCGGCGTAGTCTTCGGCCGCCGTGCAGTAGCCTTCCTCGTCCTCCGTCCAGTTGGACATGTAAAGGCCATGGACATCGTTGCCTGCCTCGATCAGCCTGAGCGCCGCCACCGACGAGTCGACGCCGCCCGACATGCCGACGATGATGCGACCGGACACCTCAGGCACCCGCCACGGCCGGCGGCAGGATAGCGGCCAGCCCGTCGAGCGGCAGGCGTCGGCCGGCCAGATAGTCGTCGATCGCTCGCAGGACCAGCGGGCCGCGCAGCGCGTCCGCACGGCTGACGAGTTCATCGCGGCTCATCCACAGCGAACGCAGGATCTCGTTGTCGGGCGGCTGGTCGGTGCTGTCGCCGTCGAAATCGCCGGTGAAGCCGCAGCGGACGATGACCGAGCCGTCGTCACGCTCCCACAGGTAGACGCCGACCACGCTGCGCGGCACGAACCGACCGCCGGTCTCTTCGTGCGTTTCGCGCACGACGGCGTCGACGAACGACTCGCCGGGCTCGCGATGACCCGCCGGCTGGTTCAGCATCAGGCGGCCCCGGACCCGTTCCTCGACCATGAGAAAGCCCCCGTCGCGCTCGATGATCGCGGCCGCCGTGAGGTAAACCGGGCCCATCAGCGCGCACCGGGCCGATGCCGGCGACTATTTGTGAATCCTGTCACGTCCCATCATCCGCTTTTCTGACCTAATGGCGGCACATTCGGCTGGCCATGCAGCGACCGCAGGTCGTTGATCGGCAATATAATACGCGTTTGCGAGACCCGAATCGCCGGCGCGGCCGTCGGGCCGGTGTCTTTTTCGTCGACGGAACCGTTCGAAGGGGTCTCCATGGGGTCAGGCCAGGACATCCGCAGTCACGGGCTCAGGCGCACGGCGTGCGCCCTGCCGCGGCTGCTGGCCGCGCTGCTGTGCGCGGTGTCCACGGCGATCGCGGCGCCCGGTGACCTGGTCGACGCCGAGCGCGCCCTCAACGAGGGTCGGGCGGCGGAGGCGCTGGCGCTGCTCGAGCCCCTCGAGATCGACCTGGCCGGCGATCCGCGCTACGACTATCTCTACGGACTGGCACTGCTCGAGTCCGGCAGTCCGGGTCGGGCGATCTTCGCCTTCGAGCGCATCCTCATCCTCGACCCGAACAGCCCCGCCGCGCGCATCGAAATGGCACGCGCCTACTATGCCCTGGGCCGCCTGGACGAGGCGGAAGCCGAATTCCTGGCATTGCGGGACGAAAACCCTCCGCCGGCTGCGCGCCGGGCCATCGACGAGTACGTCGACCTGATCAACACGCAGCGCGGCGCCGATGCGCTGATCACCGAATTCGCCCTCGGCCTCGCCGGCGGCCACGATTCCAACGCCAACAGCGCCACTTCGATTCCGAGCTTCCTGGGCTTCGACCTGTTGGACGAAAGTCGCGAGACGGAGAGTCCGTTCATCCAGTACACCGGCAACGCGCGCCTCGCTCGACCGATGCGCGAAGGGTTGTTGCTCGACACGCGCCTGTCGCTGGCGCACCGGAGCCATGCCGACGCCGGCTTTGTCGACAGCACGGTCGTCGCCGGCTCCGGCGGCCTGCGCTGGGTCGGTGAAGGCCAGAGTGCCACGCTGCGCCTGAGCGGTTACAGGCTCAACGTGGATGGTGACCTGAACAGCCAGGGTGCGGCACTGAACGCGGCCTGGGAGAAAGAGCTGTCCCGGAGCATGCGTGCGGGCGCCATCGCCCGCGCCGGTGTCGTGCGGTATGACGACACGCTCGACGTGAAAGACGTCGACCAGTTACTGGTGGGCGGAAGATTCGCATGGACCTTTGGCCCGGCACGCCAGGGCGACATCGTTGCAACGGCTCTGCTCGGACGGGACGAGGCCACGGAGTCGGACTCACGCTACGGCCGCGACGTCTACGGGCTGAAGTTCTCCGGCGGCTGGGGACTGACTCCCAGTGTCAGGCTGACATTCTCCGCCAGCGGTCTGGTTTCAGACTACGACGAGGTGTTTTTCGAACAGCTCTACGACTCCTCGCGGGAAGACACGCTCGTGCAGGGCGCGCTCGGCCTGGAGTGGCGCATATCCCGGCGCTGGCTTTTCCGCCACCTGCTTGCCTACTCACGCAACATAACGGACGTGGAGATCTTCGAGTACGACCGGCTGCAGGTTCTGGTAAGCATCGATCGCCAGTGGCGTTGACCGCGCGTTTTGTGACCCACGGCACAGCGCACGTGTCGAATCGGTGAGAAGCATCACAGCGTTTCGGGCCCTGTTGCGCTACTTTTAGCAAGGCCCGGCAACCGACCATTGAATTGCCGGGTGGCAACGAAAGGTACACGAATCGATGAAGACTTCGAGAGACATAAAACTGGCATTCGTCGCCGGGCTTGCGCTGCTGTTCCCGGCAAGCGTATGGGCGGAAGCCGGCAAGGTGCTGTTCGTCTACGGCAACGCGTGGGTGGAGTCGGCGAGCAGCGAGCGTGTTGCCCTGACCAAGGGCAGTTCCGTCGACAGCGGCGATCGCATCGTCACCTCCGCCAACGGGCGCGTCCAGTTACGCATGACCGACGGCGGCCTGCTCGCGCTGCGTCCCAACACCGAGTTCCTCATCGAGCATTACGTCAACCCCGACCAGTCGCCGGCCGTCGTGGCGGGCGCGAGCGCCGATGACGAACCGGCCAGCTTCTTCTCGCTGGTCAAGGGCGGGTTCCGCTCGATCACCGGCGCCATCGGTCAACGCGACAAGGCCGCCTACCGCGTGCGCACGCCCGTGGCCACCATCGGCATCCGCGGTACCGACTATTATGCGCAGCTGTGCGCGGGCGACTGCGAGTCCTTGCGCACGCCTCAGGGCGCCGCTCCGGCCGACGGTTTGCACGTGAAGGTCGTCGAGGGCGGCGTTCGCCTGGCCAACGCAGCCGGCATCGTCGACGTCGACGCGGGACAGTTCGGATTCGTCGCCGACCCGTCGGTGACCCCGTCGCTGTCGTCGGGCAGCGATAGCGCGGTCGTTTCGCGGGCCGTCGCCGCCTCGAAGTCCGAGGCCACCGAGGAGACTGCACCGGCCGTCGCCGACAGCGGCGAGGAAGCCGGCAGCCCGGTGAAAGCAGAAGTGCCGCAGGAGGCCACCGACCCCGCCGGTAACCCCGTTGACCTGACGGAAGGCACGGAAGCCGTGGCAGACGCGAGCGGCGCCATCAGCTACTCGACCGGTCCGCTCGGTTCCAACGGTGGCTTTGCAGCCGTGAGCGGGGCCGGGCAGGCCGCCGTTACGGTGAACGGCGAGGGCAACGTGACGGCCTTCACTGGCGACTCGCCCATCGGTGAGGCGCGCTTCGACCAGGGCACCTCGCAAAACGTCAATGTCGGACGCGACGATTCGCGCGCCGGCGCCACGAACCTGAGCTGGGGTCGCTGGACCACCGGCACGATCGACGTGACCAGCGCAGACGAGCAGGTCGCGCAGTCGCTGGACGCCGGAAGCCTGCACTGGGTGACCGGGCCGGACGGTGCGCCCGCGCCCACGCTGCCGTCGCAGGGCGAGCAGCGCTTCGAGTTGATCGGTAACACCAACCCGACGGACAATCGCGGCAACGTCGGCACCTTGGGTACCGCCAACCTGTCCGCGGACTTCACCGACCAGACCGTGGACGCCGACGTCAGCCTGTCGTTCGACCAGACGAGCGAGGTGTGGGACGCGTCGGCCGAAGACGTCGACATCAACAGTGCCGACGCCACCTTCGACGGTGCCTTCGACAGCGTGACGGTGACGGATACTACCGACGGTGCCGTAACCGACGGCACCGGCAGCCTCGGCGGCTTTTTCTCCGGCGATGCCGACGGCAATCTCACCGGTGCAGGCTTCAGTTACTCGTTGAGCGACGACGCCGGTACCGACGTTTCCGGGGCAGCCGCCTTCCAGGTCGAGGCCGACAACTAGGCGCGCCTTCTGACCACAACGTTCGACGGGCCCGCTTCGGCGGGCCTCGTCGTTTCCGGAAAACAGCCTGTGATACGGTTCCGCCCATGACGCGTTACGACGGCACAGCGACCAGCCACCGACCGGGCTCCGGCAGCCTGCGACGGGCGACGTTAGCTGTTTGCGTACTGGCGATGGCGGGTTGTGGTTCCGATTCGGGCAGCGGGTTGTCCGATGGCCCGTTCGCCGATCCGGATGCGGCACGCATCGGGCTGACAGGGCAGGCCGCCAAGGGACCGCTGGCCGGCGCCACGGTCACCGTGCATCCCGCCGACGGCAATGGCAATGCCGTTGCCGGGAACCCGGTGGCCGATGCACTCACCGACGAGCGCGGCAACTGGCAGGCCGAGGTTCCCGTGTCGAGCGACGGGTTTCTCGTTCGCGTGGCTGGCGGCACCTACGTGGACGAGGCCGACCCGAATCCATCCGCCGACCAACGCCGCCGGGTAACGCTGGACGACACGACCGCGTTCGAGGTGTACATTCCCGCCGGCCTGACCGGCACCGCGGTCAACGGCTACACGGCAGCCCTGCTGACCAAGAGCCGGCGCGAGACCGTCGGTGGCGACTTCGCGACCGTGTTCGCGCGCAATCGCGAGTCCTGGCGTCTGGCCTTCGGTTTCGACCCGGTGTCCGTGACGCCGGCCGATCCCATCGCGCCGGACGCATCTGCCACCACCGCACAGCGACACTACGCGACCGCGCTCGGCGGCCTGGCCAACGCGCTCAATGCCGCGTCGATCGAACTCGGCCGCGCCGAGCCTGACGGCGCTATCATCCGTGCGCTCATCGATGACCTGGCCGACTGCACGCTGAACGGCCGGCTCGCGGGCGAGCCCATCGAGGTCGGTGGCGCCGCAGGTGCGGCAACCTTGCCGGACGGCCTGGGTCTGAACGCCGAGATCCTGCGCTTCCGCAACAACAACGCCGACGCGTACGCCGGCACCGGCGAACTCGTCGTCGACCAGGTCACGTGTGCCCGCAGCGGTGCCTCGTCCAACGCACCCGGTGCACCGACCGTGAGCGGGACGCTGGCGCCACTGGCGCTGGCCGAAGGCGAAGCCTTCGACGTCGACGTCTCGGGCGTGTTTTCAGACCCCGACGGCGATGCCCTCGTATTCGGTGTCAGCGGTCTGCCGACCGGCAGCGGCCTTGCGATCGACGCCGACACCGGAAGACTGTCCGGCACGCCCACGCAGGCCGACGTCGATGCGTCGCCGATCACGGTGCTCGTGTCGGCCAACGACGGCGCACTGGCGGCACAGACTGCGCTGGTCATCACCGTTCGCAACGTGAACCGCCCGCCGGTCTTCGCGCTGGCCAGCGAGCGGCGCCTGGCCGAGGACTTTGCGGACACGGTCGTCATCGATCCCGAGCTCGCGGACGTGGCCGATGACGAGGCGGCGCAGACCGTGACCTGGGCGCTGGCGCCGGATCCGGCCACCATCGGCCAGGCCGACGTGCAGCTCGACCCGGCGACCGGCCGCATCACGATAACCAGCCGCCCCGACATGAACGGCGCGTTTACGCTGTCGCTGACAGCGGACGATGGCCAGACCGAGAACAACACGTACACCGCCGGCATCGACGTCGTGATCGAAGCGCGGAACGATCCACCCCTGTTCACTCTCGCCGGCGATGTCCGACTCGACGAGGATTTCGCCGGTGTTCGCACAATTGCGGTCGAGCCGCTGCCGGTGCCGGCCGCCGAAGCCGCGCAGGCCGTGACCTATCGCATCGATGCCCCGGTGGCCGTCGCCGACGTCGTCATCGATCCGGCCACGGGCGCAATCGACATCGGCGCCATCGCCAACGCCAACGGCTCGGCCGTCATCACCGTGACCGCCGACGATGGCCAGGCCGACAACGGCACGTTTGCCGCCGCTTTCCGCCTCGATGTGGCCCCGGTCAATGACGCCCCGGTGGTGGTTCAGACCCCCGCGCCGATATCCCTGAACGTCGGTGAGCCGGCCTCGGTGAACCTCGGGGCTGTGTTCGCCGACGTGGACGGCGATCCACTGGTGCTCTCCGCGACAGGTGCGCCGGCAGGGTTCCAGCTCGATGCGGCGAGCGGTGTGCTGGCAGGCGTGCCTACCGACACCGATGCGCTCATCGCGATCTTCGACCTGACTGTCACGGCTGACGACGGCAATGGCGGCCAGGCCGGCACGCAGTTGATGCTCACCGTGGCAGCACCGGACAGCGATGGCGACGGACTGAGCGATGCCGAGGAACTGGCCGCAGGCACCGATCCGAACAACCCGGACAGCGACGGCGACGGGGTCGGCGATGGGGTCGAGGTGGCCGCGGGCGCGGACCCGCTCGCGCCCGCGGCGCGGGTGCTGTATGTCAGCCCGGACGGTAACGACGCGGCCAGCGGCGACAGCTGGGCCGACGCGCGACGCACCAATGCCGGCCTCGGCGTCATCCCCGCCGGTCTGGACGCGGGCCGGCCGACCTTTGTGCTGTATGCCGGCAACGCGGACGAGCTGACCGCGGGACCCGAATGGGCGCTGGCCCTGGCGCCGCCGTGCGACCACATTCACCTGGTCGGCTCGGTGGAGCAGGGCGGTCTCTCCACGGCGATTCCACCGCGCGGCAAGCCCGCCACCCGCTTCGCGGTCACCGGGGGCACGGTGCTCACGGTAGACGCCTGCACCGGTCTGACCGTCACGGGCATCGAAATCACGGGCGGCACCAGCGGCGGCATTGCCGTGACCGGCGGTACCGTGACGCTCGACGCGGCGAACATCGTGCGCAATCGCAACGACGCGGCCGGTGGCGGCATCCGCGTGACCGACGGCGAACTGGTCGTACGTGACTCGATCGTCGCGGCCAACGAGAGCGCGGCCAGCGGCGGCGGTGTCTATGTCGCCGGAGCGGCCTCGGTGGCGCTGATCGAAGGGACCATCGTCACCGGCAATCGTGCCGGATCCGCGGGCGGTGGCATTGCCGCCGAAGACGTCACGGCCGGAGTGCGTGTGTTCAATGCCCTGATCACCGCCAACGTCGCAACCGTTGGCGGCGGTGTCGCCTTCGACACGGCCAGCGGCGCGTCGCTGACCAACAGCACCATTGCCTGGAACGAAGCGCGCATCCCGGATGGCGGTGCGGGCGTGTCGTTCGCCGGTGGCGGCGCTGGGCCGCAGCTGCTGGACAACGTCATCGTCGGCAACCGCGACGAACGATTCCTGCTGGACAGCCTCGGCCCGTCGATTACTGCCGCGATGTCCGACTTCAATCTCCTCGAGGAAGCGCCCCGCGGGGCCGACGACATCGACGTCGCTGCGAGCGGACCGGGTTTCGCCGCGGGCTATTTCCTGTCGCAGGACAGCTCGCCCGGTGTCGAT
>JAAUYH010227349.1_pt1 | contig 11513 bp, 11 predicted proteins | sample 7278061 | NCBI WGS metagenome assembly JAAUYH01 (sample SAMN14350203, study PRJNA611818) | marine sediment metagenome | isolation source: surface marine sediment (0.6m) | place: French Polynesia: Moorea | collected 2018-08 | reverse complement strand
TGAGTTCCAGAGAGTACTGAAAAGCTTTGGTGAGAAAATGACTTTAGAAAAAGCTCCCGAACTAGAAATTCATTGGGAATATTTTTATGAGAGGAGTATTGGCTGTGTGGGTATTCTCAAAGACTGGCTGACTCAGGCTTATCGTCAAGCTTTGCATGAATCCGCTTCTACTTTAAAGGAGCATCACTGGCAACCTTATGCTCCATCTATTTCTAAGTGCATCCAAATAGCAGCCGAAGCTATTGAAGGCGAAAAAGCATTTCAATTTGAGTCGGGAGAGCTATCTTTATTGCGTCAAAAATTAGGTTTATCGGGAGCATCATCATCAATTACTAGTTCTGAAAACCCACCTATAGCTGCTACTAAAAGAAAGAAAACCAAAAGTCGTCCTGGAGTTCGCCAACCAAGTCGCGATGTCATTGGAGAAATGTGAAAGTATTGGAGGGTAATCTCAAAAACAGTCAAACGATCTCCAAAAAAATATTACGTAATACTTAAATTGAATAAAATCGGACAGCTTATGCTTCCGTTTACGACAACTTATGGTTCAAGTGACACAAACAATTATGGATAAAGTCTCTATCGCATTAATGACCGACGAAGACTGGGTTAACCAAGGTAAAGCCGATGCTTGGGCAGGAAAACCAAAACAGCCTCCAGAACACGATCCCCAAGCAGCCAGTATGTACGACTTGGGTTATTGTGAAGGAGAAATAGAGCGCTCGCCTGTAAAGCCCAAACAAGAGTCTATCGCTATGGTTAATTCCCTAGATGAGGTTCGACTCAGAAGTTCTTTGACCAGCTTGTGAGTCATCTGATTATTGAGGTTCACTCTCGTCCGAGACATAATGCTGTATTGATGCCACCAAATCCTATACTCAGGGCGATAGCATGTTCAATCTGATGTCTAACAGATTCTTCTCGAACCCAGTTTAAGCTTGGATCGATAGGATTTTCTAAATTTCGTGATGGATGAAGCATGCCAGCACGCATTTCTAAAACTGTTGTCACTATTTCAACCGCTCCAGCGGCAGTCAGTCCGTGACCAATCAGTGACTTGGTTGTATTGATGTATGCGTGCGATAGACTCGCCTCGCGAATGACTGAAATTTCAGTTTCGTCGCCAGCGATTGAACTACTACCATGGGGATTGATATAGTCGATCACTTGCGGCGATAATCCAGATTTGGCTAGTGATTTCAAGATAACAGACAATTCACCTGCTTTCGATGGATTAGGATTACGGTTTCCGTCCATTCTAGTCGCCCACCCTAGAACTTGAGCATAAGGAGAAATGCTAGAACGAGCTGCCGTCCCCTCTTTTTCAATCACTACCACGCCACAGGATTCGCCAAAAATAAACCCGTCTCGATGAAGATCGAACGGTCGACTGGACAATGACGGCTCATTAGCATAGCGATTTGACCCCATCGCGCCCATCGCTCTTAGTCCTCGACACTCCCAATGAGATAGATCCATCAAAGCCCCCATCGCAATACACACGTCAACTCTGCCACTGGCAACAGCTTCACTCGCCTCAATAACTGCCAATTGACCGCTAGCCGACGCGCCCCCTAAAGTATACGCGAATCCTTTTACTGGAAAATATTGGGTACAGAGTCCACAAATATCACTGTCAAGAAAGGTTTTACCATAACTCGGTCTAAGAAAATGATTACGAGCTGCATACTTTTCCCAAATCAGCAATAATTCACGCTGCTGGAAGTTCGACCCGCCAACAATCAGACCGATACGGTAAGGATCGACATCATCAAGCCGAGCATCCCGCCATGCTTCATCTAGCGTAGCAACTCCAACTTTGGCTGACCAGGAGGCAGTCCGTAATTCTCTTTGAGCAATTCCCTTAGGAATAACAAGATTTTCAATTTCACAACCTATCAAACGCGGATTGGCATCGGGAATTCTTCGCCCAGGACGATTGAGTTCTGCAAAAGCATTTTTGCCAGCAAGTATAGCCTCTAAAAAATTAACTTTTCCTTGTCCAATTGCAGTTGTAACTCCAACTCCTGTAATCAATATTTTAGGTAAACTTATATTTTTCATACAGCAGATCGGCTAACTCGCCTATATTTTTTGCACTTACAAGCTCAATTAGATCGATTTGCAGCGATAGCGATTCTAGCGTCATCATAACAATATCGGCTCGATCCATTGAGTTGGCTCCCAAGTCAGCAAGTCGATCTTTCTCAACAAAGGAATGTCCCTCTAATTCGGGAATAACTTCACAAGTGTGTTGGACAATGATATTAAAGATGCTATCTTTTGTAATCCTGGTTTTCATGTAATTTTTACTTATTTTCAGCCAATAGCACGGAATTAAAATAGTATTTATTCTCTCTTTTTGCACTTGACCAGCATATACCCAAGATTTTTACACATATCCTCATACATGGCGATCCATCGATCGATTGCTTCACTTTCAACGTATTGCAGAATCTCAGTCTCATACTGTTTAAATGCAACCTTAACCTTCGGAACCAGAGGAGAAATTACAAACTTGGTAATGTCATCAATTTCGAGCAGGTCAAATCCAGTCTCGTTTAGAAGTCTTGAATAATCTTCCTTGGGAATAAAGACAGAATGAATTTTTTCTTTGGCAAACGTTTTAAACTCTTCGGTAATATGCGGTCGTGTTGGTAAGTCAGCGATTAATAATGTGGCCCCTGGCTTCAAGATTCGATATGCTTCTTGTAAGGCTTCGCGGTGTCCCATGTGAAAAATAGTTTCAAAAAACCATCCTCCATCATAGGTTACGTCGTCGCAGGGCATTTCCAACGCATTGCCATGGATGAAGCGAACTTGCTCAGACATCCCAGCTTCTTCGGCTAGCTGCTTCGCCTTATCATATTGGTACTTACTAATTGTGATTCCATCAACAAAACATTCTTTAGCTTTGGCAATACGCATAGCTGGAACACCGACACCGCAGCCAAGATCGCAGAAGCGTTCCCCTTTAGAGATATCCGACTTGCCGATCATAATCTGAGTCAGTCGCTCTGCTGCCTGGTCTAGACTGGCATCAAAATTGTTTTCGTCCCAGTAGCCCCAATGAAACTGCCCTTCAAAAATGAGTTGCCCTCCTTGAGCTTCAGGTGCATTATAAAGTTTTGCCACCTTTTCTGGCATTGGACTGTTTGTAATCACTTTATTTTCTTCAATATCAAATTTACTTAATAAGCCTCTAATTAGTTATTGATAAAGTTTGAATTTTATCAACTTAAATTTTGCTTACAGCATTATAGTTTATTTTCGGCTATTTTAAACTTACGTATGGTAATATACAGGACTAAAGTCAATTTGCATTAATTCAACTCTTTATACTGTATGTTTTTTGCTGCCTTTGGTCGACAGAATCTAATTTTTTTTTTTAGTGGTGGGCGATCAATTTAAACATCTTCTATACTTGCCAACCATTCGAGGAGTCAATAATCCTTCATGACTGCCAAAAAATTTGTCTCAATTTGCTATTTGTGTTTGATTGCTTTGTTAACTGCTTGTAGTAATTCAGCTACGATATCTAACAGCCAGCAAGACAAAATTCTAAGGCTATTATATTGGCAAGCGCCGACTATTCTCAATCCTCATCTTTCCACAGGATTTAAAGACGCTGAAGCTAGCCGCATAACTCTGGAACCTCTAGCTAGTTTTAATAGCGAAGGCAGACTAATTCCTTTTCTCGCTGCAGAAATACCAACCCTGGAAAATGGTGGCATAGCTGCTGATGGCAAATCTGTGACTTGGAAACTTAAACAAAATGTTAAGTGGTCAGACGGTGAACATTTTACTGCCGAAGATGTAGTTTTTACCTATGAATTTATTGCCAATCCTCAGGTGGGTTCGGTATCAGCAGGTACCTACGATATAGTTGAAAGTGTCGAAGCGATCGATGACTATACAGTTAAAGTTAACTTTAAAGATGTCAGCCCTGCTTGGCATTTAGTTTTTGTTGGCGTGTCAGGGATGATTCTACCCCAACACGTCTATCAGCAGTACAATGGTTCTAATGCCAGAGGAGCACCAACGAATTTAAAGCCTATTGGTACGGGAGCTTATCGAGTAGTAGAATTTAGACCTGGAGATACCGTTATATACGAACCCAATTCCGAATTTCGTCAGGTAGAAGCACTAAGTTTCGAACGAGTTGAACTAAAAGGCGGTGGCGATGCTACTTCGGCCGCAAGAGCGGTGCTACAAACTGGCGATGCCGACTATGCTTACAACCTCCAGGCAGACGCATCAGTTTTGCAACAGTTAGAAGCTGCGGGACAGGGTATAGTGGTGACTAATTACGGTGGGTTAATGGAGAGGATAATTATCAATCATAGCGACCCTAATAAAGTTGCGCCTTCAGGAGAACGTTCCAGCGTAAAATTTCCCCATCCTTTCTTTAGGGATCCTCAAGTTCGAGAGGCTTTGGCTTTGGCGATCGACCGCGATACTATCGCCGAACAGCTATACGGAATTACGGGCAAAGCTACTCCAAACTTTATAGTTGCTCCCGAACAGTACGTTTCTAATAATACTAGTTACGAACATAATTTCGATCTCGCCAATCAATTACTAGATGAAGCAGGTTGGAAAGATACTAACGGTAACGGTATTAGAGACAAAAACGGTACGGAAATGCAGATTTTGTTTCAAACTTCAATCAATTCCCTGCGTCAGAAAACTCAAACTGTAGTTAAGCAAAGTTTACAGTCTATTGGAGTAGGAGTGGAATTAAAAAGCATCGACCCCAGCGTCTATTTTTCTAGCGATCCTAGTAATAACGAGACTACAGGACATTTTTATGCAGATTTACAAATGTTTACTGCGGGCAACATGACACCCGATCCTACCGCTTACCTGAAGTTATATACCTGCGAGCAAATTCCTCAAAAAGTTAATAATTGGTCTGGCAATAATAATTCACGTTACTGTAACCCAGAATACGAACGCTTATGGCAACAGTCTACCAGCGAATTAGATTTTGCCAAAAGAAAAAAAATTTTTATTTCTTTAAATGATATGTTGGTCGATGGACATCATGTTATACCTTTAGTACATCGTGCGGATGTTGTGGCTTTCTCTAACGATATTTCTGGTTACGAATTTACACCTTGGGATTTGCGAACCTGGGATATTGCAAATTGGCGAAGAGAGATTCAGTAAATTAGTGAGAAGATTATGGATCGGGTGAACGAAAAAATGCGTGGGAGAGGGAAAAAAGTGGCGCTCGATGGATTATCAGGTTCTGTTTTTGGAGTAGTGTTGCAAAAACCTAAAACTGGGATGCAGTAATTTTTAATTGCTGTGTATTGTAACTGTTGAATGAATTCCAAATTACCTTTTAAATGGCGATATTTTCTACCTTCAATTATTTCGTTATGCGTCAGATGGTATCTGCGTTATTCATACTGTCTTTTGTGATTATCTTTTTTAGTTACAATTACCATAACGATATCGCTTTTATAAATCACTTATCTACTTTCGACCGCATTCGGTAATATTTCGTCTAAAGCAAAATAGCCTTTGTAATCCTGCATATAAACGGCTGCTCGATGACCGAAGATAATGACTGCGGGAGTACAGGTCGTCAATTCCATGTCATATCCAGGAATGTACACTTTTGTACCAACTGGGTACAAACGATTCCAATGATTGACTTTTTTTCGCGCCTCATTTGCTAGTTTTTCCCTGTTCGCTATGACCGAAATATTAAATTGGCTAGAACCTATAAGATCAGCCGAAGCGTCCTCCTTCCAGAATTGATTTAATTGATTTGCCGAAGACAGATTAGCTTGATAATGATTTTGAATATTAGCGTTCTTGGCAGTATTCTCTTGCTGCGCCTGGTATGCTTGTCTAATGCTTGGGATAAATTTGGTGAGAATGCTACCAACACCTAGTTCCTCGAAACTCATGTTGTCGTCTTGAGACAACAAATAACTAATGCTTTGAGACCAGCGCACTGGATATGTGAGGTGATTTGCTAACTGGAATGCAATCTCTACTTGTTGATAGGGTCGTGCATTGACATTGCATACCACAGGAATCTTCGGCTTTGAAAAAGAAAAGTTTTCCAGATACTGGGCAAACTCTTCCTTGGCAGCAAGCATATAGGGAGAGTGAAACGCGCCACTGGTGTTGAGAAGAACGAAAATTGCTCCTTTATTTTCTAGAACTTCCTTAGATTTCTCGATATCTGCTTCCATACCTGACACAACGGTTTGGTGTGGCGAGTTATAATTTGCCATATGAACTTCTGCTAAATTGTGTAAGTCTAGTATTGCCCGAATTTCAGATGCTGCTAGACCAATTACAGCTCCCATCGCACCATTCAATACATGGCTCATTAGTTCTCCGCGTTTTGCTATTAGGCGAATACCGTCTTCAAAGGAAAAAGCGCCTGAAGCATGAAGTGCGTTGTACTCCCCCAGACTGTGACCAGCTAAGAAATCAGGTGGCTTTCCAGATTCGGCTAGACGCAGTTTATATGATAGGGCATTAACGACAAACACCGCAGGTTGTGTGAATTTTGTCTGATTAAGTTGGTTTTTTGGATCTTCGGTACACAACTTAACTATTGAATACCCAAGAATGTCACTGGCTATTTCTGTTTCCTCTGGAAATATGGCGAACAGTTTTTGTCCCATTCCTTTAATCTGTGAACCCTGTCCCGGAAAAAGATATGTAATCATTGTGATTGAAGTTATATTTTAGTAGACTATGGAATTTTTCCTGATCCTCATTAGCAGCGAACAAATATTCATAGTTCCCAAGGAAATTTTCCTTCCTTGACGTATCTCCGAATCTGGTCAAGATTCCGTTCGGAACAAAATAACTGCTCATTGGTCGAAACTGCCAATCCTTGCGCTCGGCTAAGAATGTCGTTTAGCTGGTACATGTACTTTTTGTACTCTGATACAGCGGACTTCGACAGTCGGCTGAGACGGATTAGATGTTTGCGTAATAGAGATTGACTATCTTCGGCATAGGCATCTACTAAGCCATTAGCGTATGCCTCCTGAACTGAAATCGGCATAGTCGTCAAAGTCATATAATGAGATTTTTGCACACCTACTCTTCGAATTAAAAATGGCAAAACACAGGCGGGAAACAGACCGAATATGAGTTCTGAGAGCGCAAAAGTTGCTGATTCATCTGCCAGTACAATATCGCAGGCTGCAACCAATCCTACTCCACCAGCACGTACCCGACCCCGCACATGGGCAACTGTAACAAATGAACTGCTCGCGATTTGTCTCCATAGATTGTACAAACGTTCAGCCTCGACCCGCCCTGCCGCATCATTTTGTTCGGCAATCTGACGAAAGTCTGCACCAGTACAAAAAACATCAGGCAATCCTTCAATTACAACCACACAAACTGCTGGTGAATTTTGTCCATTTCTATTCTTGCAAATTGTTAGGACATCTGTAAGTTCGGTTACGAGATGGTTTGTAATCGGATTTTCAGCATCTGACTGACACATTTGAATGTAACAGGCTGCTTTATGAAACCGGACGTTGATAGTTTGATATGTTAGGTCACCCATTCATATTCACGATGAAATTCTTTAATCTGACACAAGGTTAACAATGGTCTATCTTTCCAGGCTGAACGCATACCCGCGTTCGTAGTATGATCTAAAGTCACATTTCTGGTTCCAAATCGGACACTATTATTGCCTTGGAAAAGGTCTTCGTATTCCTCAATCGAAAGTTGATAACGTCGGTCTAGCATTGTCGCGATATCAAACTGACGCTGCCATTGCTGTCCGCTGGCAGTGACCACACCACTGTAGAATTCGGAGCAACAGCCTGAACCATAGGAAAAGCAACCTAGACGCTTTGGTACCGTAAAATCACCATTATCGATTGTGCTGGCTAATGATAACATGACTGTTCCTCCCATAATATTGCCCACACGTTGGCAATAGCGAAGTCCTAGAGCAACCCGCCGATTAAAGTCATGCTCAATATCGTCCAGTTTTGCCCGAGCGAATTTACGCATCATCATCCGATGTGCTCCTTTGACCATGCCACCAAAAGGCGTATGGAATGTCAGATACTGAAAGGTGTCTTGATAGTCTACGGTTGAAACTCGCTTTTGATACTCAATAAACGTCTTCTCACAGCAGTCAAGATAGGACATCATCGACAGATCGGCATTTCCCGATTCACTGTCTGGCACAGGACGGCAGGTATCCATGACCTCGTAGCCATAATAGCCGCTTGCGCCCACATCGACTTGAAATACTTTTGGGTTGTCACTGACAAGTATGGCTACTGCCCCTGCACCAGAACTTGGCTCAAAATAAGACCAGTCATTGGTAAGTGCCTCCCCTCCCTCGGTGGTAACGAATCGAGAGATATCGGTAGCTACAACCAACGCCTTAGCACCTAATGATGTTTGCGAGAGGATGAAATTAATAGCCATTTGGAGTCCAGCAGTCGCCGCATAGCACGCTTGTTTCAATTCGAATAAACGACAGCATCGATTCAGACCTAGATATTGATGAATGTAGGTACTCATGGATTTGCCGAAATCAATCCCTGATTCCGAGCAGGTAATGAGCAATTCTATTTGTCCTTTTTCTTCTTCTGAGAGAGAGTCGATTAAAGGTTTAGCAGCATTAACACCAAAGGTGACGGGATCTTCAAACGGAAGGGCAACTGCTTTTTCCTTCATCAGCAAATTTTCAAACCGCCGCATATCTAGCTGCCGATGACGAGCTAAGTCCATCACATCAAGGACAACACTGCCGCCAAAAGCATTCATGCTTTCAATTCCAACTGATATCATAAATTATTTAGCTCAATCCGCGAAAAGCTTCACACTTTAAATAAAATACTATAAAAAAAGACTAAGGTGCCAAAATTAAGAGGAGTTAAGCCAAAATTTTACAGTAAGGTTAAAGGACTAAACTAGTAGTATCTCAAAAAATGCAATAACAAAAACAATATAAGTTCCTAAAGTTGATTGTGAAGTAATTTTGATGGTCACGCTTAAAACTAATTTTTTAAAGTCTGACGGAATAATTGAAGAGAAATGTTCTCGGTATAATTCAGAGTCTGTTTGTCAACGTTAGATTAAGCAGTATGCAGTATTAAGTTATATTTTTCTCCTTTATCCCATATAATCTACAAAACAATCTAAATTAGGATAGTATTTAAAATTATTTATTTTTAAAAGCAAAAAATACTATGCAACTTCCACCTGTACTTAGAGGAGGTTTGCCTATTATTGGGCATCTTCCAAAATTTATGCGTGACAAGAATGCTTTGTTTTACGAGGGTTATCAGGAGTTAGGTGATGTATTTACGGTTAAGATACCCAAACCAGTAGTAGTCGTCACCGGCAGCGAACACCATAGATGGTTTTTCAAAGAAACTGACAAAAGCTTAAATGTCGCTAAGGGCTACGAAATTCTCAAATATGTGGTTGGTGAAGCATTTCTCAGTGCCTCAAAGGAGCAGTACAAAAAGAATCGCCAATTTCTCCCGATCATCTTTGGCAGAGAACGTAGATCGTTCTACTTAAATGCCATTAACCATGAAGTCGATGTCTGGCTAGATCGGCTAGGGGAGTCAGGCGAGATGGATATTATGGAGGAAATGCCCGTAGTAGCGCGATCTATTGCTGGACACTCCTTTGCTGGAGCAAATTTTCAAGATGAAGTAGGTTCGGAATTCTGGGAGGCATATTTGGATATTACCAAGTCCTTAAGCGTTATCTTACCTCCTCATTGGCCACTACCTAGATACAGACGGAGAGATCGCGCCAAGGCAAAGATCCGAAATATTTTAGGTCGCCTTTGCCAACTACGTCGCCAAACTCCTGAAGCTTACGATGATGTCATATCTTTGTTACTCAATACTACTTTGAATGATGGAACATACATCGACAACCAGACTGCAACAGACTTATTTCTGGGACTAATATTTGCTGGAAGTGAAACTACGGCACGGCAAGCGGCATGGTGTGTTCTTCTTATCCTGCAACACCCAGACATTTTGGCAAGATTACAAGCTGAAATTGATGTTATAAATGAAGATATTGATTTTATGAGCTTCAGAAAGTTGCCGTTCATGTTCCAAGTTATTCAAGAGTCTGTAAGGCTGAAACCTTCGGCAGATATGCTGCTGCGTGTCGCCGAACAGGAAGTTCAAATTGGGAATTATCAAATTCCTGTAGGCTGGCGTGTGATTGTAGCGACTGGAAGTTCCCATTATCTAGACAGCAAGTTCAGTAATCCGTTTTTATTTGACCCTGATCGCTTTAGCAAAGAGCGGGGCGAAGGCAAAGATCAATATGCTACGTTCGGATTTGGAGGAGGCGAGCGTAGATGTCCAGGAATGAACTTTGCTCAAACTGAGATGGCGATTGTGCTTGTAAAGTTGCTGCGTAACTATGAGCTAACCCTACTTACACCCAATCCAAAAACGATCACCGGGCTTGGCGGTGCTCCTCGACCATCACCCACGCGCATCAGTTATCAACGAAAAAGATCTGGCAAGCTATTGCACATTTGAATGATACGTCTGATGTGAATTAAATTTTAGTAAGTCGATATGGATTGAAAAGTTTGAACATCAATTCCAAAGTGACGGCGAAGAAGAAGGCGTAAAGTTTGAGAGGTGATTTTAGCTGCCATGTGAGTAGTAAAGCCATCAACAGTCTTATTGAGCAGTCGTTCGGGATTAGGACCAGTATTCTGAATCTCATGGAAAACTCCTTCAATTCGTTGTCTGACTTGACGGGGGTGGTCAAAAGTCGTTGGTTAAGAGCGATCGCCCTTTTTGAATTATTGGGGTGTCGAAAACCGCCGTTTATGACAAACTTAATCGCCTAGGGGATTTCGACCGAAAAAATCGTCCCATAGTGTGGTAGGGTTCAGGCATAGCTGAGACTCGAGGAGAAGATAGGAATGAAACTGACTGCGGAGCTAAAAGCTTTGTTCATCGAAACCAGTCATTTGAGCTGTTCATCCATCGGTGAGCCTGCCGTATATTGAGCAATCACCTTGATAAATGCTTCATCCAAGCCTTTAATTGTTTCAAATGCTGATTTCCGTCCTCCTCCACTGCGCCGAATACCTTTCATCTTCATGGCTGATTCGTCATCGAGTTCCTTGATTCCCAATCTAATCGTGTAATAATCACATTCAAACAATTGGCTGATATAAGTTATTCCTCCCCATCCCAGTTTCACCGCTTCAATTGCTGCATATCGACGACGGTCTTTTTCTGACAACGAATGATAAAACCTTTGCATTTGCTGTTCTACTTTAGATGGATAGGAATTCATCTCTCTTAGAATTTATTTGTTAGATAAATTCACACTATCATTGCTCTGTCTATTTTTGTATATTAATGATTCTATAGCGGAAGTTCAGGTCAGAGCTTGAATTGTGCAGTCAAATTTTAGACCAGCTTCTAGCAATTTGAGAACTCGATTAAGATGCGATTACCCTGTCTTTTAACCAAGCTGATTCTTGTCAATTTTTT
>JAAUYH010250410.1_pt1 | contig 11519 bp, 10 predicted proteins | sample 7278061 | NCBI WGS metagenome assembly JAAUYH01 (sample SAMN14350203, study PRJNA611818) | marine sediment metagenome | isolation source: surface marine sediment (0.6m) | place: French Polynesia: Moorea | collected 2018-08 | reverse complement strand
TTAGAGTCATAACCTTATGTTACCACAAAATTTATAAAGTGATAACATAAGTTATCTAAGCGAGGTTGTGCTGTCGCACGTTAATATATTTGTCGGACTGTATCCACACGCTGACCGTTGCCGATTCCCTTAAACTCCTCGGACGGTACAGCGTGGGACTTAGCCCGACATTTCAGTTAAATTTCTTTAGGTTAAATTTACTTTAAGAAATTAACTTAACAATATATTACATTAACCCGATATTGATGCTGTTTCTGATGCTTACTTTTTTTGACTTACGTTAAACTATGGTTGTTAATCTAGAAACATTGTGAGGAAATCTTGATGACTCGTCATCCTTTTGAATTAGAACTGTCTGAACTAGAAGCAATCAATCTCGAAATCGAAGATTTAACCGAAGAACAAGCTCAAGAAGTTACTGGAGGGTGTCCTGGGATGGTTACTCAAGTTAATGATAAAGAAGGTGGTGGCCGATTCACCACTTTGGCCCTTGGGGAAGAAGGGGGTGACGTTACCACCCTCGCTCTTGGAGAAGAGGGATAAGGGTTATTAATAATTTAGGATGATCATTAATCTTTAAATCGGGAATGGCTAGAAATAATAAATGATCGTTTCTAGCCGTTTTTAGTTTTTCTATTGTTATGAAAATGAATGAATATTTTAATTTTGGGTAACGCTTCAGATGCTCATGCTCATCATCTAAACAACGCTTTGACTGAAGCGGGTGCAACAGTTCATTATTTGGACACTCATTTATTTCCTCGTCAAATACAATTGTCTTGGGACCCTTGTTCTCAAAAAGGTTCTCTGATTTTACCCACAGGTTTTCAATTAGATTTTCAAGCTATTAAGAGCGTTTTTTGGCGTAGTTTTCATAGTGTAGGTATTCCTAAATTAGAAGATGTTCATCAGCAAAGAATTGTTTTTAATGATGCCATGAGTGCTTTGCGAGTGATGATGAAAGCTTGTCCTGCTCGCTGGATTAATTCTTGGCAAGCGTATCAATTTCATAAAGAAAAACCCCTACAATTACAAACGATTTATCAACTTGGAGTTGCCATTCCTGACACTTTAATTACCAATAATCCTCAAGAAGTTATTCAGTTTGTCAATTCTCATCCAAAGGTGATTTTTAAACCCATTTATGGTGGCAGTCATACTCAAATTGTTACTGATGCTCTGTTAGAAATTAAACGGCTTAGTTTAGCTTTAAAAATAGCTCCGATTACCCTTCAAACCTATATTCCAGGGACAAATGTTCGTAGCTATGTTATCGATGATTGTGTTTACTCGGCTGAAATTCGTAGTGGTGCTTTGGATTTTCGAGAAGATGCTAATGCTCAGTTAATTCCTATAGAATTACCTTCTATGATTAAGCAACAATGTTTGTCCATTGCTGAAGCACTTTTTTTAAAATGGACAGCAATAGATTGGCGACTAACTCCTTCAGGTGATTATGTTTTTTTAGAAGCTAATCCCAGTCCCATGTTTCTCCACTTTGAAAATAATACGGGTTTTCCGATTACTCAAAGATTAGTTGAATTATTAATGAATTAACTTTTCATCTCTTGGTTAAAATTAGGTGATCAAAGGAGATAAGAAATGGAGCAAGTACAATTAGTTGTTTTTGACATGGCAGGGACAACTGTTAAAGATAATGATGAAGTGTTGGCTTGTTTTTTAGAAGCAGCAAAAGCCACTGGTTTAAAAGCTAATCAAGAAATGGTAAATCCCATGATGGGATGGTCTAAAAAATTAGTATTTGAGGAATTATGGAAACAACAAATTGAGGAAAACTCTGATGAATATGCTAGGAAAGTTGATGGGAGCTTTGCAAAATTCAAAGAAGTTTTAGAAGATTATTATCGGACTCAAACCGTTTTTCCTACACAGGGGTGTCTTTCGATTTTTGACTGGTTAAAATCTCAAGGAATTAAAATTGCGTTAAATACAGGTTTTTATCGAGAAGTGACCAATATTATTCTTGCTCGTTTAGGATGGAATGAGGGATTAAATGAGCAATATATTGGCTCTAATGATTCCATTATTCAAGCTTCTATTACGCCTTCTGAAATCTATAATAATGAAGGTCGTCCGGCACCTTTTATGATTCAAAAGGCGATGTATTTTTTAGGAGTTATTGACTCCAAAAAAGTTATTTATATTGGAGATACTCCCTCAGATTTAGCTTCTGGAAAAAATGCTAATTGTTTACTTTCTTTAGCAGTTACTAATGGAAATCATAATAAAGAACAACTACAAAAATATGAAAATGATGGTTTATTAGATTCATTATTACACTTAAAAGAGATTATTGAACAGTTAGAATAAATTATTTTAATTCCCATAATAACAACCATAAACCTTGACACCGTTGACCCATGTTTGAGTCACTTGTGGTAAATTATTAATCATGTTTACTACAATTAAATCGGCTCTTTTTTCTACACTAATTTCACCGCGATCGCCTAATAAAAGTGCTTTTGCAGGATTAGCGGTGACGAGGGAAATGGCTTCTGGTAAGGTTAAATGGGCTAAGGTTGGCAGACGAAACGCTGCGGTTAATAAAGTCGCAGGAGAATAATCAGAACATAAACAACTCGCCACATTGTTCGTAATAGCTGAAATAGCTTTCATGGAACCACTTTGACTTTTTCCTCGTAGAATATTGGGTGCGCCAAAAATAGTATGTAAACCCATTTCAATTGCTTTTTGTGCGGTGGGTAAATTAATAGGAAATTCACTAATGGTAATGCCTAAATTTGCCATAATTTCTATTCTTTTTTCTGTATCATCATCATGGGAAGCAATGGCTACATTATGGAGATGCGCTTTACTTACAAGGGTTTTGATTCTGTCTTGCGCCCCTTGTGCATTATCTAATTTTTTGGCTACCATTACATCAGTTTCAGCCTCAGATTTTTTATAGGTATTTCTCAAGTAATCTCGATAAGCTTGTAAGTCTTTAAATTGTCCTTGTCCGGGGGTATGGTCCATCAAAGAGAATAAATGTACACTATCTTCTCCTAATAAGTCTAAGAGAATAGGTAAACTGGTAGGATCGGTAATTTCATAACGACAATGAACCCGATTATCGACTAAAGCAAACGGTTGATATTGATGAATTCCTCTAACAATTTCTGCTGCCATTTCATTATTTCTCACTCCTAATTCTTCATGAGCAAAAGAAATACTATGAAACGGTGTAGTAATACCAGCGATCGCATTTTTTCTATCAATTTGAGCGATAGCAAACTCTAAAGGAAAGAAGGTATTTGCTCTGGGTTCAATTTCTTTTTCTATAGCATCACAATGAGCATCAATCATCCCCGGCATTAAATATTGTCCCTGTAAATTAATTTCTTTTACATTAGTAGGTGTATTAGGATTAATTGTGGTAATAACTCCATCTTCAACTAGAAGAGAAGCAGATTCTAACACTTGATCTTTGAGAATAATTTGAGCATTGGTAAAATAAGTTTTCATTTTTTTTTGACCTCAATAATTAGAATTTACTAACTTAAAACTTTGCTGGTAATAGGGTTATTTTCAGAAGACAAATAAACCTCAAAATCAGCCAAACGTGCTACTAAACAAGTATCATGGAGAATAATTAAAATCGCTGTCCCCGATGCTTTAATTCGTTCGATAATTTTAACAACTCTTTCTGCTGAAGCTTTATCTAAACTGGCTGTCGGTTCATCTAAAAGTAACAAACGAGGAGAAAAAATTATCCCTCTGGCAATATTTACCCGTTGTTTTTCTCCCCCTGAAAATGTACTAGGGGACAAATTCCATAATCTTTCGGGGAGTTTAATTTCTGCTAAGAGATTTTTGGTTTTTTCTCTTGCTTCCTTTTGATCTATCCCTAAATCAAAAAGAGGTTTTGCGACTACATCTATGGTAGATTGTCTGGGTAAACAGTGCAAAAATTGAGTAACAAAACTAATATCAGTCTTACGTAAACTAATCATTTCCTGTTCACTGACTTTTGCTAAGTCTAAACATTCTCTATCTTTTGTGTAATAAAAAATAGATCCTTCACTGGTTAAATAAGTCCCATAAACACATTTTAAAATACTAGATTTTCCGACACCAGAATCTCCAGTTATTGCCGTAATTTTTCCAGAATATGCCTCAACAAAAACATTTTGAGCAGAGGGGATAGATTTTTGTTGTTCATGAAGAAAAAAGGATTTACTTAAATTCTCTATTTTTAAAATAAGATTAGTTGGCATAATTTTTTCAATCAACGTTTCTCTACTAAGTAAGTGAGCATAAATAAACACACAATGCGATGCACTCCTAATTAAATCTAAAATCAATATCCACAGGTATTTCTAGGGATTACATCGGCCTACAAATGTTTTATCTTTAATTATACCTATAGCAGTATAACAATTAGTTAAGACATTTTTTTATCGTTAAATTGTCATTTTTAAATATAGCAATCAGGTTTCAGTTGTGAGAAAACGACGAAGAGGATTTAACAGTGTTAAATCCCTAGAAGGGTGTATTTGTAGGGACATAATATCATTATGTCCTAATTACTTCTCACATATCATTACTGATTGCTATACCAGTTCTCAGAAATAGCTAGAGAGATTGCTTCGGGGTATTTTCAGTAAAAGTCAAATCTTACTATTTATATCCCCCTCGCAATGACTACTTAATTTTTTATTGTTGTTAAAGATTGCTTGGGGTATTTTTAGTAATAATCAAATTTTACTGTTTATATTGTCCCTCATAATGACAGTTTACTGTTACTTAATATAAAGCTGATGAAACTAATTGTTGAGTATATTGATGTTGAGGATCTTCTAACACTTGATCTGTTAAACCCGATTCAACAATTCGACCCTGTTTCATAATTAAAGTTCGATCTGCTAACAATTTAATCACCCCTAAATCGTGGGAAACAACAATCATTGAGACATTTAATTGTTGTTGTAATTGTAGAATTAAATCAAGAATACGCGCTTGTACCGATAAATCTAATCCTGTTGTTACCTCATCTAAAAGTAATAATGGAGGTTCCGTCGCTAAAGCACAAGCAATTTGTACCCGTTGCTGCATTCCCCCAGAAAATTGCCCCGGTAATTGATCCATTCTTGCCATCGGAAACTCTGTGCGCTCCAATAATTCCTTCGCTTTCTGACGAATTTTAGCGTATTCAAAACAGTCATTCATCAATAATCTTTCCGCAATATTCCCACCAGCAGAAACCTTAAAATTTAAGCCTAAATGGGGATTTTGATAAACCATTCCTAGTTTATGATGACGTAACCATCTTCCTTGAGCAGCATTGAGCTGAAAGAGGTTATATGTTTCCCCTTGATCCCAAAAAATTGCTTTTCCAGAGGTGGGTTTTTCATCAAAATAAAGCATTTTAACCAGAGTAGATTTACCACTCCCAGACTCTCCCATAATGCCTAAAATTTCTCCTGGATACAGATCAAAATTAAGGTTATCAGTGGCGACAATACTGCCACAATGGGGACAAATATTTCTGTTATATTCTGCTCCTGTGGATGTCAGACATTGAGAGCAACCGTCACCGTAAATTTTGGTTAATTCCCTAACTTCTAGTATTTTTTCCATAAGTTTTAGTTGTTCGCTCCCCTCGCAATGACAATCAAAATGTTTTCTGTCCTAATAAATTTTTTTGCCTTTTGCCTTCCGTTACGCGGCAGTAATCACTATCTGAACATTGATAGATTTTTTCACCAGTTTTGTGTTGTAATTCATCTAAATAACTATCTGTTGAACCACAACGATCGCAAGCGCGTCTGTTTCCGTTTTCATCGGTAAAATCTTCAACTCGAAATCCAATATCTTTAAAGGTTAACGGTGCTGTTTTTGTATAAGGAGGAATGGCATAAATTTTCTTTTCTCTACCCGCTCCAAACAGATGCAAAACGGGGGAATTGTTTAATTTAGGCACATCAAACCGAGGAATAGGAGATGGATCAATGACATAATGATGGTTAACACAGGTAGGATAACGGTGAGAAATAGTAATTTCCTTGAATTTAACCATATCTTCGTAGAGTTTGACCCATAAACGAGCGTAATCTTTTTCTCCGTGCATGATTTTCCGTTTTTCCTCGTTCGCTTCCACCACAATTAAAGGATCAGGATAAGGCACTTGTAACACAAGAATTTGCCCTTTTTTCATCGGTATTTCAGGAATACGATGACGGGTTTGAATGATAGACGCTTCGACGGTTTTTTTGGTGAGATTTACCCCCGGACAAGTTTGCGCGACAAATTTACGAATATTGACCGCGTTAACCGAGTCATCGCTCCCTTGATCAATCACTTTCAGGGTATCTCCTACCCCTATTAAAGATAAGGTTATTTGTAGTCCCCCTGTGCCAAACCCTCTGGCCATCGGCATTTCCCGTGAAGCGTAAGGCACTTGATAACCAGGGATAGCTACCGCTTTGAGAAGACTACGACGAATTTCTTTTTTAGCGTATTCATCAATAAACCCGAATTGATAACCGTAGTTTTTTGTGCTGTTTAAGGTTTCTGTTGACATAGTTTGATTACAAGACTGTTATAAACAAAATCTTAAGAGGGTAGGTGGGCAAATCAGAGATTTATTGAGACTACCCGTAAACTCAAGAACTTTGCCCACCCTACAAAGCTAGACAAAAATAAACGTTACAGTTGAGAGAGGCAGGAGGCAGAAGAACGAGTTAATATGCAATATATCCATATCTCCGCGTCTCCCCACACTCCCCACACTCCCCCATCACCCCGTCTCCCAGTCTCCCCATCACCCCACCCTACAAAGCTCCCTCTGCTCCCTTTTGTTGAGTCGTCCGGAGGCGATCGAGATCCGATTGAAAGGTGACATAATGAGGCATTTTATAATGAGAGGCAAAACCCATCGATTGCACACCATCAATGTGTAATAAGACAAATTCGGGGTCTTCGGAGGGGTTTTCGATACCTTGGGTTTGTCCTTTTTGTAAGGCGCGATCAAGGATGGCCATGGCGATCGCTTTTACTTCGTTATGACCAAAACAAGCACCATACCCTAACCCAAAGGTGGGTACACTATCTTTGTCTTTACTGTTGTACATCGCTACAATTTCGCATTCCGTCATCAATACCTCTCCCACTTCTTGTAAGTCTCCGGTGATGGGATGGGGTAACATCACCGGTAAATAACCCACCCTCAACTCTGCTACGGTGGGGTGTACATCCCCATACCCCCTCATATTGGAATAGGCGATCGCTAAAATTGAACCAGTTTCTGCTCTGGCCATGGTTGCCAATGCTGCTGAGCGAGGAACAGGGAAAATTAGGGGATTTCGGGTAATATCAAAGGGTAATGTGGGTTTATTCGTCACAGGGGGTAACAACCCTTCTGCTCTCAAACTATCTAATACTTTAGGAAACGTGGTGGGTAAGACTTCATCGGGGATATTTTTCAGCCAAGATTGAGCAATATTGCGAAATTCGTCGGGGGATTCATTTAATAAATGAAACCGAAATAATCGCTGTAAATAATCAGACGTTGGCCCTAACAGTTGTCCCCCTGGAATTTCTTTAAAGGCGGCGGAAATACGACGAATTAATCTTAAGTTTTCCCCACAATGGACAGGGGTTTCTCCTAAACGGGGTTTAGTGGAACGATAGGCCCGAAGATAAAAAGCAGCTTCGAGGATGTCTCCTGCGCTTTGTTTAATGGCTAAAGAAGCTAATTCGGGGTGATATAAACCCCCTTCTGATAACACCCGACTATGTAAAAAATGTAGTTGATTTTCAATCGTTTGAGCAGACAAGGGATCATTTTTTTGATCATTCGTACGCAATACATCTAAGAGATTAATTGCTGCTGCGATCGCCTCTTCTCCTCCTTGTATGGCTACATAACCCATTGATAAATTTTCCCAACGATGAACAATAGACAAAACAATAGTAGATTAATTTATAAGATATTAACGAGAATATAACTTAATGTTAAACTTACTTTTAATCCTTACATCTTAAACTACAACAAGTCTTGGAAATAAACCAGAATGGATCAATTTGCGATTAAAGGAACCGATATTCTTACCCCTGATGGTTGGGTCAAAAATGGTACAGTTATCATTGAAAACGGGAAATTTTTGGCTATAGATGAAACCATTACTGAAAAATTGCCCACAATTGACGCAAAAGGGTTATTAATGCTCCCTGGAATCGTAGATATACATGGAGATGCGTTTGAAAGAGCGATCGCACCACGACCAGGATCACATTTTCCTTTGCAGATGGGAATATTAGAAAATGATCGCCATTTAATTGCTTCGGGAATCACCACTTTTTTTTATTCTATTACTGATTCTTATGAACCGGGTTTACGCAGTCGAGAAACAGCAAGAGAAGTTATTAATTTTATCTTAGAAGAAGGACAAAATAGTTTAAAAGCAGATAGTCGAATTCACATCCGACATGAACAAGCAAATACCGATAATTATGATGAATTATGTGATTGGTTGAAACAGGAGAAAATTGATTTATTATCAATTAATGATCATCTTCCCCCCGCAGGAGATGACTACAAATTGAACCGTCATCTTAACTCTTTACGACGTAGACATAAAATGAATGATGAGGAATTAAATCAGCTAATAAAAACCGCTTTAAATAATCAAGAAAAAGGGTTACAACAGGTCGAAGAATTAGTTAGTTTAGCTCATGATCATCATATTCCCCTTGCGTCTCACGACGATGATACAGAAGAGAAAGTACAATTAAGCAAAAAATGGGGCGTTTCTATTGCAGAATTCCCTGCTGATGTTAATATCGCTGCTAAATCGAGAGATTATGGCGCATCAGTATTAATGGGTGCGCCTAATTTAATTAGAGGGGGTTCTCATGTGGGTTGGATGAGTGTTGAAATAGCAGCTAAAGAGGGTGTTGTGGATTGTTTATGTTCTGACTATCATTATCCTTCTCTATTTTATGCCCCTTTTAAATTAGCAGAAATGGGAATTATGTCCTTTGAAAAAGCTTGGAAATTAGTGTCTACGTATCCAGCAGAAGCAGCAGGAATAGGAAACAGTAAAGGAAAAATTTCTCAAGGTTTTGATGCCGATTTTTTATTGATTGAAAAAGATAATATTCATCTCAATAGTATTAAGTCTGTTTATATCAAAGGAAAAGAAGTGGCACGTTATTAATTTGAATAGTAAGTTAAGGAGTGCATCGGCTTACGAGGTTTGAGGTAAACTAGGTATAGTTAAATTGTGTATTGTGTATGACTTCACTTTCACCCACTCGTGCTACTAATTTAAAAGAAGCTTATCGTATTTGTAACCCTGAACCTTTAACAGGAGAAGATATTGATAGATATTATGTAGATTTATCTTCCGTTCGTAAGACAGAAACCATACAAAATATCACCCAACAATTAACATTTCTTGAACCAGCAAAATTTTGTACAATTTTATTTACAGGACATCGAGGTTGTGGTAAAAGTACCGAGTTGAGAAGACTTGAGAAACAGGTAAAATCAGACTATTACATTGTTTATTTAGAAGCAGATGTTGAATTAGATATTAATGATGCTGAATATACTGATTTATATTTATTAATTATAAAAAAAGTTGCAGACGAATTATATAAATTAGGGGCAAAATTTGATGATAAACTTTTAAGTCAATTTGAATCTTGGTTTAAGGATATTACTGAAGAAACAGAAGAAAGTGTAGAAAAATCAATCAGTATGCAAATTGATGCTGAAGCAGGGTTTAAAATACCGTTTATTTCTAAATTGTTAACAAAATTATTAGCACAAATTAGAGGATCTCAAAAACAAAAACAAACCATTAGACAAACCCTGCAAAAAGATATTAGTCGTTTACAAGCAGACATTAATCTGTTGTTAGCTGATGCGTTTAAAAAATTAACACAAAAAGAACCTCAATATGAACAAGGATTTTTAATTATCCTAGATAATTTAGATCGCATTCCTCCTAATGTTGGTAAACATCTATTTTTTGATTATGCTGCTCAATTACAAGCATTACATACAACAATTATTTATACGGTTCCTATTTCGGCTGTTTATTCTGATGAAAATTTGAATAAAACCTTTGGTAGTCCCAATATTATGCCGATGGTCAATATTTATGAATTTAATGCTGATCAATGGGACTTAGATTATGACGAAGATAAGTTAGAAAGCTTAGTAAATTTAATCGAACAACGAGTTAATATTGATGCAGTTTTTGAGTCTCATCAACAATTATTCGACTTAGTAAAAGCCAGTGGTGGTCATGTCCGACAGTTAATGCAAATGACAGCAAAAGCTTGTTTAACGGCTGCTGGCCGTGGTCATGATAAAGTCATGGCTGACGATGTTATTTATGCAACTAATGAAGAACAATTTAACTTTGAAAGAATTAATTTGAATGAGTATTATCCTGTATTAGCGAGAGTCTGTTTAACTAAAGATATTAATAAAGATGAAATTGGACAGAAATTACTCTTTAATTTATCAGTTTTAGAATACAATGGTATTAACCGATGGAATTATATTAACCCTGTTTTAAAACAAAGTTCTCTTTTTCAGGAAGCATTAAAAAATGAACAGCAAAACTCAGACAATACCTAATGTAAATAATGAAAAAGAATTATTTTTAAACATTAATCAACAGGCTTTTATTGAACTGTTGACCTTTATCGATTTTGCTGATGAGAGATTAAATATTGGCTTTGTAGAAGTCAAGTTTTCCCAAGATAGAGATATTTTAATTAATGCTTTACTTGAACATCCTAACTGTAATAATATTCAGTTTGAAGTTTTAGATTTTTCTAATCCCAATCTTCGTTTTTTAAGAGATGAATTAGTTACTGCATTAAAACAGATTAATATTCAACCTAATAAAAAATTAATTTTACTGATTACTGGTTTAGAAAAATCCATTGGTATCGTCGAAGAATATCCTTCTGTATTAACTAATCTTAATTTTGTAAGAGATGATTTACGAACCAGTATTCCTCATCCCATACTGTTATTTTTACCAGATTATGCGTTAACTCGATTAGCAAAATATGCCCCTGATTTTTGGGCATGGGGGAGAAACGTTTTTACTTTTAAAACGAATCGCAGTAATTTAATGACAAATAGTAACAATATAGTTTATTCTGATGGTATTATTATAAATTTAGATTTGCCAGAAAAGCAAGCAAGAATTGAACAATTACTTAATTTATTAAATGAATATAATACGTACACTGAAGAAAAAACAAAAAATGATTTATTAACAATTAGTAACATTTATAATCAATTAGGAAATGCTTATGATACTTTAGGAAAATATCAAAAAGCGATTATTTTTTATGAGCAAGGTTTACAAATATCTATCAAAATTAGGGATAAACAGGGAGAAGGAAATTCTTTAAGAGGTTTAGGCAATGTTTACTATTCTTTAGGACAATACCAAAAAGCGATCACCTTTCATCAACAATCTTTAGACATCTCAAAGGAAATTAGTGATAGACAAGCACAAGGT
>JAAUYH010210782.1_pt1 | contig 11519 bp, 8 predicted proteins | sample 7278061 | NCBI WGS metagenome assembly JAAUYH01 (sample SAMN14350203, study PRJNA611818) | marine sediment metagenome | isolation source: surface marine sediment (0.6m) | place: French Polynesia: Moorea | collected 2018-08 | reverse complement strand
GTAAAAAATGACTTAGAACAGTATATGACTAAAGTATATTCATTCTCAATCATAAAATGGCTGTTATATGGACACTTCAAATCTTGGAATCGGTTTGAATTTAAAATGAATGAATATAAATTCATAATTTAACTTTATCATCATTCTCAGTAAGGTATAAAACAGACTTAAAGTTGCAAGGAAGGAAAAGTACGAAAAAGCAGAATATATAGATTCCCAATTACCTCCATAACTTAAAACATGTCATTCGTTGCAAAATACAACTTTCTACCAAGATTTCGATTTCGGTATCTTCGGACTATTCATCTAGAAATTCAAATTTCAATGTCAAGATCCTTCAGTCAGCTATTGTAGCTACCTATCGATGCGCACGAGTTTATGAAATCAGTCTTAATCAGTACTGCAATTAGTCAAATTGTTGCCATGAATTTATCTTAGCAGATTCTTGGAGGGTGGGTAAATGAATCCATGTTTGCGCTGCTCTCGAAGGGTAGAAAATGAGCCAGTAACAATCCGCTTGATCGGAGAAAAGGTAGCTTGAGAAAGGATATTATTATCATTATTGTCAAAAATCTGTAGATTTCGTGACCCGGAAGATGTAACGGACTTTTCTTGCAATCTTTTATGGAATTTACCTTATGTTTGTTCTGTACTTCAATAAGAGGAATATACAAGAAATTAGAATATTCGCGGTGAATAAAAAATTTATCATGTTAAAGTGAAACTGTTTCTGCAAATGATTGCTCTATACATTAGTTGACGGATCTAGAGAACGACGAAGATATGGTAGACGAGGAAATTCAAAATTTGCCCAATTCAAAAAGCTATTCTTGAAAACAATGCTCATTACAGCAATGTAACGAAACCTGCTGATCTGTCAAAAGTACGGAATGCTAAAGAAAATGGTTGAAAAATTTTGCGTTTCACAAAAATTGACTACAGTCGTATCCTGTAGATTGCATGATCTTTATTTCAATTGAGATGATTGTGGTAAAGTATGATAGAGCATTCTACAACGATAGGAAAATAAAGAGCAAAGTACATAGTGTTCATAAAAAATCGCCTATTCTCGAAATGTCATATTTTCCTTCTATAGAAATATAAGCAGGCCCTGCTCATTTGAAGCAAAACGCTATGTCAACAATGTATCAATTCAGTATTAGATCATAGAGTATCGTCACCTTGTTTCAATTTTATAAAGAATTTACAAAAAAATCTTTTAATTTCAAAATTTATAAATCTATTTTGTAGGTAAAATATCCTGAATAACTTTGGGATTTGGCATTCGTTCTCCATGGAAGTTTATGAGTAGCTTTGTAGCCGTGACAGAAATATATAATAAGTTCTAGAATAATCGAGTCAGGATCTTGCACTTGTGTACCGTTTCAATCAACAAAAAGTTTCTAAAAGTCGGAATACTATTGTAGAAAAAGCGAAGTTGCTGTGTGGATATTCGAATGATATACAGAAAAGCCATATCATTAATTCATGTTTATGCCAGGAAGAGAATCCCACAACTTGCTTATGAATAGTAAAAAGCCTAATGAAGTGCCAAATCAGAGAATCACGGGAAAATAATGAAATACCTGGAGACCTGGGAATCGATAACACTATATAGAGTGCATACTAAATCGATCTGATAAGAATGAAAGATGGCTTATTATTACGTTGAAAGTAAAAATTAGCGTTGTCTAGTCAAATCAAGACCACAACAAGTATAAATCAAAATTTTCTACAAATTTCTTGTCGAATCACATATTTCTGAATGTTTCGTTCTACAAGATCGAGCGAAAAATACGGCCGTCTGATAGAAGAATGTATGCCCACGTGAGTTTCAGTCGTGAGCGAGCGCAGTAGAGAAGCAGAATTAAAGTGCATTTCAAAATCGGCGGTTTTCTGAAAACCCTGCAATTTTTCAAGAATATCAAGTGCTGCGATATATAGATCGTGAGATAACGTCATGACTAATTTCGGAACTGGATACCGCAATCAAGGGCAGAGCAGTAGTACGATACGAGTAAGCAGGATCAGATACAATTAGAGGAGAAAATTCCATAGATTTGAACAGGCATATGACCCTAATTTGAAATATTACCCGATGATATGGCCCTCATCAATTTTCAGAGAATAAAGCGATGGAACATTCGATTCATAAGATTGCTGGTTGTGAAAGAGCACGCAATTATAACTCGGATCCGACGAGAGATTTAGATCTTTTAAAAGAGTAAAAAATAATGGTAGCTCAAAAAAAACGTTATTTGGTTGTTCTCAGCCCATCAGTTTCTGTAAGCACTCGTTTGGAAATTCTTGATCTATTATACTTTAAAATGAAGACATCGGTTTACGACTAGTGAAAATCAAGTTTGTGCCCTCTGGTTTCAAGAAAATCAGCGTTCAATGACATTTTGAAACCACGGTCTTTCTATAAAATGAGTAGCTAATATTTCGAAAAGAAATACACGCCTTTTGCAATGAGGAAGATCATATGATTCTATTTCAGTTCCTGACATATCAGAAATTCAGACTGCACTCGGTTTTCGAATTATGCTACTGAATTACTTTCGGAAAGATATTCTTTCGGAATCAAAGACACAGACAAGAAGCTACATGTAAATGAAAGAGCAAAGATAAACTGAGCCAGAAAATAAATAAAGCTTTGACAGAGTGAAAACTAGTCATTGGACTTTCTCCTAAGAATATCAAACGTTTGCACTGAGATTACTTGTATAGCTGCTGAGTAATCTGCACCAAACCTCCCTAAATCTCAGAATGCAAGGAAGGGGACAATTCCAGAAAGTTCTTTTTCGTGCTCTTATTTATCTATTGCGCCTCAAAAAATAGGAATTCCGAAAATTTCAAAACTTACTTCAAAGACAGTGGCGTTGAGACGAAAACCGGAGCCAAATTGAATTTGTATTTAAATTCACAACTGCGAAGGGAGTTTAAAATATGCATGCAGATTTGCTACTACTACCACGGATTTCGAATACACAGCACCTGTACCCAGGTAAGCTAATATCATTCCAGATTCCGTCTCTCAACATGTAAATCCTTCAACAGATAATTTTTTTCATTACATCCGTCGATCTGGAGAGTTTTCCAGAAATGCGGTTTCTGACAAGTGCGGATATTCAAAGCCTGGACAACCCTAGCGATTCGAACTCATTCATTAGGAGACTTTCTTCGATACATGTCGAAGTAGATACGTAAGGCGTGAACTGCGATATGAATCTGTTTACAAACTGTTAGATTCCTATTTGATTCGCTAGATCTCAAAAGGAATTCAGATAGAACTCTATAGATTAGTATGTGAGCAATATATTTCATTTTTTGAGAGAATCATAAGAGTGCGATTCAAGATAGTATTGTGGTGGCTCGGACGTTGGCCATGAGTTGTCTCAATTTAGTTAAAAAATCTGCAAGAAACATTTCGCCAGAGTTGGCATATAACAGGGCTGAGGTAGCTACGATATTTCACATCTCTATGATGCTTAAGGTGAAATCAGTGCTTGGATTATGCTAAGAGAACTAGCATACTTAGCCGTTTCAGATCCATGTAGATTTTCTGATGGATGCAGCAGAGTTCCTGTGGGAAAACGAAGTATTCCTGTTACTAATATCAGAAAATAAATAAAATCAGAAGTCAATAGAAAATGAAACCCAATAGAATAAGAATTAAAGAGTGAATTAAAGTGAAGATGTTAGACTCTCATACTTCCGTAAAAGAGTAGATCAACTCGATAGTATAGTGCTTACAGTGGGTCTTAGTGAACTTAAAGGATACTTTCTACAGACGCTTCTACTTCACTGTGTAGATCGACTTCCGCGCGAACAACTTGCTACATTAATCATTTTTCATATTCTTTTGTAGTGCTTGTGAGGCAGCATACTTCTCGCAGATAAAGCGGCGTGGAATAATTCTTTGAGTAAGCATTTAAAATTTTGACCGAGGTGATTTACTGGCTTTTATCGTAAATTTCTACAACATAAGTCGGCTGTTCTCTACAATCATCTTGAATATAATTACCCGTTACTTATTGGAAGCGTAATTTATTGCAATCGTAGCGTTCCAGCAGATTTTGCTCGCTTGTTTGCAGACAAAGCTACCTTGGCGTGGTGCAACCACTGCTCAGTGCAACTGAAGAAACCACATCTACCCAGGCCAGAAAGGGAGCAAGGCAGTTGAAAGTAGAGAACTATAGTTTGCGTCACACGAAGATAGGTAAGACTGACCTAGGACGCGGTCCACAAGCACAGAGGGAGCAACCCACACAATACAGAGAGTGACACTCTTGCTCAGAGCAGGTCGACCAAGGTCTTGTTTAGTGTATCGAAAAACTATGCACTATATACTAATAGTTATTGTAAAGCTAAAACCTAGCTATCAGCTCCTCGGTGAGGCTGAACAGCCAATAAGTTCTAAAAATGTACAAAATAGTTGCTAAATGAGTAAAAAATTGTTAGTTGGGTAGAGTACCCCCCTGATTGGTGTCACACTTAAATGGAGTGCTAATGTACATCCAAAATCGGAGCGTTCTGCGCTACACTTGGCTTACGCTATTTCCTTTAGAGCTTCAGTAGTTAATCACGATACATCAGTTGGAAGGCAGTCAAATGTTCTTCGAATTTACAGCCGAACAAAAAAAGCTAGATTAACAGAGGTGATGCATCCACTGCCAAGCCTTCAGCCTGTGGCTGAGGGTTATGCATGTTTCATCAACTTTTCAAAAAGTACTATTATTATACGAATAAGATTCATTGCTTGGTACGAAGAAATACTGAATTTAGGATCCATTAAAACTTCTTCAATCATATGTTGAAGTTTTAACGAGAATTCACTGTTAACTCAGCTAGAATAGACGATAAACGAAGGGAAAATAATTTGACTGCCATGTATAGATACGAAATAGATTCATATCGAACCTTGTCATTCTATTTACAATACGATTGAAGAAAATTGAAATTAGCCAAAACTATTGATTCATTTCTAAATTCTAACACGGCATAAAATACTAATCTCTGGGTTCGAAATTTTCTACAGTTATCAAATACGCGTAAGAAATAACAAAGTAATTAGATGCGGGAAAAAGGGCTATGTTGTCATGGTACCCTAATGTGTGAAGCAGAAATTATTTATGTTGACAAGGAAAAATGTATTCTCGAAGAAATAATCTACAATGTCGAGTATTTGGAATCAATTGCAATGGTATTTGATAGAGAAATTCTATTCTTTACGTGGGTTTGGTTACTTTAGATTGCAGCATTCATCCCGGTCATGAGCTCCCGAGGCCGAAGATGGCCGTACAACGGCAGAACACAAAGAGACAGTAGAGCATTCATATATAGAGCTGCAGATAATTAAGAATCGGAAGTAGAAATGGGAATATAGCTTGCTTTACTTTGATGTGACCTGGCCGTAATATTTTCATGTATTTTATTCTACCAACAGCGATTTAATATCTGATAGTAGGTCTTCACAGTATAGCGGTAACCGATTTGTTATATTGAAGGACATTAATTAAAAATGCTTCATTTAATAATTCAAACTATTAGCGAATAAAAAATCTAATACCAAATACCTCAAAGCGGATTGATTTCTCAAATGAATGGATATTTATTTATTTCGATTGTATTAAATATATGTTCATTTTATTTAATTTTTCTGCTCTACTTCATTTTTGAGTACTTCATTTTGCGCGTGATTCTCTCTTACCGTTGTGATCTAAGCATTGTAGTTTAATTAAGTTTTACTCTCTTATTTTCTAACTCATTGCTCTTTTTCTATCATTGAATACTTCTTCGAACCATGAGCTTCTGTTGAACGTTTCTCTATTCTTTGCATGTTGGTTACACGATAAGCATATTTCTCATATCTTACAATAAGTAGATTAAAATTGACTTCGAAATGTCTCTTAGCATGCTTCATAGAAATAACATTCAAGTCAATGCGCAAACCGTATTCTAGACGAGAGCCGGAACTTGTAGTTTTCGTTGTACCACCTGAGGTAGGAAAAGTTATATTTTTCATTTATTCATCGTTTTCAGAACGAAATGAATTGCCATAAATCAGTTTGCGCTTCTCACGAATAAAAAAAGTAAACAATAGGCGGGAAAATGGATACAAATTATTTAAGTGATATTAGTCAGCGGCGTTCACATCCGTTTCAGTGCAGAAATAATGCGATAGACATTTCGTAGTTCCCTACTTGCATTTAGAGATATTTGCAGTTCGAAATTCTACGAGTGTACATTCGGCATGCTAGGAAATAGCATCTCCAGTGCTTCGCAGTAGCATAAATTCGAGTAAGAAAGTATCACGTAAGTGGTTTCCTACACTAAACTGACCCATTCTCAGTTTTCTAACTGGAAGAAAGAACATTGTCTTCCAAGTCATTCAATACTTGATGAATTGATTCATTCTGAAATGATTCACTGGTAATTCATTTGGCATTTTGGGTTCGGAATCATTCACAATAATTCTTCATACTTAAATCAATGAGTTAAAATATATACAAATTAGGGTTTGCTTGGCTGAATAAATAAAGTATGAATAATCGACGTTCGAACCAATAAGAATAAATACGGATACGAATAACTCGTTAATTCAAAATACAAATATATTTTTTCCAACGTCCGTGTACCACAGCTTACATATACATGTAAAATCATGGGGATTTTCTGAGATTACTTTATGACTCAAACAATCGAGCGGACTGTAGATTCAGAACAGTAAATTTTAAATGCCTCTGTTGTAGTACCGTACACAGTGAAAATAGTGTGCCCCCTTACTGTGGAGGAAGCTCTTACTCATTTTCGTACTGAGTAGTATAGTGTTCAGTGCGCAAGTGGATAGGTTGTATAGAGTACGTACAAAACTGTACAAACGCTTCGATTCCAAAAAGAAGACGAAGTCATGTGACAAACGGAGATCGGGCGAAGAACATCGAGTGCACGAACCCTGTGCTGATTAGAGTCAACGAACAAGATAAAGGTATATAGTAATGTAGTGGCATTTGATCGCCACTTCTGATTTTCAGTTCGCACACTCACATTTCAATGTAATACTCAAATTTCGATGCAAACCTATAATCTAGTTTTCAGTTGAATTGATGATCCTGGATTCGAATTTCAGGAGCAGAGCGACCCCTTCGAGCTCAACTGAATCATTTTGAGAAAAAGAGAGACTAATAGAATTTGTAGCGGTATCCACTACATCGAGCTTGACCATATATTCGATTTTCTTTATACGGCCTATATCGAAGCGACCAAAAATACTGATTGATCGGTGCATCTCTATACAATACCTGGGTTTGAATTATCTGGTACTGGACAACATAGAGAGGCTATTCTGGAACCTGAGAGTGTTGCAGTTAGGTGACTACGCAGACCCATCTCTATTCTTTGAAGTTGTGGTGCACAAATCTGCTCTGCACTAGATGTATAGTCCTACACAGAACTGCCTGAAAGTATTCAAAACCGCAAACGCTTAAATATCGCCTACTACCCTGCACTGGTAAACCGCATTCCCTCTACACCCTCTAATACTCAACGACACTCCTCTACTGTAAGGGGACTCTGTTTTCACTGTGTACAGTACAGTTGCGTAAAGCAAGGTAGACTGATGGCAGTGCAGTTAACAGACATACCAGCCAGTCCGATGAAATATTTTGCAGAATCGGCACGGAACGCACGGTCAAATAGAAGTGATTGACACCTTTCTTCTTGGGTTGCGATCCAATGACACGTCCTGCAAAGTCCTCGTGAAAAGTCTCGTCACAGTAGTTTCGCAACGCTAACAAGCCCATTTCATTTCAACTGCTTCCAGTTGTGCTGAATTGAACCGTTAACATTGTGCCAACAACTCTGCATAGCCCACATTCCTCGACAGATTGTCTTACGTGAATGATTTTGCAGAATTTGTGTACAGCTACTATGTTAAGTAACAAAAACTCAATTCTCATAACGATACAACCTAGAATATCGCTTTTCTTTAGCTAAAGTGAAATGGTGGAGCACAAGCTAGCACGGATCATCTCGGATGAACATTTGCACAAATTGTGGTCTGGCCAACCTGAGTAATGTTGCCGTCGTCTGTACAGTACACGTACGAACGAGTAATCTTTTCCACGCACCTGGTGGTCCCTACCTTGGAACATCCTTGGTGTTGAGTTCTAATAGCTTCGAATCGGTCCTTGTGTGTTGCGGTAGCACGATGCATTCAATGAGTTCTTAAGTCTATTTTATAGTCCATCGACTTTTGCGTACGTCTCTGTAGTTTCTCTTCGACTTTTGCGGCTTTTACCTGAGAGTCGTACTTGCTAGGCAGTTTTCCAGAATGAGGTACGAATCGTTGTTGGTATCCCTGAGGTCATCTGACCTGAGCTCTTCAGCATTAACAGGACCAATTACCGGAAGAATAATTCAACTGGTTTCTCTGCTCTTGGGGTATTTAATCTAAATCGGCGCCATCTTTCTCAACGTCAATGTCCAGAATTTCCACGAGATTGCAACAAGGTGTGGCAGTTGCTCATTAGTCTCATTCTTTTCGATTTTGTATGATATTTTCTCTTCTATCTTAGTCCTTCCAGGACTGATGGGTTGTGTAGCAATGCAAGGAATGCTTGCTTTTGCTTCTAGAAGACGAGTTGGAATCCGCAATTTTTCTACATTAACATTCAGTAAGTTAAGATCGAGCTTTGAATCGTGCATACGGTCTTGCGAATTACTAGTTATGGTAACCATCTTCGTGATTGGACTGTGAATGGCGATGAACAATCATGCGATAGTACCTGACCCGTATACCAACTTGACGTTCTTAGCATTAGACATTGGATGAAATGAAATTAGCAAAACAATTTGGTAAGTTTTAACCAGTCCCATGTTACTTATCGCTCAGCATTACCCGATGTCAATGCCTGCTGCTGGTAGAGAGCACAGAAGGATAATTGGAAACTGTTACTTATTTATTATGGTGAAAACAGCTTGTATGGTTAGTCAAGTTGGAGAATAGCAGAATTCAGCCGTTTTGGTTATGCCGAATTCTGAACTGATTCAAGAGCTTGTTATTCGCGGATAGCATGTGGGTGCAAAATTTCCGAACCAGAATATTGAGTTTATGTGAAAATATAGATCAAACTTTAAAAGAACGGCCGCCACAATTTTGAACGAACAGTTGACAATTGAAGAATGCAAGTTGAGCGTTGAGCCTTGCGTGGAAATAAGAGAGTAATCGGTCAATTCGAAGGACAATATAACAACAGCAATGTGAGTACTGACCGTCAGTCAGTCAGTCCGTCCGTCCGTCCGTCCGTCCGTCCGTCCGTCCGTCCGTCTGTTCGTTCGTTTTTCTGTTCATTTTCGTCAAGAAATTGCCTAGTAGATACAGCGGGACGAATAAGGATGAATTCAACATAGTAAATTCTAGTTCAGCAGGGATGCGGTGGCCCTCCCCAAACTGCATCTCCTGCTGAACCGAGCAGCACAGCATTTGGTAACTCGATGCAGTTGGTGTTTCAATCACTGCTTCGGCACAATCACAGATCACGATAACGCACTCCTGACTGGCCCACGTGTACACGTGAACCAGCGTGTCTCAGGCCGTTATCACTCGAGCACATGCCACTGCGGTACCCTGCAGTGTACCGGTGCAGTACAGTAATAGACATCACTAGCACAATCAAGCAAATCAAGTAGTGGGAGCAGCAGGGTGAGTGTAAGTGATGGCAATCCAGTATGAGTGTATGGAGAAGTAAAGAAATAGATGGTGCAATAGTATCACTGCAGTAAAGAGACCCCAACGGATTGTAGTGGTAACATAGAAAGTTAAGCAAGCGCAAGACTTGCGCAGAAAAGTAGCAAAGCCTCAAGCAAGGTGGAATACAACGTATAAATCGGAGAAAAGCATAAGATGCGAGAGTACGAGATTGCTCGGGGCAGGAGTAGGAAAAATGCAGAGCACGACGGGCAAGTGAACAAGCGATGACGTTGTCAGCTATGCAATAGGCAGTACGAAGAAAGCAACGGATAGAGGTAATTGCACTGCACGATAGAAATCCCAGCACGCACATGGAACGACAAGCGAGAAACTACGGTAGGTTAGTGGTTTTATCATGTGAGAGTTGACTAGCATCAAAATCATCATCACTATCAGTGTCACCAGAGGATAGTCGTAGATGAGCAAGAGGAATAGGAGCATCAGTACGGTAAGGAATGGTGTTCGTTCATCGGTAGCATGGACATAGTAAAAAGGAAATGAAGCAACGAGGTAGGACGTGAACAAATGAAACAGAGCTGAGTTAGAGATTTTTCGGTTTGGCTGAATTAGAAGCATTGCAGCACTGTACCGGAAATGCATGCATCACGCATTAAGCAAGTGCTCTACTGTTCAGTACGGGTACAGTAAAATAAATTTACAAGGAACATTTTATCGGAAGAATGGACCTTGTTAATTGCCAAGCAATGTGGAGTACAATACTGTTAATATGTCGCAGTGTAGCAGTTGCAAATCAACTGTCCCAGCTTCGACAAGAGCACAGTGTACGGATTAGCTTGAAAGGTACTACTGTACGGTACAGTACATGGAAATGAAGCGTTGCTGTGATGCATGCTGCTGTACCGTAGGGTTTATTTACAGCAGGCTAATCGTTTACTATACTACAGGTAACTGTCAAATCTTTGCGTGCTTGCCATATACTGTGCTGTAGTTGCATGAGTGTCGATCACTTGAAATGGGCTATCACTAATTTATACTATTTTCCTTATCCCATTCTACTTTGAACGTTGGTGGCCCCGTTAAGTTCATGCTTTAGCATTCGAAACATTTTACGTTCTATTGCTACACTCACATGTGTGTCCTGGTCTTTGATGGATCCACTTCACTCTTTCTCGCTTTGGAACCAATGTCTGTCATCTTCACAACTTTAAGCTGCGGTGCAGTGCACTGATTCACTCAACAGTATACGATAGTTCTGCTGCGCCATTCGCACTGCTCTAACCCTTCTGACTTAATTTCGACTCCTTGCACCCATCATCTTCAGCATTTATTTAGTACATGTATAAATGACTGTTGCTAGTGTCGTCGTCATCATCCTATATAGCCCTTATCCACCGAACTGCACTCGATCCTCTGCTCACCCTCTCACTGTATTGCCGTTTCGTTTCCTTGAGACTCAGTCGTCCATCACGTGCTCCGCGTTACCTTTCTCACCCTTTTTCTGCTCCGATTGTTCTGGACTCCTTCCTTCCTCGGACATTTTTCCTCCTACCTTCCGATCAACTGCATTCACTTCACCATCTCCTCCCCAATCATGAGCTCGTCCGGTTTAAGTCTACGAGCTGTTGACGTCTTGGATAACCTTCTACGTGAGAATGCCGCCTATGCTGCCGGTCTCACCAAAACCTTTCCCGACCTATCGCAATCTCGGTATCATCTCGCCACCGCCGGTCAAGCACCCATCGCTGCCGTCATTGCTTGCGCCGATTCTCGAGTATCACCTGAGATTCTGTTTCGTGCCACACTC
>JAAUYH010152812.1_pt1 | contig 11519 bp, 8 predicted proteins | sample 7278061 | NCBI WGS metagenome assembly JAAUYH01 (sample SAMN14350203, study PRJNA611818) | marine sediment metagenome | isolation source: surface marine sediment (0.6m) | place: French Polynesia: Moorea | collected 2018-08 | reverse complement strand
CTCCCTCGGCCGCCGCCGACCATTCATGATAGTGAGCACACTGCTGGTCGTCGCGTCGCTCCTACTTTTTGCATTTTCCGGCGATCTCGCTACTGCTCTCGGGGACCCAGTTTCACTGAAGGGTACTGGTAGTAGAACCGGGCTAGTCATCGCCTTGCTAGCGTTCTGGATTCTAGATTTCTGCATCAACATGCTGCAGAGCCCGACAAGAGCGCTCATCGCCGACATCGTTCCACCCGAGCAGGTCGCGCAGGGGAACAGTTACTTCGCGTTCGCCAACGGGTTCGGCAAGACCGTCGCGTACGTGATTGGCGCGCTGGCAGAGGACGTGCGCACGGTGTACGGCGTCGCCGCGATATTCATGCTCGTGTTCGCACTCATCCCCTCGCTGCTGATTCGCTCCGACCGCCCCGCCGCGCCCGAGCACGAGGACCCGAACCGACCGCGTCGCGGCTTCTTCGGCACCGTTGGCCGGACGTTCAGTGAAGTTGGCGTCGCACTACGTTCCATGCCCAGCGAGTTTAAGCCCGTCTTCGTCGTCCAATTCTTCCTGTTCGTGAGTTTCATGTTAACATTCATTTACGTCTCGATCTACTTTGGGCAGTTGAACAAGGGCAATGCCAATGCACCACTCAGCTCACCTGAACGACTCCGATTCCAAGAGGGCGTACTGCTCGCAAACAAGGCACTGGTGATCATGTCGGTGTTGTCAATGGTAATCGCACCATTCGTGCCATTACTCGCACGGAAGATTGGCACACGGCTGTACTGGGGCGGTTCGAATCTAATTGTTGGCATCGCATTGATCTGTTTGATTTTCGAGCCCAGCAAGCCGGTCGCGGTGGCAATTGTCGCGAGCGTGGGTCTGTCACTCTCCAACGCGATGTCGATCCCATGGTCCATCACAGCGCTGGCTCTCACCGACGGCCTAGAGAATCAGCGGGGCCTGTTCTTCGCTGTTTTCAACCTCGCGCAGGCGGTGCCCGGACTGTTCGCGAGTTTTCTCGGCAGTCTCGTCGTGCATGTCACCAACGGCAATCTCACCGCGCCACTGGTGCTCGCCGGCATCGCGTCGGTGCTCGCAGGTGTGGTGACCACCTGTGTTCGTGTGCCGGGTGAACTCGGCGCGTCGTATGCAGAGGAAAGACAAGACCTGACAGAGAACGATCGTTCCGATGCATCGGAAGCTGTAGCGAAAGACGTGTCGCATACCACTGTATCTCCATAAACTATGTTTTTGTTTCTTGTATCGACTCGTGACGCGGTGTTTGATTTGATTTTCGTGGTCAGGTTAAGAACTGCATCCACACCTTCGAGCACCGGTAGCCCGAAAACTGTTCTGTGTTTCAAACTTGCAGCGAGACTCAATACATTTTCCTACGCAGCAAACTTGTCTTTTCATGCATGAGAACCAACTACAGTGCTGTAGGCTCACATACACTCTTACCTAACTCGTTACCGTCTTCCGAATGTTTCGTCATGATAGTGATTCAAAGAACTCTGATTTCTCATGAAACAATTAGCCCTTGTGCGATTCTGAGCACCTTCTTTCAGCGAGCAGTTCTCTCTGCACTGTGCGCTCTGAACCTACATCCCCTACACCCAGCTCCAGTACAAACCAGTAGAATGAAACACAAATTTATTGGTATCCACGGCCAGACGAAACCCACAGCTCGCTGCATGTTCGCTGCACTCTTATGCAGCCTTGGCCTTGATTCCCTTGGCCTGCAAAAATGCGTCCATGTCGGGCTCACGCCCCAACAGCGCCTTCAGCGAGTCCATTCCGTCTCTCGACCCGCCCACCTCCAATATCTCCTTCCTGTACCGTCCGCCCGCTTCCGCGTTGATGACATTATCGCCACACGCCTCAAACACCGTCTTAAACATATCATCCGCAAACACTTCGCTGTACATGTAGCCATAGTATCTCGCCGAGTACCCACTGGCGAGATGTCCAAAACTGCTGCCCATGTTCGTGTTCGGGATCGCCTCGATGTTCATCGTCTCCTTGTACGTATCCGCGTACAACTTCGCCGAGTCAGCTTCCGCCCTCGTGTACAACCGCTGGTCGTACAACGCCAGGCACAGCTGCCGCTTCGTCAACAGTCCCACATTCGCGTTTTTTGCTTTCGATATCTTCTCCGCCAGCTCCGCCGGCATCGGTTCTCCGGTCTTCACATGCTTCGACATTCGCGCCAGCACTTCCGGTCGGTACACAAACGACTCAAGCATTTGACTCGGCGCTTCCACAAAGTCGCGTTCCACACTGGTTCCCGAAAACCGTGCCATTTTCGTTTTCGAGCAAATCCCGTGCGTGCAGTGCCCAAACTCGTGGAACAGAGTTTCAACCTCATCCATCGATAGGGTACTGGGCTTTCCGCCCGATGCTTTCGTGAAGTTTGCCACACAAGCCGATACAGGTCGTTGGTTCTGCAGCGATGCACCAGGCTGCAACGGCCAACACGCCGCATGCCCGTACTTGCCTTCACGAGGATGCAAATCGAAGAAGAACCACCCCACCACCTCACTATCATCCTTCTGATTTCGCACCTCATACAGCAACATTTCCTCATGCCAGCTCGTCCTCGGGTTCACTTTCGTGAACTTCAACGACAACATGTCCTCATAAACATTGAGCATGCCTTCGATCACCACATCCACGGGGAAGTACTCGCGCACCTTCTCATCGTCAATCTCGAACAACTTCTCCTTGCGTCGCTCCAAATAGTACCTGAAATCCCAGGAATGAATCTTTCCGTCGAACTCCACACCCCTCTTCTCGCAATGCTCGCGCTTCAACTCTAGAATTTCCGCCATTTCCTTGTCCGCCTGGGGGGTGATCTTCTCCAACAAGCTGTTGATGAAGTTCAGCACCGTCTCGGGGTTCTTTGCCATCAGGATGTCGAGGACGAACTGGGCGTGATTCTCAAAGCCGAGCAGGTTGGCCTCACGGTGGCGCAGCGACACGAGTTCCTCCAAAATCTTCGTGTTCTCAACCAGGCACCTACTCAAGTACTCGGTGTTCATTTTCTTGCGCGTCTCCTCCACCTCGCAATGCGTCATCACCGGGAAGTAGTTGGGGTACTGCAGCGACAGCACGTACAGCTCGGCGCCGTCGTCGTCCTTCTCCTTCACGAAGCGCTCCAGCTGAGTCTCTGAAACCCCCGCCAGCTGCTCCTTGCTGAAGCGGAACTTGGCCTTTTCCTCATTCAAGTTGTCTGAGTAATTGATCGCGATTTCCGAGATGCGCACCTTGATTTGCTTGAGTTCCGCCCGTTTCGATTCCTCCAGCTGCAGCCCGTTACGGCGGAACGCACGTAACGACCGGTCCAACAAGCGTTTCTCCTCGCCCTCCAGCGCAGCCGCCTCATCCGTCGCGGAAAACTCCTCCAGCGTACGAAACACGTCGGGCCGCATGTTCTGCTCCACCTGAAACGCCGACAGCTTCTTCGACGCATCCACAGACGCCGCACGCAGCTCCTTGTCCGTGCTGACGTGCTGCGGAAAGTCGAGCATGTTCTCAAAGTACGCGCGCGAGGCCTCATCCGCAGCGAGCGCCAGAATTGTGCTAGCCGTGGTGGGAGGCTTGGTGGAGACGAGCTTGTCCAACATGTTCTTCTCCGACTCCATCAGCTCGGTGCCCAACGACGTGATCGCTGCGGGGGTGAAGTCAAACCACATGCGGTGGCGCGGCAGGTGCTTGGGGGGCGTGGCGGCACGAATGGCGCGGTCGAACTCGAACAGGTCCCCAGTGACTTTCGGCGCCTTGGCCATCTCGAGGATGAATTCATCGACGCTCAGCGTGTTGACGGGCCGGGAGTCATCGAGTGTGGCGCCGAAGTGTGCCGCGACATTGGTCACAGTGTTGGATTCAGACGCCTCCAATTTGAAGTGGTTGTGCAGCCGGCGAAGCGTGTGTGATCGGAATTCAGACATTTCATCCTTCATCGTTGCAGTGGCGTGATCTGGGTGGTGGTCGCTTGCAGGTCGGTTGGTGCCTGTACCGTATTCGGGCTGTACGCGCGTTCCAGCAGATGTACCGGTACTGTACAAAAACAACGGATAGCATTAATTCACGTATGTATGTGTATACAACTTTCAACCGTCAAATCCTGCCGATCCAACACACCCAGGAATCTGCGTTGTGGCGGCAACACCGCACCACGCTCACCCCGCGCAGTGCTTCCTACGATGGAGAACGCGAACGCGATGGACAAGGACATGACCGGGGTGAAGTGGAGTGACCCGCGCTGGCTCGAGCACTTCCAATTGATCCCCGCCACCGCGCTGGATTACTTCAGTCTCTCCCAATTCTACGACCGCAGCTGCAACAACGAGCTGGTGAAAGCGCAACGGCTCGACCCGAAGTTGCTGACCACACTGAAGGGCATCGAGTACGGGCTGGAGCCCTGCGACCCGACGACCACGGTGTTCGTGATAACCAAGCGCATGCGAGAGACGAACCCTCCGTCGCTGAAAACGCTCGCCACGTACTACATCATCGACGGCGAGGTGTTCCAGGCGCCCGCCGCCAACATCGTTCTCGCGAATCGGCTCGACCAGATGATGCATTATCTGCGCAAATCGTTCGCCGCGGTGCGCGACTCGTCGGTGCTATCTGCGAAGGGCACGTACACCTGGGCGGCCCCGCCATCGAAGACTACAGTGCCGAAAGAGCCGGACGGTGGTACGTCGGTGGAGAACCGGGCCATCCAGCAAGTGCTTTTCGACGTGTTCGACAAGAACGACCGCATCTACAAGGCCGGCCTGCAGAAAGAGGAGGAAGCCGCCAAGTTAGCCACCGCAGCCTCGGGGCTCGATGCAAATGCCCCACCACAACCGGACCCCATGACCATGTAAAATGCAGCTCGATTTTCCAGTGTACAGTACTGACATAACTGCGCCTCTTATTCACTAAAACCGAACGTTGACCAGGAGCACGATTTGCATTGGGGAGCGAGGGAAGAAACCGTACGGTACAGTCGTGTTTTTCCTACTGTAGCTCGCCGAAACGGTGGTTGTTTTTCTTTATTGCAAAGTTCTCATGTGTTTTTCCGCACCTCGGCCAGGGTTCCGTCATGAGCACAGCGGTAGGTGGTGGTGTAGAAATAAGCAACGTCACAACCTAGCCGAAAGCAACGTTGTAAACTCGGCTAAATCAGTGAGGCATGATCTGCGTGTCAACCAACCGTGTTGCCTAAATCTCAACACGCGGATATGCTCTATCCGCATCAACCGCTGTGATTCATTCCGTGATCAGAGCACAAGGTCAGGTTCCATCCCATTCTTCGTGGTAGCCACCGCGTCGCCTTCCCCATGACAATACTCTCCAATTGCGCGTTCGGCTTCTCCGCTGTCGGATTGCCGACGACACACCATGCACAGCGGGCCACCTGCACGCGGCGCACCGCGCCCCCGCGCATGGTAGCGACCGACCCACAAGTAGCTACCTCCCCACTATGGGCCCCAGATTCATGGCGCCAGATGCCGATCAAACAAGTGCCCGACTATCCCGACCCGGACGCGCTGAAGGCCGTCGAGGACAAGCTCTCCCGTTCACTCCCATTGGTGTTCTCAGGCGAGTGCGATCGACTGATGGAGCAGCTCGCAAGCGTGTCGCGCGGTGAATCGTTCATCATCCAGGGTGGGGATTGTGCGGAGTCGTTCGCGGAGTTCGACCGCTATGGTGGGCGCAACATCCGGGACACGTTCACGCTGGTGATTCAGATGTCGATCATGATGATGTATGGGCTGCGTCGCCCGGTGGTGAAAATCCTGCGTTCGGCGGGGCAGTTCGCGAAGCCGCGGTCGTCGCCGTTCGAGCGGGCGAAGAACGAGGAGCTGCAGCTGCCGTCGTACCGCGGGGACATCATCAACGGGCCGGGCTTCACGGAGAAGGACCGCACGCCCGACCCCGAGCGCATGATCCAGGGCTTCGCGCAGAGCACGGCCACGATCAACCTGCTGCGCACGCTGGCATCGGGCGGTGCGCTGGACCTGCACCGCGTGCACGACATCAACCTGCAGTTCGTGCGCGGCACCGAGCAAGGCCAGCGCTTCGTGGAGTACGCCGACGACATCTCGAACGCGATCTCGTTCATGGAGAGCTGCGGGCTCGCGCGCGACTCCATGTCCCTGCGCCAGGCCGAGTTCTACACCTCGCACGAGTCCCTGCTGCTGCCCTACGAGCAGGCCCTCACCCGCCAGGACCCCGAGACCGGCAAGCACTACGCCACCAGCGCCCACTTCCTCTGGCTGGGCGACCGCACCCGCCAGCCCAACGGCGCCCACGTCGAGTTCCTGCGCGGCATCGCCAACCCGATCGGCGTCAAGTGCGGGCCCTCGCTGTCCAGCGAGGACCTGATCCAGCTGCTCGACATCCTCAACCCCGACAACATCCCCGGCCGCATCACGCTCATCACCCGCGTGGGCGCGGGCAAGGTGGCCGAGCACCTGCCCCGCATGATCGAGACCGTGCGCCGCAGCGGCCACAACGTCGTGTGGATGTGCGACCCCTGCCACGGCAACACCGAGAGCACCGCCGACGGCTACAAGACGCGCAACTTCGAGAACGTGCTGAGTGAGATCAAGGAGTTCTTCGCCGTGCACGAGAGCCACGGCACGTACCCCGGCGGCGTGCACCTCGAGCTCACTGGCCAGAACGTGACCGAGTGCGTGGGTGGCATGTTCAAGCTCACCGACCAGGACCTGAAGCGACGCTACGAGACGCATTGCGACCCGCGTCTGAACGGTAAGTGCCACACGGCTGCTCTTTACAACAATTCGCGTGCGCGTTCATCAACCCGTTACTAACTTTGCGTTTCCGACAGCGAGCCAAGCATTGGAGCTCATGTTCCTGATGCTCGAAAATCTTAAGGAGAGCCGATGCTTCTTGTAATACTCGCCAGTACTTCTCTTCGTAATCAAGTCGTAGACGTTAGCAGAGCCGAGATCTTTTTGACCGCACAAAATAGTTCTTCGATAGGCTATGAAATTTGGAACCCGATTCGTCATTTGAAGCCGTGCTCGTTGTTCGAATCGTCCCATTTCATCTTCACGGCTGTTCAAGAATCGTATCCAACTGAATACGACCACAATCCGACGAGTCGATCTCTTTCCTCTTCCGCGTCGCGATAGTTCCATAGTCCCTCACGCAGCACCAAGTCTTCAGTCGCTGTCCGTTTCCTCAAGACTGTCCGCCATAGCAGCAGGGTCGCTATCGCCATCACGACAAAAATATTTCGTAGCAATTCTGTGACTGCCCTCCTCCTCATACTCGGCCTTCGTCACAAATCGGTAAGGCTTGTTCGCCGACTCATCGACGACCATCTGTACCGCGTTTCGCATAGCGGCCTTGACGGGGTCATCGGGGATGGAGACGTTCAAATCAAAGAACTCGTTGATGAGTGGGCGCAATTCCGCCACGAGACGCTCACGAAAGTTTCTGAAACGGCAATTCCCGCCAACCAGCACGACGTTCGCAGAGAGGGCCGGCCGAACCGGCTCGGGGCACGCCTCGATGGCTTGCCAGATGATCTCCGCTGCGCCCGCCTGCGGCAGCCCGGCGTCACTGGGCGTGAACAGCAGCTCGGGGACGGATATACGCTCATTGTTCATCACCAGCACCTGCTCACCTTCTTCCAGGGCCTCGTTTTCCTCGCGCACGTGGCCCAGCGGGTCTGCGCCAATCGCGGTGGTATCCGGCAAGATGTAATCGCGCGCCAATTCCTTCCCGCGCTGGCATGTGGCCAAATCGCTGTTGAAGTCCATCGGCACGAAGCACAACCGCTCCTTCACCGCGTTCATGACCACCGGCTCGTCCATCATGTTCCACGAGCGGTAGGATACGGTAGTTTTCAGCTGATTCGTAAGCGCCTTCCCACCGAGGTTGAGTCGACGCGTACAATCCGCTATCTCCCACCCCTCGACAACAGGCACGGCGGTGGTGGCGGAGAACCCAGTGTCTAGCACGAGGGCGGTGCGCCCCGCGGCAACCATCCGCGCCGCCGGCATGACTGCGCATGATCCGAAGCCAAATTCCTCGAACACCAGCTCGTCCGTCGCGACGCGCGCATGTAAAGGCGTGCCGATAGGCTCGGTAAGCAGCAGCCCGCATGATTTTCGTTCCAACTTCGTCAGTGCGAACCCGCGGTCGCTCGACATCAGCGACGCCCACACGTCGCGCTGTGTGTCGAACGACGTCAGCACGCCACGCTCGTGCGCGCGGCGCACCGACATGCCGGCGAAGTCGGGGGCGTCCCACATCTCCGCGCCGACGAGCATGCCATTGGGCCTTCGCGACGCCCCAATCTTGCTCGCGGGGTAGGCGAGCGCGGTTTTCCCGGGCCGTGACAACGCATTGGGTATGTGCAACTCCTTCACGTTGGGCGACTCATCGCTGAGTGCGCCGATGAGCGCCGCCTTGATGTCGCCAGCGCCGTTGTCCAGCACCAGCACGCGCTCCATCGGGCATGCTGCGCTAGTGGGTTCACACGTTGACCAATATGATTTGTGGGTGGCGCCGACCCCCAATAGTGCGCATTGTGTCGAATAGTGCGGTTGCAATTACTCGCGCCTTGCAGGCATAGATCTTCGATTGTACACCACCGTACCGTACACGATAGCTGCTGACGAAATACACACTGTCTACTCGTCGGCAGAACGAAATCAGTGCGAACTGTCATTAGCAAGGCTACGTAGCGCGTGGGGAAGAGAGAGTTGTGTACAGTGGGCTACATCTTGGAGTTGCCCACAATTTTAGAGGTTGCGATGTGCTGGTGAGGCAATTGTTAGACGGAAGTTGCACTACAGGGATAGGATAGTGTACAATAGTGACGAGCAGTAGATGTAAATTTACTGTCATCAGGAGACCTTGCCTACGCCTGAGGATGGTATTCGTCATGCTTTGGCGATGAGGAAGAGTTTACTGTTACAGTACACAGAACAGCATATCCACAGCGTCGTGACAGTCCGATAGTGTTTTCCATGCAGTCGATTGCGAAAGAGAATCGCTTCATGAAGTACGCTAATGAAACACATCTGTGGTACATGTAAAGTTTGTTGTCTTGTACCTCGCACACACTGTAACCTACAATTCCACGTGACACGCTATCAAGCTTGCTTCTACTAACCAATCTCGCCGCAACCATAGTTCCCAGACATCAATCACAGCGCGAAGGAAACATATCACAGCCAGTTTGGCAGGACAGATTGAAGCAGCGTACAGTACCCAGCGTGGTTTCCCCACCCAAGCAGCAGCCGGTGGGCAGAAATCGCTGCACGCCAGCCGCAGCGGCAGGCGTGGTATGGGGGGCGGCGTTGACGTACAAAAATAGGCGCGTCAACAGCGCAGGGCGTGGAATAATGGGCATGTCGTATATCTCAAACCACATATATACGATGCACTCCCCTCTACACAGCCACACGCATCATGCGATGGTTTGCAAAACGCCCGCGAATGACGGTCAACCGCATGCTGGAGCTGTCGGGGGACCACCTGTCGATGAAACGGCGTAGCGAGGTGCAGGCCGAGCTGGACTTCCTGGACCTGTGCGCCGACGCACGGGTGGTGAGCATAGACGCGAAGGAGGGGCGCGAGGTGCTGCGGGGTCGGCCGTGGCATCAACGGAAGAGGCGGCGGCTGAGGAAGGTGTTCTCACTACACACATTCCAAATGTAACTACCCCAGTAAACATTGTACTTTACACGCGTCACTTCCTAAGCAGCGAGAAGAACGTCGCCGCGCGCTCGCGCTTCGAGTCGCCCCCGCCGTCCGCCGCCGCCGGCTCCCGCGCCGCCCCTGTCCCGGGCATCTTCGTGATCTTCACTTCCGACAGCTCGCCCATGTCCCGGAACTGCTCGCCGCCCGCGCAGCTGCGCAGGTTGTGGTCGCCTAGGCCCATCGCGTCGTTCATCAGGAAGTTCGCCATGTGCATCACGCTCCCGCGGTCTGTGTCGGGGTACTTGCCCCCGTCGTCCTCCTTCTTCAACGCTCCACCCAGACTCACGCCTACCTCCGACAGCCTCTTCACCGACTGCACCGCCGCCCGACCTGGCGCCGTGCGCATTGAGCTCGCTTTTCTACCAGGCACCTTGTTGAGCTTCGGATTCATTCTACTTCGTATCACTCGTTCAGTGCATTGAACAAAGTAAGAGTTTGCAGTCGTTTTGTTTTCATTGTTTGGCGCATGGCAGTAGTTTTTGTTCTGAAAATGAGATTCTCAATTTTGGAATGCGTACAATCAGATGGTTAAGGTTGTGCTCCTGTTTGCGCATCCCCTTTTCTCCATTGTTGTCAAACGTAAAGGGGATTGTCTTCTAAATGACCATAAGCACCGTTACGGTACGCTTGGATGTGAGAGTACTATTAACTGTTGCAAGTACCGAGGCAGCACCAGGGGATGTAGCGTGAATTTTGTGAAGGTAGAATTAACAACAGATAGCATTGAGGAAAAGCCGAACCCCTCAATTAAGAGTACGATTACTACTGACCCCTCACATACCAGCACTAGTTAGTCCGAAGCGATAGTGCAAGCGCTCGTAAAAAGAACAGGAAGACCGCGAGCGCTAGCAGTAGTCGACGGTAACCTAGCCAAGACGCAACGAAGAAGCAGCAGATTGGGCTTAGATTTTACTAGACCGAAGTGGCGAGGGCTACAGATTTAGATGATACCGATACGCGACGCGACATCAAGGGCATCGTTGTCGGGGTTGAGTCGCACGTACGCCTTCTTCTGGCCGTCGGGACGGACGAGGGTGTTGACCTTGGCGGCCTGGATGTCGTAAATCTTCGACACGGCGGCCTTGATCTTGGGCTTGTTGGCGCGCACATCGACGATGAAGACGATGGTGTTGTCGTCCTCGATCAGCTTCATCGCGCTCTCAGTGGTCAGCGGGTACTTGATGACCTGGTAGTCGTCGAGCTTCGGCTTGCTCGCCAGCGCCTTCCGCGGGTACTTCGGGTCGCGCGGCAGCTTCAGCGTGACCGGGCGCTCGAATCGCGGCGACGTGCGAATCTTCTTCTTCTTCACGATTGACAGCCCTGACTTCGCCGCCTTCGCCGCCTTGTCCGCCTTCTTCACCGGCGCCGGCGTCGTCGCCTTCTTCGCGGGGGCCGTCTTTTTCACGGCTGCTCCATGCGTCAGATTTCGCCGTGTCGTTCGCATTCGGATAGGCAGATTCTCGCCAACTTACCTGCCTTCTTCACCATCTTGTCGTGTGTATCGTACCAATCCGCGTTGCGATGGGAGTTCAGGGTACCACCGCCGACCGTCGTCCAGAGCATGAGCCAATACGAGGTATGAGAAGGTGGAAATATGAAATTTGAAAACTTTTTGGTTGTATTGAAATTTACTTATTTTTCCGATTGTGCCAATTTGTACGAGCATTTGAGCTCGTAATGGAACGGATTCGTTACTGTAACAAGATGAGACTGAAAGAAGTTATGCGTTTGACCTTGGCAGCGTTGGTGGGGGCGGTGATAGCTTGGTATGCGGCAGTGGCCACATCGAAAAATCGCG
>JAAUYH010087744.1_pt1 | contig 11519 bp, 7 predicted proteins | sample 7278061 | NCBI WGS metagenome assembly JAAUYH01 (sample SAMN14350203, study PRJNA611818) | marine sediment metagenome | isolation source: surface marine sediment (0.6m) | place: French Polynesia: Moorea | collected 2018-08 | reverse complement strand
GTTCCCGAGTTCCACACGTGGTTGACGCCGCTGTCGAGCATCTGGTTGCGGAGGAAGACACGGTTGCCCGTGACGAGGTTGTCCCGGCATGTGCCGGTGAACCCGTAGTCGTTGATGGCCATGCCGACGGTCGTCGGGTGGGAAACGTCCGCATCGCCGAAGATCAGGTTGTCCCGAACGACGATGTCGTGTCCGCCGCCGAGAACGATGCCGACGTGCCCGGGGTTGACTATCACGTTGTTCTCGGCGACTACGTGGGCGGTGTGACCGTCGGACACAGCTCCGTCACCCAGAAACAGCGCAGTGCCCGACACGCTCGGGCCACCATTGCGCATGTAGTTGTCGCTGATCACGATCGGGTCGTCGGGCCGGCCACTCGACGAGAACAGATTGACCATGTCCTCGTAGTCGGAGTCCCACGGGCCCCTGCCCTCCACAACGTTCTTTCTGAAGCTGACTCCGGCCAGGTCGCGAGCGCGAACGATCTGGAGGGCACCACGGCCGGCATTACGGAATGTGTTGCTCTCGATTGTGATGTTTCCGGTGTTGCTGCCCTGCACCGATATGGATCGATTGCCCTGGTCCCCGGCCTTGCGTTCGATGTCGCTGAATACGTCGCTGATCTCGTTGTTGACGATCCGGACGTTCTTGGTGTCGACGATCTGGAAGGCGTTGTTTCTCGCCGCTCCGGAGTCCTCGGCCGCCATTCGGGTGATCACCGAGTTCTCGATCGTGATGTTCTCCGAGTCCTCGATCAGGATCAGGCCGGTGTCGTAGCCGTCCCCCCAAACGCCCTCGGTGGTGGCGCAATCGGTAATCGTGACATTCCTCAGCACGATGTTGGATGCGCCGCGCATGGTCACGCACCGGCCGGTCGGGTTGCTGATGACCACGTTCTCGATCAGCACGTCGGAGAGACCGTCGAGGTCTTGTTCCCCGAGGACGGGGCAGTCGCCGGTGCAGCCGATCGAACCGGTGGAACCGGCATCGCCCTTCGGGAACGTTGGTGGCGGTGGCTCCGTCGTCGTGGTGGTCTCGGTCGTTGTCGTGGCGATGCTCGAGGTCGATGTCGATGTCGACGGCGGCGTGGATGTCGACGGCGTCGTCGTGGTCGTCTCGACGGCGGACACGGACTCGTCCTCAGAGGCCGTCGCGGCGGCCGCAACTGCGTCGGAGGTCTCCGAGCTCGACGAACATGACGTGGCCAGAAGGGTCAGCCATACCACCGCGATGAGGGCCGCCATCGATCGTCTTTGCACAGCACCTGGAGGGTAACTCAGTCAGACCGAACCACGCGATCGCCCCCCGGGAACCCCTTTCGCCGCGAAGCCGGCGCTACTTGACCACCTCGTCGTCTCCGAGGGGCTTGGCGAGGAACTCGAACTCCTGGCGACCGTTGACCGCCTCGACGACAACCAAGAAGGCATCGCCGCGGGGAGCAGTCTCGAAGTAGACCTTCTTCTCCCAGTGGCCGTGCTTGTCGACCTCGACTTCGGCCCCACCGTGCGCCGACACGATGTGAACGACGGTGTTCGGCGTCGCCGTGCCCCAGAAGATGTCGTACGGGACTTCCTCCTCGCAGTAGCCCCACTTCTGCTTGGCCGAGAACTCGACGACCTTGGGCTCGTCGTCTTCGGCGTGCTTCTTGTCTTGTTCGTGGTCCTTGTCCTCGATCGGTTTCGCTTCGACCTCGACGTCGAGGTGGACGGTGACAGAGGCATCGCTCACGTTCCCCGCCGAGTCGGTGGCCGTGAGGACGGCCCGGTTCTGGCCGGGGCTCAGGATCAGCTCGATGCGCCACGCCCCGGTGGGGTCGACATCGGCAACGTACGGGCCGGCCTTCACCACCGCGCCGGGTTCCGACTCGCCTTCGAAGACGACCTTCTTGTGATCGAAGTGAGCTCCTTCGACCGGATGGAGGATCACCAACTCTGGGGCGACCGTGTCGATCGTCGTCGACTTGTCGTCCTCCTCTTCTTTCTCGGCCGTGTCTGAGATCTCGGACTTCTCGCTCTCCTCGGGCTTGTCTTCAGCCTTCTCTTCGACTTCCGGCTCGTCCTCGGCGTCGGCGGTCGATTTCTCTTCCTTCTTTTCCTTCTCGGCCTTCTCGATCGATTCCTCGTTCGATGCCGACTTCACGGGTTCTTCGCCCAGTTCCGGAAACGCGATCTCGTCGGAGAATGTGAGACCCTCGGGGGCGGGCGAGGAGACTTCGACCTCAGCGGTGCTACCGTCGCCGGCAGCGACCTCGTACGTCGCAACACCCACCCCCGTGGTGACGACTGCGGCAGCGCAGAGCTTGGCGACGAGCGGCAACGACAATCCCGGCACTTCTGACCTCCTGATAGTGGCAAGTGATCCTTGCCCGCTATCGGACGTCACCCCCGAGTATCTTGAGCCGATTGGGCCGAACTACCTACCAGGTGGAGGCCTCGGCAGGAAGTGAGCACGACCACCCCGGACCTGGCAGGCTCGTCGGGCATGGTCGAGGCGAGTGAGCACTTCGACGTCCTGATCGCGGGGGCGGGCATCTCGGGTGTAGGCGCCGCCCACCATCTGACGCACCAGTTACCCGGCACGAGCTTCGTTGTGCTCGAGTCGATGCCGACGTTCGGCGGCACCTGGCGCACCCACCGATACCCGGGCATCCGCTCCGACAGCGATCTGTACACCTTCGGCTACCGGTTCAAGCCCTGGACCGGCCCGCCCTACGCCAGCGGCGACGAGATCCTTCGGTACATGGGCGAGGTGATCGACGACAACGACCTCGACCGCCACATCCGGTACAACCACCGGATCCGAACGGTGTCCTGGTCATCGGCGGATGCCCGCTGGACAGTCGACGCCGAGCGCTCCGACACCGGCGAGGCCGTCGAGTTCACTACCGGCTTCCTGTGGATGTGCCAGGGCTACTACCGCCACGACGAGGGCTACACGCCCGAATGGGAGGGTTTTCCAGACTTCGGCGGCGAGGTCATCCACCCCCAGACATGGCCCGAGGGCACGGATCTGACGGGCAAGCGCGTCGTCGTCATCGGATCAGGGGCCACGGCCGCCACGCTGATCCCCGCTGTTGCCGACGACTGCGCCCACGTGACGATGCTCCAGCGTTCGCCCACCTTCTTCCTTCCGAAGAGCAACGCCAACGAGCTCGCCGATTTGCTGCGCGAGCTCGACATCCCCGAGGAGTGGACGCACGAGATCGTGCGCCGCAGCATCGCCCGCGACCAGGCCGTCTTCCAGAGCCTGGCGGTCGAGGAACCGGACTTCGTCCGTGACGAGCTCTACCGAGGCATACGCGAGATCCTCGGCGACGACTACGACCTCGAACCGCACTTCACGCCCGCCTACCGCCCCTGGCAACAGCGCGTCGCCATCGTTCCCGACGGCGACCTGTTCCACGCCATCAAGGATGGAAAGGCGTCGGTGGTGACCGACGTGATCGACCGGTTCACGACATCGGGCATCCTGCTCGAATCGGGCGGCGAACTCGAAGCCGACGTCGTCATCACGGCCACCGGTTTCACGCTGTCGGTGATGGGCGGCATCGAGTTCTCGGTCGACGGCGAACCCCTCGACTTCCACGACACCGTCACCTGGCAGGGCGCCATGTTCACCGGCGTGCCCAACCTGGTCTGGGTCTTCGGCTACTTCCGCTTCAGCTGGACGCTTCGCGTCGACCTGCTCGCCGACTTCGTGTGTCGGCTACTCGCCCACATGGACGATCGTGGCCTGAGGTCCGTCACCCCGTCACTACGCGATGCCGAGCGCGACATGACCCTGAGGCCCTGGGTCGAGCCCGACGACTTCAACCCCGGCTATCTCGCCCGGAGCATGCACCTGCTGCCCCAGCAAGGTGACCGCCAGCCTTGGCTCCACACGCAGGACTTCTCGCTAGACAACGAGGTCTTGCCCGCGGTCGACCTCGACGACGGCACGCTGGCCTTCCGTTGACGCTGGGGCGCAGGTAGTCAGACCTCAGACCTGGACGATGTCGTCGATCGGTCGGGCCGGCATCACGAGAACCGGAACCGGGCTGTTGTGAACGACTTTGGCGCCCACGCTGCGGTGCGGCAGCCTCGGTCCGCTCTCGTCGGCATGGCTGGTGAGTGCCACGAACGAGACCCGCTGCAAGATCGCCTGCTCGACGATGACGTCGGCCGGGTCGTCGCCCGGCCACGACTCGCACTGCACGCTCAGGCCTGCCGCCCGCAGCTCGTCGCCGCACTCCTCGACGCGGGGAGAGCAGCTCTCGTAGGGAGTCGGTTCGAACGTGCGGAACACCTCTACCATCGCCACGTAGCCTCCACAGGCTCGAGCGATCCGAACCACGTCGTCGACGTCGGGCGAGTGCACGTTGTCGTGGGCCAGGAGCACAGACCCGTCGAGGTCGAAGTTGACGGGGTCGAAGCTCGGTCCGACGACTATGACGGGCACGGTCGTGGCTCGGGCCACGACCGCCTCGGCGACCGAACCGAGAACGGCGCGGCCGGCTCGCCCCCGCCCGTGCGAGCTCATGACGACGATCGTCGGTTCGCTGCTCTCGCCCAACATGGCCTCGATGGCCACGGCCGGGTCACGCTCGGGCCGCGGCACCGTGGTCGTCTCGACTTCCTCCATGGCGCCGGCGATGTCGTCGAGGAAGGTGGTGAGCACCGGGGCCGGAGGGCCATCGGGTACGCGCGTCGTGACCAGCTCGACCCGCATGCCCAGCCGGCGGGCCAGGAGGCTGGCCGGGTTCAATGCCGACAGGGCGAGCTCGGAACCGTCCAGAGGCACAATGATCCGGCCCGCAGTCGCCACCTCGCTCTCGGGTAGCTCGGCGCTTCCGTGGCTGATTATCAGGACCGTCGTATCCATGCTCACAGTCTCGCGGATCGGCCGATGTCTGGTGGTCGTGAAGCCGCCGCCTCCGTCACTCCTCGAAGAGCGACGGCGGAAACCCGCCCTTGCTCAACGGCCCCCATCGCTCGGGGACGACTCTGATCGCGCACTTTCCCTGCTCCATCATGGCGGCCCTGTATTCGTCCCAGTCGGGGTGTTCTCCGGAGATACAGCGGTAGTAGTCGACCAGCTCGTCGGCCGCGTCGGGCATGTCGACGACGACAGCCGTACCGTCGATCTGGATCCATGCATCGTTGAACTCCGGGCCGAGGGCCAGCACGGATACGGCGGGGTTGTGCCGTACGTTCCTGGCCTTTGCCCGCTCCGGATAGGTCGAAACGAGGAGCCGGCCGTCGGGCGTCATTCCACCGGTGACCAGGCTCAGCTGAGGCCTGTTGTCTCGACGGGTAGTTGCCAAGACCCAATGGTTGCGCCCCTGCATCGTGGCTGCGAGCTCGGCTTCGTCGAGCGTAGTGTTGCTCGACATGTGGGCGGCTCGAGGGTCGGTGAGCGGAATCTTGGTCATCGATCGATCATAAGTCCGCACGCGCGAACGAGGACGATGGACCCTGGTGGCCGAGGTGGGCCTCGGCGAGGGTTACGGGCATGAGTGAGCCCGACGCGAACCGAACCTTCGTCACGATCGACGGCAACGAAGCTGCCGCCCGCATCGCCCACGCCGTTTCCGAGGTGGTGGCGATCTATCCGATCACACCGGCCTCCCCCATGGGGGAGCTGGCCGATGCCTGGTCGATGGCCGGCCAACCCAACGTGTGGGGTGACGTGCCCGACGTCATCGAGCTGCAGAGCGAGGCCGGGGCCGCCGGTTCACTGCACGGGTCGCTTCAGGGCGGTGCGCTCACCACTACGTTCACGGCCTCGCAGGGCCTGCTGTTGATGATCCCCAACCTCTACAAGGTCGCCGGCGAGCTCACGTCGGCGGTCATCCACGTGGCGGCCCGATCAGTGGCGACACACGCTCTCAGCATCTTCGGCGACCACAGCGATGTCATGGCGGTGCGCCAGACCGGTATGGCGCTGATGGCCTCGGGCTCGGTGCAGGAAGCCCACGACCTGGCGCTCGTCTCCCACGCCGCCACCCTGGCTGCCCGCGTGCCCTTCGTCCACTTCTTCGACGGGTTCCGCACGAGCCACGAGGTCGCCAAGGTCGAGGTGATCGGAGAGGACGTGCTCCGCCAGATGATCGACGATGATCTGGTGGCCGCTCACCGGGACCGGGCGCTCAACCCCAACTCGCCGGTACTGCGGGGCACGGCTCAGAACCCGGACGTCTTCTTCCAGGCCCGCGAGGCCGCCAACCCGTTCCATGATTCCTGTGTCGGTCACGTCCAGGACGCCATGGACCGGTTCGCCGAACTGACCGGCCGGCGCTACAACGTCGTGGACTACATCGGTCACCCCGAGGCCGAGCGGGTGATCGTCCTGATGGGATCGGGAGCGGGCCCGGTCCGCGAAGTCGTCTCGGCTCGCGCCGAGGCCGGCGAGAAGATCGGAGCGGTCATCGTGCGGCTGTACCGGCCGTTCCCGGCCGCAGCCCTGCACGAGGCACTGCCGACAACCGTTCGCTCGCTTGCAGTCCTCGATCGAACCAAGGAGCCGGGAGCCGTCGGCGAGCCGCTCTATCAAGACGTGCTGGCCGCCATGGCCGAGACCCGGGGCTCCGACATGCCCCAGATCATCGGGGGCCGCTACGGGCTGTCCTCGAAGGAGTTCACCCCGGCGATGGTCTTGACGGTGTTCGATGAGCTCGAAGCCTCCGAGCCGAGCCGGCACTTCACCGTCGGAATCGTCGACGACGTCACCCACCTGAGCCTCGAGGTCGACGCCACCCGCTGGGACGAACCCGAAGACGTGACCCGGGCCGTGTTCTTCGGCCTGGGCGCCGACGGGACCGTCGGAGCGAACAAGAACTCGGTCAAGATCATCGGTGAGGAGACGGACCTGTTCGCCCAGGGTTATTTCGTCTACGACTCGAAGAAGTCGGGCTCACGCACGACATCGCACCTGCGTTTCGGCAGCCGGCCGATCGAATCGACCTACCTGATCCAGGCCGCCAACTTCGTGGCGTGCCACAATTTCGAGTTCCTGAGGCGCTTCGACATGCTCGACATCGCCGCATCGGGAGCGACCTTCCTGCTCAACAGCCCCTACGGCGCCGACGAGGTCTGGGACCGTCTGCCCAGCGAGGTGCAGTCGACGATCATCGACAAGCAGCTCGATCTCTGGGTGATCGACGCCGACGAGATCGCCCGCACCGCCGGTCTCGGGCGCCGGGTGAACACGGTTCTCCAGGTCTGCTTCTTCGGGCTCGCCGACGTGTTGCCGCGTGACGAGGCCCTCGATGCCATCAAGGGCACCATCGCCAAGACGTACGGGAAGCGGGGCCCGGCGGTCGTCGAACGCAACATAGCCGCCGTCGATGCGGCCCTCGCCGGCCTCGAGCAGGTCACGGTGCCGGCCGAGGCAACCGGCACCGTCCCCATGCGTCCGGTCGTGCCGCCCGGCGCCGCCGTGGCCCGGGTCACCGAGCGGATCATGGCCGGTGAAGGCGATCTGCTTCCCGTCAGTGCCCTGCCCGTCGACGGGACTTTCGCCACCGGCAGTGCCAAATGGGAGAAGCGGACCATCGCCCCCGAGATCCCCATCTGGGACCCCGAGATCTGCATCGACTGCGCCCGCTGCGCCCTCGTGTGCCCGCACGCCGCCATCCGCTGCAAGGTCGTCGGCGAGCCGGAGCTCGGCTCGGCCCCCGACGGCTTCCTGTCGAAGGGCTGGGGCAAGAGCGAGACAGAGCGCCTCATAGTCCAGGTCGCCCCCGACGACTGCACCGGCTGTGGCGTATGCGTGAGCATCTGCCCGGCCAAGAGCAAGGAGGCGGTGAAGCACAAGGCGATCAACATGGAGCCCATCGAGCCCCATCTCGATCGAGAGCGCACGAACTTCGACTTCTTCCTGGAGCTCCCCGAAGCCGATCGCCTCGAGCTCAAGCTCGACTCGATCAAGGGGTCGCAGCTCGCCGAGCCGCTCTTCGAGTACTCCGGCGCCTGCGCCGGATGTGGCGAGACCCCGTATCTGAAGCTGCTCACCCAGATGTTCGGTGATCGCATCCTCGTCGCCAACGCCACCGGCTGTAGCTCGATCTACGGAGGCAACCTGCCGACCACCCCGTGGACCACGAACGACGACGGGCGCGGACCGGCCTGGTCCAACTCGCTATTCGAGGACAACGCCGAGTTCGGACTCGGTATGCGGCTGGCTCTCGACCATCATCGGGCCGCAGCTCGAGGTCTGGTCGAACGGCTCGCCGGCGAGATCGGTGGAATGGCCGACGAGATCCTCGCCGCCGATCAGTCGAGCGAGGAGGGAATCGCCAAACAACGCGAGCGGGTAGTCGAGCTGCGCCGGATCCTGGAGAGCTCCGACGACCCGGCCGCGGGCCGCCTGGCCGGTCTGGCCGACCACCTCGTCAAGACCGACGTGTGGATAGTCGGTGGTGACGGCTGGGCCTACGACATCGGCTTCGGTGGCGTCGACCATGTCCTGGCGTCGGGCCGCGACGTCAACATCCTCGTCCTCGACACCGAGGTCTACTCGAACACCGGGGGGCAGACGTCCAAGGCCACTCCCCGCGCCGCCGTCGCCAAGTTCGCCGCCGGCGGCAAGACCACCGGCAAGAAGGACCTCGGCATGATCGCCATGGCCTACGGCGACGTGTACGTGGCCCAGGTGGCGCTCGGTGCCAACATGACCCAGACGATCAAGGCCTTCGCCGAAGCCGAAGCCCACACGGGACCATCGCTGATCATCGCTTACAGCCCCTGCATCGCCCACGGCTACGACCTGGGCGACATGGCAGCGCACGCCAAGATGGCGACCGACAGCGGGTACTGGCCGCTCTACCGCTTCGATCCGGGGCGCGAACATCACGGCGATCATGCCCTCCACCTCGACAGTCGCAAACCGACCGTGCGGTTCGAGGAGTTCGCAGCATCGGAGGGGCGCTTCGCCATGCTCGCCCGGTCGAGCCCCGAAGTGGCCGAGAGGCTTTTCGCCCTGGCCCAGGAGGACATCGACGATCGCTGGCACCTGTACGAGCAGATGGTCGAGGTGGAGCGAACAGCCCGCTTCGGTGACCTGGAGGAGGAATCGTGACCGTCGACCTGACCACCCGCTACCTCGGCTTGGAGCTGGCCAACCCACTCGTCGCCTCGTGCTCACCCCTAACGGGTGATCTCGAGTCGCTTCGGGCCCTCGAGGCGGCAGGAATATCGGCCGTCGTCCTTCCCTCGCTGTTCGAGGAGCAGATCGAGCAGGAGTCCCTGATGGTGCACCTCGGCCTCGAGTACGGCAGCGCCTATCAACCGGAGGCCATCGGGGGTTACTTCCCCGACCTCGACGACTACAACACAGGCCCCGACGACTACCTCCGGCTCATCGTCGACGCCAAGGCTGCGCTGTCGATACCAGTGATCGGGAGCCTCAACGGCGTCAGCCCGGGCGGTTGGACGACCTACGCCCGCCACATCGAGCAGGCCGGCGCTGACGCTCTCGAGCTGAACATCTACCTCGTCGCCGCCGATCCGAACGTTCCCGGGTCGGAGATCGAATCCCGATATCTGGGCCTGGTCGAGGAGGTTCGCTCGACCGTGGGCATCCCGCTCTCGGTCAAGATCGGCCCCTACTTCAGCTCACCGGGGCACATGGCCCGTCGACTGGTCGAAGCCGGCGCCGACGGACTGGTCCTGTTCAACCGTTTCTACCAACCCGATATCGACCTCGATGAGCTCGACGTGTCGCCGAGCCTCGAGCTGAGCCGGTCGGTGGAAGCGCGGCTGGCTCTGCGCTGGATCGCCATCCTGTCGTCGACGATCGAAGCCTCGTTCGCGGCCACGACTGGTATCCACACCGGCGCCGATGCCGTCAAGATGCTGCTGGCCGGCGCCGACGTCACGATGATGACGTCGGCGTTGCTCGAACACGGCGTAGGGCATGCCACGGCCGTCATCGACTGGATGCGGGCGTGGTTCGACGAACGCGAATACGACTCGGTGGCGCAGGCCCGAGGCAGCGTCAGTGCCGGTTCCATCAGCGATCCAGCCGCCTACGAGCGGGCCAACTATATGCGCACGATCACGTCCTACGCGCCCGCGGATCTCCGCTAGCGGGGTCTACCCGGACGGGTACAAGCGAATCGGCTGCTGGTCCTCCACCGGAGGCGGCGACGTCGGGTACTTACGGAGGTACTTGTCGACGTCCTCCATCAGCCACTGCTGGCTCGGCGCCGGCCCGTCCGTGTACCAGTCGGCGTGGTCGGCCATCCCGAATCGGACGAGCGTGAAGGCGACGGCGCTCCAGAAAGTGTTCCCCGAACCATGCCGGCCGGTCCGACGGTCGTGATACACCTCACCCAGCCAGCCGTGCAGCAATAGCGACACTCGGTCGTCGAGGCTGTACACGAGCTCGCAGATGATCTTGGCCCGGTGGTTGATGTCGGTAGCGTCGTTGAGCTTCTCGATCAGCTCGGACGCATCGCCCGCCGTGAGCGAGGCCCGCAGCTCCTGGTGTCGGCGGTTGGCCTGATCGGCCTCATCGGATCGGCCCACCTGATACAGGCAGTCGGCGAGACGCTCCCAGGCCTGGTCGTGCTCGGGGACGGTGGCGACGGTTCGCTGGTAGGCATCGATCGCGTCCGACAACCGGCCCGCCTCGAAGAGCGCGTCCGCGATGACCAGCTCGAAGGAGGCGTACGCCGGGAAACGTTCGATGCCGGCCCGGTACAGCCCGACTGCCTCGTCGAGATCGCCCGCGGCCAACGCGGCGTTGGCTTCCTCGATCAACACATTGGCCGCGGCTTGATCCACAAGACTCGATCGGTAGCGACCGCATCGCGGTTGAGCCGTCCGCCGCCGTTTCCAGCCAAGGGCGATACATGTCGCGAATTGGGTGATCTGGCGTGACGTAAATCAGCCCGCTATTGTGACCGCGCTCGTTGTCGGCGGAGTGGTCCGATCGAAGTTCCGCCGCTTCTTCGGACCGGCCCCGACGACGGCGCCGGGAGGATTTTTCCCGCCATCCTCCCGGCGCCACGCTCTTTTCGAGCGTGGCGACTAGCGGAAGAACCGCCGCTTCTTGCGACCTGTGCCCTCGTCGGACTCCTCGTCCGATTCCTCCGCCTTCTTCGGCTTCGCCGACTGATCCCGCTTGGCGTAGGAAGCGATGAACCAGTCGGAATCATCTCGGGGGGTGAGAAGCTCGTCACGAATCGTCTCGCCGATCACATCGGTGACAGGCATCGACTTCGGTGTTGCTTCGCCGGGGTTCGGCTCGAGCTCGACGATCTCGCCCAACACCCCCTCGGTCGACGCCTGGGCGTCGTCGAGCCCGGTCGGATCGAAGTGCGCAGCAGGGTCCTCGACCGGCGGCGGCATCGAATCGAACGGGGACTCGGGCCCGCCGGCGACGGTCTCGGTGGTGTCGTCGGCGTCGAACGGCGATGGGGCCGAGAACGCGTCGCCGTCGACCTCGAATGGCGAGCCCGAATCGACGTCGGAGTCCCCGATCACCTCGAGTGGCGGGACCGGCTCGACGGCGTCGAACGGTGACGCCGCGGCAGG
>JAAUYH010119428.1_pt1 | contig 11523 bp, 5 predicted proteins | sample 7278061 | NCBI WGS metagenome assembly JAAUYH01 (sample SAMN14350203, study PRJNA611818) | marine sediment metagenome | isolation source: surface marine sediment (0.6m) | place: French Polynesia: Moorea | collected 2018-08 | reverse complement strand
GTGGCGCATTTGTTCCATGGCCTGCAGAAAGACCGCCTGGCGTAAATCCTCGGCAAGGGCTCGGTGATTGACGATGTAAAAGCATATGCGATAGACCTCATCACCATAGGTCTGCATGAGCGTGGCTAGCACGGCTCGATATTCGCCTTGTTCAAAGGCCCGGCGCGCTTCGGCCTCGGCCTGCGCACGGCCCGCGGCTCGATCCTGGGCTTGCTCTCGGTCGTCGTCGTCGGACGGGTCCTCGTAGCGGCTGGATGCCGGGGCTCGCTCAAGCGCGGCTCTTGCGCGCGCCTCATCGCTGCCTCCATGCACTGGATAATGACTCATGGTCGTGGTCGCTTGATCGCGTCGTCGACGGCGGCGGCAATGAGGGCGCGAATCGCCTCCAAACGCGCGCCGGTCGCGGCCTCACAGCGCATGATGATGGCGGGCTGGGTGTTGGATGCGCGCAATAGCCCCCAGCCATCGCCGAAGTTGGCCCGCATGCCGTCGATGTCGATGACGTCTACCACCTCGGGATGTTGGCGCAGGCGCGCGATCGCCCGCTCGACCACGGTAAATTTGTCGCCATCTGCGCAATCGATGCGAATTTCGGGCGTGGCCACCATGGCCGGCAGCTCGTCGTACAGCTGGGCCAAACTCTGCTCCGTCTGCGACAGCAGTTCGAGCAGGCGCGCGCCCGCGTACACCCCGTCATCAAAGCCCAGGTAGCGGTGGGCAAAAAAGATATGGCCGCTCATCTCACCGGCCAGATGGGCGCCCACGTCTTTCATCTTGCTCTTGATCAGCGAGTGCCCCACCTTCCACATGATCACGTTGCCGCCGGCCTTGGCCAATTCGTCATATAGCGTCTGCGAGCATTTGACTTCGCCGATAAAGGTCGCACCCGGGACCTCTTGCAAAATCGCCCGACCGAGCAGAATCATCAGTTGATCGCCCCATAGCACCCGCCCCTGCCCGTCCACGGCGCCCACGCGATCGCCATCACCGTCGAGGGCAATGCCGCAATCGGCGCCTTCGGCACAGACGCGGGCCTTGAGATCGGCCAAATTCTCCTCCATCGTCGGGTCGGGATGATGGTTGGGAAAGCGGCCATCCATGTCGCAATACAGTTCAACGACCTCAAAGCCCAATTGCCGATAGAGAGCCACCGCCACCGGTCCACCAGCGCCATTACCCGCATCGAGCACCACTTTGCCCCGCCGCGGGCCCAGGCGCAAACTCTGCTGAGCATGGGCCAAATACGGCGTCTCGACGTCGCGATGAAATATCTCGCCGCGGGCCTCCTCGGCCACGGGCGCGAGGTCGCCGGCCAGCATGCGCGCGCGCAGCTCGGCGATCTCGGTCCCGTGGATGGTCTCGGTTCCGCGCAGGATTTTAAAGCCATTGTCGCTGGGCGGATTATGGCTGCCAGTCACTTCCACTCCGCCATCGACGTCGAAGTGAAAACAGGCAAAATATAGTAGCGGCGTGGGCACGGTACCCACGTCCACAACGTCCACCCCCATATCGCAAATGCCGCGCATAAGCGCCTGCGCCAGCGCGGGCGAGGTCAGGCGACAGTCGCGCCCCACGGCCACAGCATGGCGGCGCCCCGCTGGGGCTGCGCCAGCCGTTTGGATCATATGGCCGATGGCGCGGCCCAAGTGCTGGGCAAAATCGCCGGCAAGGTCCCGCTCAGCATGACCGCGGATATCGTAACGGCGGAATACCTGCGGATTGATGGTCTTCATAGCTCGCAATCTGTCCTCGCCCATATGGCTCTTGGGTATCGCTCTGGTACGTAAATACTGCCCATCATAAATACTGCGCAAGCCCGCGCTCATTCATGGCCTTGACCGCCGCACGCACCTCTTGGGCCCGCGCTTTGGGCACCACCAAAATGCGATTGCCCGATTGGACCACCACCAAGTCGCGCACCCCCACCAGGGCGATGACGTGGCCATCCTCGCCGATGGCGATATTGCCCTCGGCATCACAGGCCACCACCTGGCCGGCAGTGATATTGCCGTCGCTGTCGGGATGGCGATAATCGGCCAGCGCGGCCCACGAGCCGACATCGTTCCAGCCAAAACGCCCGGGCAAGGCCACCACACTGCCGGCGCGGTCGACGCTGACGCGCTCCATCACCCCGTGGTCGATGGATATGCTGGGCAGCCCGGGATAGACGGCGGCAGCGACGTTTTGTGCCTCGGCCGGGCCACCTCGGCGGAGGGCCTCGGCGATCTCTTCCAGGCCAGCGCTGAGCTGCGGCTGATAGCGGGCAATATCATCGAGAAGCCGACGTGCGCGCACGAAAAACATGCCGGCATTCCACAGATACTGACCGGACGCGACATACGTGGCCGCGGTCTCGGCGTCCGGCTTTTCGACAAAGCGCGCCACCGGCCGCGGACGGAATGCATCACTGCCCCCACCGCCATCGACCACGTCGCCATCGCCAGGCCCCCTATGGGACCCGCTCACTGTCCCTGCGGCGCTTGGGCCCACATGCAAATAGCCAAACCCCACTTCGGCGCGGGTGGGCGCAATGCCAATGGTAACGATAACGTCCTTGGCCGCTGCCACGGCAAAGGCGCGCTCGACCACCCGGGCAAAGCCCTCTTCGTCGTCGATGTGATGATCGGCCGGCAGAGCACCGAGCACGGCATCGCTATCGCGGTGGCACAGATAGACCGCCGCCAGACCCAGGGCCGCCGCGGTATTGCGCGCCATGGGTTCTGCCACAATCTCGCTCTCGGTGAGCGCGGGAAGTTCGCCGTGCACCGCATCCACCTGTTCGGCAGCGGTAACCACTGTGATCCCGGCGGGGCCGCAGACCGGACTCAGACGGCGCCAGGTGGCAAACAGCAGCGATTCTCCGGAACCTCGGCCCAGCGGCAGGAACTGTTTGGGCCGGGCGCGCAAACTCGCCGGCCACAGGCGATGGCCGCTGCCGCCGGCAAGGATGATGGCATGATACATGAGCCCCATCGTGCGCAACCCTCTAGCTAAACACAAGGCCATCTGTCCGCCATACATCGTGAATCGCGCGATGGGGCAGTAACTTGGGGTGCTGAGGTACGCGGGGCTTTATTGTGCAGGGGCAAAAAAGCGCCATCGCTGTCAAGGCCATCCGCTATGATGATATTGATCCCATGCGCGTGCCCGACGAGCGATACGAAGATCGGCCCGATGCCAGCCCGACAGCTGGCTCGACGGCCAACTCGACGGCCGATGTGGCAAGCAAATCCGCCATCGATAGCGAGGTTCCCAGCCCCACGCGCGATTGCCCCAGCAGCAACCACCCAGCCCGCGATGGCGGCCACGAAGGCGGCCACGATGGCGGCCACGATGGCGGCCACGATGGCGGCCACGATGGCGGCCACGGCGACCGGACGATGCGCGATCGTTCGAGCCGCGATCACACCCCGCCAGCCGAGGTGTTTGATGCCATACAAAAGATCGCGGCCGCCGCTGACGATCACTCCAAGAGCACGGGCACCGGCATTGACACAGATACCTTTGAGAAGTTTGCCGAAGACCTGGCAATGCCCGGGGTCCTGGTCAAGCATTACGAGGTCATTCGCACTTTGGGCCAGGGCGGCATGGGCAAAGTGGTCCTGGCCCGCGACAATCGACTGGGCCGCTTGGTGGCGCTCAAGTTCATGGCCAAAACCCAAGACTTGCGCAACAAACGCTTCATGGCCGAGGCCCGGGCCACCGCCCACATCAACCACGAACACATTGTTCGCCTCTACGACATTGATGAACACGACAGCATCCCCTACATGGTGCTCGAATACGTCAAGGGCCGAACGCTACAATCCTGGCTGCGGCGCCGTCGCCACGCGCCCCCGCAAGCCTCATCGGCCAGTCGCCGCAGCGGCTCTGGTGTGGGCTCAGGTAGCAATCGCCGCCTGGGCACAGGCAGCGATGCCGCCAGTGTGGGCTCGGTCAGCGCCAGCGCCATGACGGGCACCGGAGGCGCCGCCGCGGTGCGTCGCACCTTCCGGGAACTGTCCCCCCGCCGCGCGATCGAACTCATCTTGCCCGTGGTGCGCGCCCTTGAATGCGCCCACGGTCTGGGCATTGTCCATCGCGATCTCAAACCGTCCAACATCATGCTCGCCGACGACGGCACGGTCAAAGTACTTGATTTTGGCATTGCCAAATTGCCCGTACGCGCGGCCCCCGGTCCTGATGACGGTGCCGCCGCACATGGCGAGGGACACCCAGAGCATCCCCACCCCCACTCCCACAACGGCACGCCGCGGGCCAGACAATCGACCGGACAATCGACCGGGCAATCGACCGGGCAATCGACCGGGCAATCTCTGACCCGCGGCACAAACGCCGACCTCGACCAAGAACGCAGCGCGAGCCGCCATCCCAGCGAACCCCCAGCGATCTCCGGGCTGAGTCTATCGGGCACCGCCTCCCATACCAGGCCGGGAGCCATGGTAGGAACCGTCACCTACATGTCGCCCGAGCAATGGCGCGGCGACCCCATCGATCAGCGCACCGATATCTGGTCTGTGGGCCTTGTGCTCTACCAAATGGTTGCCGGCTTTCATCCGCTCTTGCCGCCGTCGACGGCGTCTCTGCGCTCGGTGGCCAATCTCGATGTCCCGGTGCCCTCGGTCTCCGAGTACTGCCCCGACCTCGGCAAATTGGCCACCCTCATCGATCGCTGCCTCATCAAGCGCCGCGCCGATCGCATATCGTCGGCCAAAGAGCTGGCCGACGAGCTGCAGTCACTACTCCAGCGCAAAAGTCCCAGTGGCGACGATGCCGGCCACCGGTCCCCCTTCATGGGATTGACGCCCTTTCGAGAACGAGATCACGAGTACTTCTTCGGCCGCAGCCACAGCACCCAGCAGATCGCCCTGCGCATCAGCGAAGAGCCGTTGGTGGCCGTGGTGGGCCCCTCGGGCGCGGGCAAATCTTCGCTGGTGCGCGCCGGCATCATTCCGGCCCTCAAGCGCGACGAGGTGTGGGAAACCACGTCGATTCGCCCGGGCACGACCCCGGTGGACACCCTCGCTGAGATCTACCTGAAATGGGGCGCCGAGGAGGCCCCCGAGAGCCTCCCCGATCTCGGGGCACGTCCGGGCCAGGCCGCACCGGGTGAGGCCGCGGCATCGGCCGATAAGCGGGCCATGCGGGCCGCCACCGCCAAACGCGCGCCCAGACGAGGCTCCGCATCGCCCGCGCATGACAGCGACAGCGACGGCGCCGGCGCCGACACCTCCCGGCGTGCCCACGACAATGTGGCCACCGCGCCACCGGGACATTCCCATGATACCGCGCCTGCGTCAGCGCCATCGCCAATGGGCGAGCGCGCCCACATCGCCGCCATGTTGCAAGAGCAGCCCGGCATGCTGGGCGCCCTCATGCGCCAGCGTGCCCGGCGCAAACACACCCGCATCCTGCTCTTTATCGACCAGGCCGAAGAACTCTTTACCCTGGCAGATGCCGGGGCGCGGGCCGCATTCCTCGCTTGCCTGCGCGCCATTGCCGACGAGCCGTCTTCACCACTCCGAGTTATTATGGCCATGCGCTCCGACTTTGTCGACCGCATGACCGAAGCCGACGCCTCCTTCACCGAATTTTTCAGCCGCAGCATCGCGCTCCTCAGACCCATGGATCGGCAGGGACTCACCCAGGCATTGGTGCAGCCGCTCAACGCCGCCGGCTACCACTTTGAACATCCCGAATTGATTGAGCGCATGATTGACGATCTGGCCGACTCGACCGGATCGCTACCGCTTTTGCAATTCACCGCCGCGCAACTGTGGCGCCGCCGCGACCGCGAACGCCGCACGCTGACGACGGCCGGCTATCGCAGTCTCGGCGGTATCGCGGGCGCTCTGGCCAGCCACGCCGACGACGTCATCCACAGCATGTCGTCGGAAGAATGCCGCTGGGCGCGCGCCATCCTCCTGCGCCTGGTGACCGAAGAACGCACCCGGGCCCTGGTTCCGGTGCGAACCCTGTATCAACTCAGCCCCGGCGGGCACAGCGATGAGCAACTCTGCGCCCGCGTGCTCGCGCGCCTCATCGACGCCCGCATCTTAACCACTGACACCGCCCATTCGTCGCCGCGCCCCAACAACAATAACGACGGCGACGACGACATCGGCGGTTGCGTCGAGCTGGTCCATGAGGCCCTGATTCACGCCTGGCCCCGGCTACAAGAGTGGCTGCGCGACAGCCGCGAAGAGCACGCCTTTGCCGCCCGCGTGCGCCAGGCCACCGCAGCTTGGCTGAGCAGTGGCAGGAGCGACGATGTCCTGTGGCGGGGACAAGCGGCCGAAGCCGCCCTGGCCCATCGCCACCGCGCCCCCGAACGCGCCTACGACGAACTTCTCAGCCCCGAGGAGTGTGCGTACCTCGATGCCGTGGCCGCCATGGCCAACCGCTCCAAGCGCCGGCGCCGACGCCTGGTCATCGCCACCATCACCGGCCTCATGGCAGTGGCCGCCGTGCTCGCGCTGGCGGCGATGCAGGCCGACAGACAATCGGCATTGGCCCAAGAGCAGGCGTCCGAGGCCCGCAACGCCACCCGTTTGGCCGTGGCCCGTGAGCTGCAAAGCGATGCCACCACCGTGCTCGCCCTTTTGCGCGAACTCGAACCCGGCAACCCGCCGCGCGGCTGGTCGGCCCTGGCCAAAGACGCCCTACAAGCCCCCATCGCCCGCGAGATCGCCGAGCACGCCGACCAAGTGGTGCAATTGACCTTCAGCCCCGACGGCCGTTATATGGCCACGGCCGGCAGTGATCGCTTAGTTCGGGTCTGGCGCATGCAGCCCGACACCGGCACCTTGATCGGCGAGCCCACCATCTTGCGCGGCCATGAAGACATCGTGTCGTGGGTGACCTTTACCCCCGATGGCAAACGCCTTCTCAGCGCCTCCTGGGACGGAACCGTACGCATCTGGCCCCTTAACGGTGACGGCAGCGGACCGACAACCGTGCTGCGCGGCCACAATAGCAAAGTCTATTCGGTGGACGTGCACCCCGCGGGCCAGCTCATCGCCACCGGAGACTCGGACCATACCGTCCGCCTATGGCGCCTGCCCCCGGCAACCGAGCCGGGCGGCCGAGATGCGGACACCGCGGGCGGCGACATCGAGATTCACGCCGAACCCGTGCGGGTGTTTCGCGGCCATAGCGCTTGGGTCGGCACCGTGGACTTCAGCCCCGACGGGGCCCTCATCGTCAGCTCCTCGGGCGATAGCACCGCGCGGATCTGGCACACCGATGGCGTGGGCCGCGACATCGTCTTGCGCGGCCATAGCGAATGGCTTGGCTCCGCAGCATTTAGCCCCGACGGCGACGCCATCGTCACCGCGTCTGCCGATAAGACCGCGCGACTATGGCGCCTACACCAGCTCGATGCCGGCCCACATAGCAACGACGCCGAACACAAACTCACCCCCGTGCGCGTATGGCGCGGACACGAGGCTTGGGTATATAGCGCGATCTTTCATCCCGACGGCCAACACGTCATCACCGTATCGGGCGACAAGAGCGCGCGGCTGTGGTCGATTACGGGCGACGCCGAAGAAGACAACGTGCCGGTGCGCGTATTCCGCGGACACGAGGCCTGGCTGTCCGCAGCCGCCGTTACCGCAAATGGGCTGTGGCTCGCCACCGCCTCCGCCGACCGCGCCGTGCGCCTATGGCCGGTCTCTCAGCGGGTCGGCGACGGCGACGACGAAGCCCGGGTGTACCGCTTCCACAGCGACCACGTCTACGACGCCGCCTTTCATCCAAGCGGCCTCGCCGTCGTCACCGCCTCGGCCGACAACACCGCCCGCATTCACTGGATCGACACCCCCAGGGGCCCCGCGGGCAACACCGACGTAATCTTGCGCGGACACACAGACACAATTCAGGGCGTGGCCTTCAGCCCCGACGGCATCCTAGTGGCCACCGCCTCGTGGGACGGCAGCGCCCGCATCTGGAAGAGCGACGGCACCGGCGACCCCATTGTCTTGCGCGGTCACGAGGGCCGGGTCTACGACGTGGCCTTCAGCCCCGACGGCGCCCACGTGGTCACGGCCTCGGCCGACCACACCGCCCGGGTCTGGCGCACCGACGGCGCGGGCGAGCCCATCGTCCTGCGCGGCCACGACGGCTGGGTCTCGGCCGCGGTTTGGACCATCGACGGCAACGGCATTCTCACCAGCTCGTGGGATAAGACCGTGCGCCTGTGGCAGCTCGACGGCCTTGATACCGGTGCGGTGCGGGTGTGGCGCGGTCACGATCACTTTATCGCCTCGGTGGCCCTCAGCCCCGACGGCCAGCGCTTTGTCACCGCCTCGGGCGATAAGACCGCGCGGGTATGGTCGCTCACCGGCCGCGCAGGCCCCATCGTCTTGCGCGGCCACGAAGACCGGCTATCCTCGGCCGCCTTCGACCCCTCGGGCACCCGGGTGGTCACAGCCTCCTTTGATCAGACAGCCCGCATCTGGCGCGCCGGCAACCAACTGGCCGACACCAGCGCGCCAGCCGCAGAGCCCGTGGTGCTGCGGGGCCATGAGGGCTGGGTACATGGGGCCGCCTTTAGCCCCGACGGCGGGCGCCTCATCACCGCATCCTTTGACCATACTGCCCGCATCTGGCACGATCTCGACCCCGTACAGCTCGACGACCCCCGGCTGTGGACGCGCACCCGCTATTGCATGTCCATCGAACGCCGCCGGGCCCTGCTCTCGGTCGACGAAGCCAGAGCCCGCGACGACCGCGAACGCTGCCTGCGCCGGGTGCGACCGTAGGGCGGCTCAGGCCGGCACATGCCATGACCCTGCACGTCCCCACCGGCATCGACGATTTTCGCCTCCTGCGCGAGGAAGGGCTGGCTTATGTTGATAAGTCGGCCCTCATCTGCGATCTCATCGATAGCCGAGGCGTGCAGGTGTCTCTATTTCCCCGTCCGCGGCGTTTTGGCAAGAGTCTCAACCTGTCGATGATGCGCTGGTACTTCGAACGGCGCGACGAAGACGTATCCCATCTATTCGAAGACCTCGACATATGGCGCAGAGGTGAGCGGTATCGACGACATTTTCAGCGCTATCCGGTGATCTACTTGTCATTCAAGGGCCTCAAAGACGCCACCTTTGCCGGCTGCCGGGCCGCGATGCGCAAACAGATCCAGGTACTTTACGACAAGCATCGCCACGTGCTGGACGGCGACCATATCAGCGAGCGCGAGGCCGCCGATTACGCCGCGGTGCTCGATGGTCGCGGGGCTGACGAACTCTTTGCCCGGGCGTTACTCGACCTATCCGAGCTGCTGCATCGTCACCACGGCGAACAAGTGGTGATTCTCATCGACGAGTACGACAGCCCGATTCACGCTGGCTACCTAAACGACTACGCGCGGCACGTATTAGACACGTTCCGCGCATTCTTCACCGAGGGGCTCAAGGGCAATCCTCATATCTTCAAAGCAGTGCTGACCGGCATTTTGCGAGTGGCGCGGGAAAGCATTTTTTCCGACCTGAACAACCTGCGGGTGTACTCTCTGCTGAATGATAAATATGCGAGCGCCTACGGCTTTACCGAGACCGAAGTCACCGACCTCCTGACCCGTGCGGGGCTTCCGGAGCGCCTGCCCGACGTCCGTGCGTGGTACAACGGCTACGTCTTCGGCGGCCAGGTAGTGTACAATCCATGGTCGGTCTTGAGCTTTATCGACGAGGCGCGGCCGGGGCGTGCGCCGCAGCCCTACTGGCTATCGACGAGCGCCAATCTACTCATTAAGCACGTGATTGAAGCCCACGCCGATGTACTATGGTCTGAATTTGAGGCCCTGATGCGGGGCGACACCGTGGAGCGCGTCATCGACGAAAACGTGGTCTTGGACCACGTAGCCGATGACGAAGATGCCCTGTGGAGCCTCCTATGCTTTTCTGGCTATCTGCGCGCCGAGGAGCGCGGTCCGGCCGCCGATGGCCGCATCGTCTATCGCTTATCCATCCCCAACCGCGAAGTGCGTTTGGTATACGCGGACACCTTTCGCAACTGGCTACAGGCGCGCATGCGCGGCCATGGTGGCAACGTCTCCCGGCTCACGCAGGCGCTGCTCGCCGGCAACGTGCCGCAGTTTGAACAGCAATTGCAAGCGCTGGCATTGAATATGTTGTCCTATCACGATGCAGGGACAAGCTCTCCAGAGAGTCTATATCACGGCTTTGTCCTCGGTCTGTTGGCCGTACTCGAGCCGCGCCATCGCGTGCGCTCCAATCGCGAGTCGGGCCACGGTCGCCCCGATGTGATGATCGCGCCGGCACAGCCCGGGCAGCCGGGGGTGCTCTTGGAGCTCAAAGTGGCGCGCGTAGGCCATCGCAGCCTGGATGCGGCCCTCGCGGAAGGCGTGGCACAAATTGCCGAGCAAGGTTACGATGCCGAGCTGCGGGCGCTGGGGGCCGATCCTATACATGCACTGGCAGTGGCCTTCGACGGCAAGGAGGTACGGGTGCGTGCGCCGGACAACCATCAGAGCAGTGCAAACCGGCGCACATGACGGCCAAGCAGATATCGCCGCCAACAGCCTGAGGCTACTGGCCGACGTGACTATGGCAGGCGCGCATCATCGTGTATGGTCGATGGATATGAACGAGCAATGTCAGATCGAAATCGTCGAGCTACACCAGTTCTTTGTCGGCTGGTTTCACGGACGCAGCGACGAGCACGGGCTTGAGCGCTTCGCCAACGTGCTGGCGCCAGAGTTTCAGATCATCTCGCCGCGTGGCGTGGTGAACACCAAGGACGAGGTCCTGGCCAGTTTCAGCCAAGCGCAGGGCCAGATTCCCGATATGAAGATCTGGATCGAGAACATCGCCTGCCGCATGGCGCGCGACGATCTCGCGGTGATGACCTATGAGGAGTGGCAGGCGACTGGCGAAGAGACCACCTGCCGGTTGGCCACCGCGATCTTTGTCCCGGCGCCAGACGTGTTCCGCGGTGTCGCGTGGCTACACGTCCACGAGACATGGAAAGCGAGCTGAGGTCGTTTGGAGCGCAGTCCCTTCTTCCACTAACTGTGGCGCAAACTCTCCTATGACATGCCTCCTTGGTGTGGAGCAGCGATTCCCCGTCCTGTTACAACGACGCTCGGCAAAAGCACGGTCTTCTTTCTTTGTCGGTTACAATTTGATCTACGGTTTGGGGCAAGAAAACATCCATATGGCCGCTCACCTCGGTGGTTTGATAGCGGGCTTCGTCTGCTCGCTGAGGACAAACACCTAGAGGCGCAACGTATCGTAGAGGCTCTCCAGTCGCCGCGCTGATTGCTCCTCGACCGGCTCGGGGTGCTCTTGACCGCAGTCCGCGGCACGAAATCGTGCCACCGGTTTCCAACGAGCTCCGTCGTGTTAGACTCGCCCACCCATGAAACGCTTCTACCCCATCGGTACCCCCGGCGAGCCTTGGAACGACGCAGACAAGCGGGCGTGGTTCGAGTCCCGCTCCGTCGTCCGCAGTTACCAGGAGGAAGTCCTCGCCAAGTTGGACCGTCTCGACGCGTCCTTC
>JAAUYH010082583.1_pt1 | contig 11524 bp, 13 predicted proteins | sample 7278061 | NCBI WGS metagenome assembly JAAUYH01 (sample SAMN14350203, study PRJNA611818) | marine sediment metagenome | isolation source: surface marine sediment (0.6m) | place: French Polynesia: Moorea | collected 2018-08 | reverse complement strand
CGTTTGAAATCCTGCGGTGTGAGCGTCAGCCCCATGCCCAGCATGGTAATGCCCAGCAGAACGCTCACCAAAGACTGGCCGAATGGCCGAAAGGTGCCGTCGACCACCCACACGAAATGCTCCGGAATGAACCATGCCCACGTCGTTCCCAGCACAGTCCAAAATGCGAAGAGATTGGTCGCGCGCGCTATCATGTGCCCCCCGGACGCGAAGTCATATAAGTGCGATAGCTGGCGCCACTCTGTCGCGCTAGACTGTCTCCGCGCGCTTCATCCAGTCGCGAGCCGCGCGCAGGATAGCGTCATGGTCATGCGTGAAGCGTCCCGCTGCCTTGCGCGTCGCAAGCCCGAGCGCGGCGTGCGCAACCGTCTTGCCGGGGATCGATCGATACTTGCGAAGGCCCCCGCCCATGAAAGGATCGATCAACGGGCTGGCAATCTTGGCAATGCCTTCCCCGAAGCGCAGGTCATCCACGCGGCGGCCCTTCAGCAGACCCGGCCGCAGGATATCCAGTCGCTTGAAGCGAAGTTGTGTGAGATCGCGCTCGACTTCACCTTTGACGCGCAGGTAGAAGTTCTTCGTGCTTGGGTTGGCACCGACTGAGCTTATCGATACCATCCGCTCAATCCCAGCCTCGCGCGCTGCCTTCGCGGTGTTCACAACGAGGTGCTGGTCCACCGCGCGAAACGCCTCTTCGTCACGGCCTGCACGCTTCCATGTCGTGCCAAGCGCATTGATCAGGCAATCGGGCTGAAGCTGCGCAAGCACTTCACCCCAGCTCTCGGGATCCGCGATGAAGCATTCCATGCGCGCATCATGCGGCAGCTCGAATTCGCGCCGCGCAATCGCAATCACCCGCACATCGGGCCGGTAGCGTACTTCCTCCAGAATGCGGCGTCCGATGAGGCCGGTGGAACCGAGGACAGCGATGCGGATGGGCTCAGACATTGGTTAATCCTTGTGGCCGCTTGCCTTCGATCACCGCGTACGCTTCCATCGCGAACCGATCGCTCATCCCGGCAATGAAGTCAGCAATCTTGCGGCCGCGCTGCGGTTGCTCATCGGGCAATTGCAACTTCCAATCCTGCGGCATCAAGCTTGCATCGCCGGTGTAAGCGGCGAACAGACGCGCGACGACTTCACGCGCATTTCGCGCCGCTGCAACCTGCTCCTCATGGAAATACAGCCGTTCATACATGAAGGCCTTCAAACCGCGTTCCTCCTCCGCAAATGCGGGGGAAAACCCCGCCAACTGCCGACCAGCTCTACGTACCTCTTCCACGCTGTCCACGTCCCTGGCCTGCTCGCTTGTATGCGTAATCACATCATTGACCATCAGGCCGATCTGTTCGCGCACAAGCTCGCGCAATTGGCGGTCACGGGGGGCGTGGGGGAAGCGTTTTTCGACCGCCCGCCACTGGTCTGCGAGGAAATCCAGCGAAAGCAGATCATCAAGGTCGAGAAAGCCAGCACGCAGGCCATCGTCGATGTCGTGATTGTCATAGGCAATATCGTCCGCAACCGCTGCGACCTGCGCTTCAAGCGAAGGCCATTGCGAGAGTTCTAGCGGGAAATCAGAGTCCAGCTCCGCCAAAGCCCAGTTGGGCGCTAGGACCGGGCCGTTATGCTTGGCGAGACCTTCGAGCAGATCCCATGTCAGATTGAGCCCGACATGCTCAGGATAAGGGCTTTCCAGCCGCATGACGGTGCGCAAGGCATGAGCGTTGTGGCAAAAACCGCCGAATGGCTCCATCGCCTCTTCCAGTGCATCTTCGCCCGCATGGCCGAAAGGTGGGTGGCCAAGATCATGCGCAAGGCAAAGCGCCTCAGTCAGGTCTTCATTGAGGCCCAGGGCGCGCGCGATGACCCGGCCAATCTGCGCGACTTCCAGACTGTGAGTCATGCGCGTGCGATAATGATCGCCTTCCGGCGCGATGAAGACCTGCGTCTTGGAGCGCAAACGACGAAAACTCATCGAATGAATGATTCGATCACGGTCGCGCTGAAACTCGGTTCGCGGCCCCCGTGCCGGCCCTCTGCCGCCAGCGAACTCGCGCCCGCGCGTTCCTTCAGGATCAGCAGCAAAGGGCGCAGGCATCATCACGCCGCAGCGATTACGAAAGCCATGCGGAATGGGCAACGGGAACAATCGCTGAACATGAAGCGAAAGCGCGGATTTCCAGGGTTTCAAGAAGAGAACGGCCGCCCGATCGTGTTCGATTCAGGCGGCCAGCACTGGGTTTCGAATGTCGACCCGAAGGCCCGGCGCAAACTGGAAACGGCATAAACCTGGCAACGTTCCCAAATGTGAGCGGGCCTATACCAAAATTTCTTACAATTGAAACTACCTAATTGTAGAAATACGACACTTCATGCACACCTCATCGTGAGCTTGCGTGCTTCACCTTACGACTCACTCGTTTCGCCAAGGATCCAGTCGGCAGCGGCCCTGCAATGAATGCGCGTGGAGTCGAAAACAGGCAAGACATTCGCATCCACGTCAACGACGAGTTCCAGCTCAGTCGATGCGAGCACGATTGCGCCTGCGCCTTCCTGTGCCTTCTTGGTGATGATCGTTTTGAGTTCACGCTCGGCATCGCGGCTGACTTTGCCGACCATCAGCTCTTCGTAGATGATCCTATCGAGGACCTCCACATTGGCCATGTCGGGTGGCAGCAGATCCACTCCGTTCGCGACCAGATGCTTGCGATAAAAGCTTTCCGTCATGACGTTGCGCGTACCGATAAGCGCCGCGCTCTTGCACCCAGCGGCTTTCATCGCCTGACCAACATGTTCGGCAATATGCAGGATCGGAATATCTATCTGACCTGCCACATGGTCATACACCTTGTGCATGGAATTCGCGCAGATCACCAGACCTTCAGCGCCGGCCTCTTCAAGCCGTTTCGCGCTTTCGGACAGGACTTCCTCCGCACGCTTCCAATCGCCTTCCTGGCGCAATCCGTAGAGCTGGCTGAAATCCAGGCTTTCGATCAACATTGGGGCGCTCGCCATGGTTTCAGACGCGCGCTTTTGTACGATCCGGTTGATCCGGTCGTAATACATGCCAGTCGAGACCCAGCTCATTCCGCCTATCAGGCCGAGTTTGCGCAACGAAGAATCCAGTGTGTGATTTATGCTTACTGTCCGTTTAGCCGGATGCACCGCCACGCGTCTAGAGCGCGTTCAGACCTGAGGAGTTTCGGTGCTCTCAATGCTTAATGAAGCATTCACCAGCCAGCCGAGCAGATCCTTTACAGACCGCTGAGCAGCTTCTTCATGCGGCAAGTGGCCAATTTCAGTGTAGCTCACCAGTCGAGCATCGGGCAGGTTATCGAGATACCATTGCGCTGTCTCAAACGGTACCAACGCGTCTTCTTCACCCCAAATCAGTAGCGTCGGGACATCGAGATTTGCGATCTCATCCTCGGAAAAGCTCTTGCGCGGTATGCTCAACCGTTCGAGTGCTGCTGCGCGATTGCCTGGATATCGCAGCAACTCCCAATAACGGTCTACCTGTGCAGGCGTGACAATATGCTTGTTGCTGACGCTTTGCGCAAAGCTGCGCTCGATCATGCTGCGCGGAGTAATGTATTTGACCAGCTCGCGCACACCCGGCGTCGCTGCGATGGTGTAGGCGAGGTTTCCGCTGCCCTGTTTCGTGATCGGGGCACCGCTCGCGCCGACCAGAACGAGGCCAGAAAGCCGGTCCTGGTTTTCCAGGGCGTAAGTGACCGCCACGCGGCCGCCCATCGAACTGCCGACAAGCACAAACTCCTCGAGCCCCAAGTGATCGGCAACGAGGCCGACATCCTCGGCAAAATCGGAAATCTCATACGCTCCGTCATTGGCCGGGCCGGTCAACCCATGCGCAATCTGATCGTATCTTACGACGCGGTAATCAGTGCGCAACGCTTCAAGCCACGGCTCCCACGTATGAAGATCGGCACCTGAGCCGTGAAGCAGCACTATCGCAGGTCCATCGCGCGGGCCTTCATCGCGAAGATGGACGATATGACCAGGTTCGATCTCAACAAACTGCGAGGGCTCGCTGCCATATTTGGCGCGCATTTCAGCCGGGTCCGTATCAGGCGTGCGAGAGATCAGAAAAGCTATCGCGAGCAGCCCTACGATAACGCCGATGATCTTAAGCAGCCTGCGAATCATCTATCTCCTGTCCAGCGCGGTCTCGATTACGCAGATGCCAGCCGTGCCGACAGTCACTTCAATAGCTTCGCGATCATCGATCCGGCGAATGCGGTCGAGCGCCTCTCGTGTTGAAAGCGGGATGGTGGTTTCGCCATCCTGCGGCGCAGCGCGCTCAAGCTTGCGCAACTGGTTGACAGACAAGCGCTCTACCATGCGCGGCGCCATGCAATCCGCCATCTCTTCCGACAGGCCATTATCCATCAGCACGGTTTTGACGCGCGCCTCTGTCACATCTTCAAGCCCGCCATACCAGATCCATACGCCGACCCCGAGCGCTACGATGATCAGCAAAGCGATCAGCTTCTTCATGCGAGCAGGGATCTCTTAGCCAAGCGCCCTAATCAAGCGCCTTGTTGATCTCTTCGACCATCTTCTTTGCATCCGACAGCAGCATCATGGTCTGGTCCATGTAGAAGACGTCATTGTCGACACCCGCATATCCGACACCGCCCATCGAACGTTTGATGAAAAAGACCTGCTTGGCCTTGTCCACGTCGAATACCGGCATACCATAGATCGGTGAGCTCTTATCCGTCTTTGCCGCCGGATTCACGACATCATTCGCACCGATGATGAAAGCGACATCGGCCTGCGCGAACTCGCTATTGATGTCTTCGAGCTCGAACACTTCGTCATAAGGCACGTTCGCCTCGGCAAGCAGCACATTCATGTGACCAGGCATACGCCCGGCGACCGGGTGGATCGCATATTTGACGTCCACGCCCTTTTCCTTGAGCAAGTCCGCCATCTCGCGCAGCACGTGCTGCGCCTGAGCGACCGCCATGCCGTAGCCCGGGATGATGATGACCTTCTCCGCCTGCTCGAGCATAAATGCCGCATCGTCCGCGCTGCCCTGCTTGTACGGACGAGCCTCGCGCGCTTCACCGCCGCCTGCGCTGTCATCCGCGCCAAAGCCCCCAGCGATCACGCTAATGAAGCTACGGTTCATCGCGCGGCACATGATGTAGCTGAGAATTGCGCCCGAAGAGCCCACCAGCGCGCCAGTGATGATCATCGCCGTATTGCCGAGTGTGAACCCCATCGCGGCGGCCGCCCAGCCCGAATAGCTGTTGAGCATGGAGACCACGACCGGCATATCTGCACCCCCGATCGGGATGATCAGCAGGAACCCGATGATGAAGGCGAGTACGGTGACCGCTATGATCAGCGGCATTGTCTCTGCAGGTCCGCTTGCTATCGCGAACATGCCGGTGAGCACGATAATCGCCGCCAGCGTACCCAGATTGATCACGTGGCGAAGTGGCAGGAGAATCGGCGCACCGCTCATCTTGCCGGATAGTTTTGCGAAGGCGATGACGGAGCCTGAGAAGGTGATCGCCCCGATAGCGATACCGAGGCCCATTTCGATCTTGCTGACAGCGGAAATCGTGTTCTCGCCCGCAAGCAGCCCGAAGGCGCCGGGGTTCAGATAAGCCGCCCAGCCCACGAGCACGGCCGCCATACCGACAAGGCTGTGGAAGCCCGCGACCAGCTCCGGCATCTGCGTCATCGCGATCTTGCGCGCGATAAAGAAACCGATCGAGCCGCCGATGAAAATCGCAATGCCGATCTCGACGATGTTGGCGATGTCATGCGTCACAAGCGTCGTTGCTACCGCGATCAGCATGCCGATCATGCCATTGCGGTTGCCAGCCCGACTGGTTGCAGGGCTAGAAAGTCCTCGCAACGCAAGGATGAAGAAGACGCCTGCAATCAGATAAGCAAGCGCGACCCAGGCAGGCGTTCCGGTACCGTCGGCACCAGCAGCGAGAATGGAGAAGCTCATCACTTCTTCTCCTTCTTCTTGTACATCGCGAGCATCCGCTCAGTCACCGCAAAGCCACCGAAGATATTAACGCTCGCAAGCACTACGCCGATGAGGCCAAGCCATTTGGCCACCGCACTGCCCGCTTCAGCCGAAGCAATCAGCGCGCCGACGATGATCACTGAGGAAATCGCGTTGGTCACCGCCATCAGCGGCGTGTGCAGCGCCGGGGTCACTGACCACACGACGTAATAACCGACAAAGCACGCCAGCACGAAGATCGAGAGAATACTGATGAAGTCCATTTACAGTCCCTTTTCTGACCGACGCTCTCGCTCGATCAGCCTAAGTATGACGTCAGTTGCATCGCGTGCCATAACGGCGGCGGCGAAGGCCAATTCGGCAGCTTCGAGGTTATCGCAAAGTTGCAGCCCTTCAGGATCGTTATCCCGAAGTACATCTCGTACCTCACCCAGGCCGCCCGGCCAAAGCGCTTCGATACGTGACCGCGCTAGATCCAGTCGCTCACGAGTGGTATCGAGCACATGCGAGAGCGAGTTTTTCCTATTGCCCTCAAATGCGCAGTGGCGGTTGCGAAAGACGCGGTACATCCGTTCAGCCCGTCCATATGCAGCGAAAGCTGCATAAAAATCCTCGTCTCCACGCCATTCGCGCCCCAAAACCTCTCCATCGGTCTGCACCGCTTCCGTCGCGCTTGCAGCAACAGGTGACGCTCCAGAGAGCGCGAGAAAGACTGCCCACAGAAGCAACCTCACCCTTTCAGTCTCTCATTCACAACCGCGCCGCCTTGCGTCAGCCGCACGGCATCGCCGATTTCCTCGTCGAGCACAGGCTTGCCCGCTTCCTTGTCCCAGAAGGCGCTAAGGAAATTGAAGAGGTTACGCGCGAACAGCGCGCTGGCATCGGCTGCGAGATGGCTTGCCGTGTTGGCATAGCCGATGATCTTCACACCGTGGCTGACAACCGTCTCATCGGGCTTTGAGCCTTCGACATTGCCGCCTTGAGCCACTGCCAGGTCGAAGATCACGCTGCCCGGTTTCATCGTCGCGATCTGCGCATCGGAAATCAGGCGCGGCGCGGCCCGCCCCGGAATGAGAGCTGTAGTAATGACAATATCCTGTTTGGCGATATGTTCGGAAACGAGCTTGGCTTGCGCCGCTTTGTACTCGTCGCTCATCTCCGTCGCATAACCGCCTGAGCCTTCGCCTTCGATGCCTTCGACTTCTTCAACGAAGATCGGTTTAGCGCCGAGAGATGCGATCTGTTCTTTTGTAGCGGAACGCACATCGGTTGCCGAGACTTGCGCTCCGAGCCGCTTGGCAGTCGCAATCGCTTGCAAGCCTGCGACACCTACGCCCATGACGAAGACGCGCGCGGCCTGGACCGTCCCGGCGGCGGTCATCATCATTGGGAAGGCGCGCCCGTATTCGTCTGCGGCAGAGATTACCGCCTTGTAGCCGGCCAGATTCGATTGGCTGGAGAGAACGTCCATCGATTGCGCACGTGTGATGCGCGGCATAAATTCCATGCTCAGCGCTTCATAACCGGCGCTCGCATAAGAATCGACCAATTCGCGGTTGCCGAACGGATCAAACAACGCGGCAACCCATGCGCCTTTGTTTGCTCCATCAAGGCTTGCCGTGTCAGGGGCCTGCACGCCCAGCACGATATCCGCGCCTTTCAGCACGTCTCTGCGGGCACCGACAGTCGCACCAGCTTCGGCATAAGCATCATCGCTGATCGACGCGGTCACACCCGCCTCAGACTCAACGGTAATTTCAGCACCTAATCCGATGAATTTCTTGACCGTTTCAGGCGTAGCGGCAACCCGCGTCTCGCCCGAAGCCTGCTCCTTAAGGACCGCTATCCGCAAAGCTCGGTGCGCCTTAGTCGGCGATCATCGTCAGGACGATCAGCGTGATGATCGCAATGATCGGCACGCTCCACTTCAGAAGGCTGATGAAGCCGCCATAGGTCTTGTTTGCCGATTTCATGTCGTGCGATGCCATGTAAATCTGTCCCCGTATTGTGTTGCGTTAACGGTAATGTCCGGTTGCGCTCTATCGTTCCCAATTGTCCCTGCCAAGTCCCAGCAGAAGCTCTCATCGGCCAGCCACCAATTCGGATAGGCAATTCGAACAGCCTTAATCGGGTCTTTACTCCTTCGCCCTAAATTGTCCGCTCGTATCGCATTGGGACGGTTTGAGCATGTCAGAGAGCGACCAGCGCTTGATTCTGTTGATTGACGATGAACCGGCACAGTGCCGGTTGATCTCCGCGCTTGTCGCGCGTGAGGGTTGGCGCACTGTGACTGCGGCCGATCCTGATACAGCGATTGCAATGCTTGGCACGCAAGACGGGATGAAGCTGCAAGCGATCATCCTCGATCAATGGGTTCCCGGCGATGACGCTTGCGAATTGATTGCCGAGCTTAAATCGCGCCGCCCCGCCCTGCCTATCCTGATGCTGACCACTTCGGCCTCTCCAGCGCTAGCCGTCGACGCGATGCGTGCGGGTGCGACTGACTACCTCATCAAACCGATCGCACCCGATCGCTTGCTCGAAGCTCTGCGCGCAGCAACCGAATCTGCGAGCCCGCAAGACGAACTCATGCCGCTCTCCGAGAAAATGGGCGCCGCGCTCGATTTCGACGCGATGATCGGAACCGCGCCCACCTTCCGCACAGCTCTTGCGCAAGCGGCGAAGGCTGCGCGTGGTCACGCCAATGTCGTGATCGAGGGCGAAGGCGGTACAGGCAAAGAGATGCTGATGCGCGCAATGCATGCGGCTAGCCCTCGGGCCAAGCTACCCATGCGCGCAATCAATATTGGCGGGGTCCCTGCGAGCAACCTGCCGTCTGTCCTGTTCGGGCATGAGCCCAACGCTTTCCCGGGTGCATTCGATCGACAGATTGGTGTGCTGCAGCAAGCTGACGGGGGCACACTGATGCTCGATGAGATCGACCGTCTCGATGACAGCCTGCAGGAAAAACTGGAAGACGTTCTGTCCGAAGGAATCGTTCGGCCACTTGGTGCAGCGCATGGCTTCCGCGTTGATGTGCGCATCTTTTCAGCCAGCAATTTTCCGCTGCGCGATCTCGTCAAGGCCGGCCAGTTCCGCGAAAAGCTGTTTGAGCTACTCGCACCAACGCTCATTACGCTGCCGCCTTTGCGCGAACGTGCGGGTGACATTCCCGCGCTCACCCGCCACTTCCTTGGCCGGATCGGCGAACAGCCGGGCCTACGTCATCTCTCAATCGCCGATAGTGCACTCTCGTTGCTGCAAGCGTATGATTGGCCAGGCAATGTGCGCCAGTTGCAAGCCGTGCTTTTCCGCGCGGCGGTTTTCTGTGACGATGAATCGCTGACTTCGGCCAGCTTCCCGCAACTGTCTGAGCTGCTTGGCGAGCCAAGCGCCCGCACATCATCCCTGCATCAGGAAGGCGTCGGCGTGATGCTCTACACTGAGGACGGCAATCTGCGCCCACTCGAGGAAATCGAAGCCGACGTGATCCGACTTGCGATCGGCCATTATCGCGGCCGTATGACGGAAGTCGCGCGCCGTCTCGGTATTGGTCGCTCGACGCTTTATCGCAAGCTGGCCGATCTGGGCATCGACAACGCGGCTTGATCGGATCGTCTGCTCAGCCTAGCGCGAGGGCATGACAGAAACTCAAGACTTTCTAGGGCGGAGCGCGTTGGTGACGGGCGCAGCTTCAGGCATTGGCAAGGCCTGTGCTGAAGCGCTGGCTGCGCGCGGTATAGCCGAGCTTACCCTCGTAGACGTTGACGAATCTGGCCTCGCTGCGATTGATCTTCCTTGCGAAGTCAATCTTACCATAGGCAGCGTCTCAGACCCTGCTCTGTGGCAAGAACTCGAACCACAGCTGGCAGGGCTCGATCATGCGGTGGTCAATGCAGGCGTTGGTTCTGGCGGCGCGATACCGGAGCTCGACTTTGCCGAATGGCGGCGCGTTATGGACGTCAACCTGGATGGCGCATTTCTCACGCTCGCTACGGCCATGCGTGCCATGGCGGAGAACGGGGGAAGCGCTGTGGTGGTCTCCTCCACCACGGGCCTGAAGCCGATCGGCGGGATCGGACCCTATGGCGTTGCCAAAGCAGCAGTCGCGCATATGGCTCGGATCGCAGCACTCGATGGCGTGACCAACGGTATCCGCGTCAACGCGATTGCCCCGGGCGGAGTCGATACCGCGATCTGGGAAAGCTCTGCAGACTTCCAAGCCTTGGTCGCTTCCGAAGGCCGCGAGGCGGCGATCAAACGGCTCGCCAGCACTACGCCGTCGGGTCGATTTGCGACATCTGCAGAGATGGCGGACACCATCCTCTACCTGCTTTCCGATGCGGCATCCAATATCACCGGCCATGTGCTGGTCAGCGATGGCGGGTTCACGCTCTAAACAGGGGTGAGTTCCGCAAAGTCCGTCAGCGCTGCATCGCGAAGACCGCGCCACACATTTCGCGCTTGAACCGTCGCAGCGACATCGTGGACGCGCAGCATCTGCACGCCCGCATTCATCCCGGCGACCGCCAAAGCGAGCGAGCCTCCGAGTCGTTGCTCCACAGGCGCTTCGTTCGAGAGTGCGCCGATCATGCGTTTGCGGCTTGCGCCCAGCAACAAAGGTTGTCCCAGCGCATGGAACAGCGGAAGCGCGTTGATCAGCGCAAGATTGTCAGCCAGAGACTTGCCAAAGCCAATGCCGGGATCAAGCACGATCTTCGCTCGCGAGATGCCCGCTGCAACCGCCGCATCGCGACGCTCCTTCAGCCCGTCGAACACGTCGAAAACAACGCTGGTATAATTGCCGTCTGCGTGGAGATCATCAGCATCGCCCGGCGCATGCATGAGGATTACCGGGCATCCGGCGCGTGCAGCAAGCTCAGCCGTCCGCGGATCGTGCCGCATGGCTGAGACATCGTTGATCGCATGAGCACCGGCTTCCAGCGCGGCTTCCAGCACGCCAGCGCGGCGGCTGTCGATGCTTATCGCCGCGCCCATGGCGGAGCAGTACTCCACCGCTGGCAGGACGCGCTCTTTCTCGTCGCCTTCCCATGTCGCCGCAGCACCAGGGCGCGTGCTTTCCCCGCCAATGTCGATCAGCGCCGCACCCGCTTCAAGCATGGCTGAGGCATGCGCATGGCCTGCCTCCACGTCGTCCAGGAACTGGCCGCCATCGGAAAAGCTGTCTGGCGTAACGTTCAAGATGCCCATGACTTGCGGCTGATCCAGCCGGATCGTTCTCGCACCCAGCTCCATCGGCGGATGGACTAGGCTAAGATTGGACCACTGGTCTTGCGCCTCGTCACGAACTGCATCAGGCAATTCTGCGATGATCTGGCCAATTGTTTGTGAAGTGGCGAGCGATCGTGAAACGGTTTCGCCGCCTTCGCGCATAATGACAGCAAATTCGCGGGCATAGACCATGCCTCCAGCCAGCCGGACCGCGTATACGTCCGCCCTCTCACGACCGTGCCCGGGCCGCAGTCAGCAGACGGAAACGCGGTCCGG
>JAAUYH010054798.1_pt1 | contig 11526 bp, 16 predicted proteins | sample 7278061 | NCBI WGS metagenome assembly JAAUYH01 (sample SAMN14350203, study PRJNA611818) | marine sediment metagenome | isolation source: surface marine sediment (0.6m) | place: French Polynesia: Moorea | collected 2018-08 | reverse complement strand
GGCCACCCTGAAAAATTGGTGACGCCCATGTCAGTTACGATGAGTTGCTGGCGGTAACGGAATGACCAAACCGAAGGCGCTCGTCAAAAAGCAGCGAGCGCGCGCTACGAACGAGAAGGAGCGTGAAAGCCGAAGCAGCCACAACAGTTCCGGTAGCTTGAGTAGCAGTGAGTCAGCAAGCGATGACTCGCAGAATCCTCGGCGCGCTGCCTATTCATCAGGAGACCGAACGAGAAGGGTGGAAGCCGCAGCACCTTCATCTCATGAGAGCGATGAAGATTCATATTAAGAGCGAGAACAGGAGTCGACTCCAATGACGGGAAAGCCTTTGTCTGCGTGGTTAAGACCCCGAAAAACCTCGGCTTCTCCGTCGTCCCCATCGATTCTGCGCTAATCGAAATCGAACGAAGTAGATGCACGTACTACGTCTACTCCTGACGAACGACGTTCGAACGCGCACAAATTCGATTCCCAAACACCAACACCGTCGAGTACTCGCCGTGAGGCGGTTCTTCCTCCTAGAACTGCGCGCCCATCTCCACAATTCAAACCACATGCAAAACTAAAAGAGCAAGACGCACCAGCTTCCAATCGTCAATCCGTGGACCCGAAACCGAAAACCTCGCTCACGGAACCGCCGGAGATAGGGGTTGCGCATGCGAAGTAAATTTCTCCTAGAAATACTACAGCCTCTCCTCCTGGACGGACGACGACGAAACGCAAAAGGCACTCATGATTTGCTCCTGCCCCCCGCCGCTGTGTTGAGACTCCTGGAGCATGAGCAATCAAAACAGAAAGCCGCCGACGATGACCCGTTTGTCCGCCGCCTGATCGCGATGGATACCCAGTAATCTATTTTCGGTCTGGCACGCCACCTCCACCACCTTCGGTCTCCTTTCAACCTATTTCTACATCTGTGGTACCTTCACATGTGGCACGACCCCCGTTACCGCCCGTGCCGCCGCAACTGCGTTCCTCACAACGCTCACTATCTCTGTGCTCCGCACCTCCAACTTCATCTCGTTCCTCTTCACCGAAGTTCCTCTTCACCGAAGAGCGCTGATGCCGGCCAAGTTAAGACGTTGACGCCGGATGAAATAAAACGAAAAAGATGTGTATACAGACGAGAAGTCACCGGCACAGTTGAATGCTAATGAGAAGGAAGCGTCAGTTGTACCAGCGGACAGTAAGGCCCGAACCGAAATCTATAACGAAGGATAACTCAGGCAATCAACCTGAACCGAGAGACAAGATGGATTTCGAGAAGCCTTCAATTGATAGTCGAAATCCTGTCTCGATGGATGTTGAGAATGCTGAAGAATCGAAGGCAGTTGAAGGCGACGAGCAATCAGTGTTGAGCCGCGAGGAAATGTGATTGGCAACGAGTGCGCCCGTAGATGCGTCTGACGATGTACGTACAGAAACTGTAACGGATTTGGAGAATTCAACTCCAATCCTGGATTCCCAATCAAAATTGAGTCGCAATGCGATGAAGGCCCCGTCGTTGAACCATCTATGCTCAGAGATAGCATGAAAAGCGCAGGAACTGTCGATTTATCGAATTCAAATGAATCAGTCGTTCCAGAGCAGAAGGGGGAAGCAAGGGCGCGCGCTGCGATTGAATCTGGACGGATGTCGAAAACTCCCATTTCACAGAAGGTTGTTGAACAGCGAAATATAAATGAAAACATCCCAAAGAGAAGACAGCTAGCTGATAAGCCCCGAACGAATCCCCTCGGACTGACGTGAAGTCGACGTTCTCGGACAAGACGCTGTGGCTGCTTCGGCTTTCACGCTCCTTCTCGTTCGTAGCGCGCGCGTGCTGCTTTTTGACGAGCGCCTTCGGTTTGGTCATTCCGTTACCGCCAGCAACTCATCGTAACTGACATGGGCGTCACCAATTTTTCAGGGTGGCCTTCTCTCACGCGTGCTCTCCTTCTCTTCAGCGTTGCTGTTTTAAGCCATTAAGATATGTGTCGTTCTCGTCGGAATCGGAGTCGGTGGCAGTTTCCGGATGTTCACTGCAGCTTTCCCGCTTCTGCCGCCACCTTGACCAGTGCTTTTCCTTCGATCTCGTGCGCGACCTCGTTCTCGGCCTCGGCCACGCCCTCTGCTTCTCGTGTTTTCAATGGTTACCTTATTTTTGGGCCCAGGCGGTCGTCCTCTACGTATCGGCGTTGATTCTTGGCCAGCAAGTTGATCGACTTCACCACGTTCCGGGAAACTTTCAAGGCTTCAATCCTGATTAAGATATCGGCTTCGAGTTTCGCGACATATAATTTGACAAGCGATTTCGTGATTTCCACTTCATCTTGAACCGCTGTCTTCTCCAATGTTAAGATATCCAACTTGCTGCAATAAAATTCTGATTCTAACATTTTACGCGTTTATCTGTTAGTTCTGATGTAAACCCGGCAGCCATCGATAGGAATACCATCGAAGATTGTTATGGAGAAGATGGATTCAACTATTAGTTAGCTGGCATCGTTAGGTCGATTAGAATCCTGTCTTAATGAGTGTCGGAAATCCCGAGGAATCCAACATAGTTGAAGGCGACAAGCTATCAGCGTTGAGTCGCAAGCAAACCCGATTGGGAAAGGTTGCGCCTATGGATGCGTCTGGCGAAATACATACAGATACTGTCACAGATTTGGAGAATAAACTCCAATGGTTCGTTCCGAATCGAAATTGGACACCAGTGATTCGTTGACTGCAATTAACTGTAAAGCAGTTTAGAATCAGCAGAAGATCAAGTTGAGAATCGACAAGTAAAACAATTTGAATTTAGACCAATTACCTAATGTGGCACAGAAGAGAGTTGTGGTGTGCTGGTAGTGCCTTCGGTCTTTCGATGAGGATCAAGCAAAAACATCCGCGTCGAGCTGTACCACAGCCTCTAATGCCGGATACGCCGACTGAGCGCGCGTCGCGGCGCGGCGCGAAGAGATCATCACGCAAGCCTCCGAGAACTCGTGAAGTTACGACACGGCATGAATCTCGTCGAAGACATTCGGGCAGGCAAATGAAACCCGTTGATGCTCCATCCAACTTTGGCACGGAGAAGAAGAATTCCGCTATTCGTACGTCGCCGAGAGTTCCGGTCCTTCAGAAGTCACTTGAGAATCCTGATGCAACTAATATGCAGAAAAAGCCCATCCCAACGAAATCTAGTTCCCGGAAATCTATCCAAATGGAACAGAGAACGTCGATAGTGCCAGCCAAAAATGCAAGGCCCGTTCAGCATGAAGCAGTCGCAGCCCAGATGGACAAGTCTATTATGCCCCCTGCGACTTCTACCCAAGGTAAGACCTTGGCACAACGTCGTTCACGAAGCTCAGTCATGTCTCGTCTGGGAAAAAGGGGTACCACTGACGATGGGCCCAAGGTTGATAGAGGTCGAAAGCGCTATCTACCAGATGATTCAAGTCGGGATTCTCGCGAAGGCACCACTCGTCGGACGCACAGCAAACATGGTGGTGGAAGGAAAACTGAAGATTTGTCGCCATGGATGTCTCCGAAACAATCCAAAGAATCTGATCGAGCGCAGACTGAGTCTAAGTCAGAAATTACACGATTGAGAGAAGAAGTCGCGCAACTGAATCGAGAAATGGAGAAGAAGAAAGTCATGATTACTAAACTTGAGCAAGACGGTGCAATTCTCAGATCCTCTTTGGCGGACAGAGATGCAACACTCACGGAATTCAAGACGAACCCGGCGAAATTATTCGTAGATGTACCGAATTTTCCTGAGCCGGACCAACTCGAGTTGCTAGACGAGTCGAGAAGAGCGACTGAAACGATGCGACCTGCGCAATTCTGGGTTGAACTTGAGGGCTTAATAATTAGATTCAACGCTTTTCGAGAGAAGGTGCGGACCGCCGTCAGTATGCGGGAAGAGTTAGGTGAACGCGTAAGAATGCTGGGCCCAGAATTTGACGGCAGTAGGTTGGATATCTCAACAATGGAGAAGGAAGCGATTCATGATGAATTGGAAATCGCGAAATCGCTTGGAAAGTTGTACGCCGCGAAAATCAATGGCGATGCATTGGCACAGTTGAAAGCGTCGAAGATAGTGCTGAAGGTGGTAGAATCGTTTAGAGGAGTGCCACAGATTCATAACTTTGGTACGAAATTGTTGGCTGCATGGGAAGAAGAGCAACAGAAGTACAGTGAAGAACACGACAGGAAAATGCAGCAGGCACAAGTGAAACCGGCGCAGGATAGAAACGCCGAGAACGACGTCGCAGAATCGAAGAGTTCGGAGTCGGAACGAGAACAAGAGCAGGGACAGAAGAAAGTCGATGATGAGGAAGACGGAAGTGAAGCTGGAGCGGAAATTCCGATGAGGTAGAGTAAGAGAGGATAAGATGGAAATTCGACTACAGCGCCATGGTAAAAAAAGGTATTAGTAGGCGGTATGTCGAGCTCGCCACGTGAATGTAAACGGTATTCGCTCACCGAGGATTCGAGTGAGTAGTTCATGTGAAATGATATGTATCTCAGTCGATTCCACTGATGTCTTAGAAGCGATTCTATATCATTTCTTATCAGTTGAATACAGTAGTCTCCTTCGGAGCAAGAAATTTGCTAGATGTACCAAGTAGGTAGTGAGATAGAATTGCGCAGCGCCACCGTTCCTGGCTCTTGCCTAGCACTGAGCGGATCTGAACACGAGCAGGACTTGACCATCCAGTATGCAGGGAATCGGTAAAATAGACAACGTCCACCTTTGTTACCGCAATGCCCGCAATGATTCGCCGTTCTCTATCCACAGGCTCCTCAGATTCATAAAACTACCCCGAACCATTCCTCCAACATTCACTTCTCGTCCCTTTGTGGCGCACATCATATTGTGCAAGCAATGGGGAACGTTGTCAGTAAGCGGAAAGAGTTAAGTGAATGCGAATGAATGCTGGAACCAGAATTTGATGGGGGTGGATAATGGCCCATTGCGAATTACTAGCGTTCGCCGAGGCGAAGACGCGCACCTGGAAATCCCCGCGCACGATGGCCGAATGGGGAGGCACAGCAGAAGTGACAAATGGGTACATATACACGTGCGGGCTCGATGGCATGCTGCGACTTTGGAAACTGCGCGACACGAAGCGTCTCCGTGATGGGCATTAACTCAAATCCGTACGTGGTTTGACATCGATATGCGCTATTCGCTGTGAGCCATAATAATCGGTACCGGGATAGGGCACCTCATTCTATCCCAGTTTAACCGCGACACCGAAAGAACAGAACCTCTTGGGCGTGTACAAATGGCGCACGATAGCCGCATCAACCACATCCACAACTATCGTGATTATTTCATCACTGTGAGTAACGATAACGCCTCGGCGATCTGCAACTCTGCCGGCTGGCACTCGAACCGCGCCTTTTTCGTTTGTACTCGGCTACACCACGCCGCCATTGGTTCTTTGAGAGCGCTACACTCGTACTAGAACAAATCGCCCAACCTGCCGTTCCTTGTGAACATTCCCGTGGATTTCGACGTTGTATGGAGAACGCTATCCTAATTGAGGGACATACTTATGTTCGCAGGGAATGTACTCGACGTGGGTATTCTCGCAGATGGGCGCGTTGTGTACGCAGGCAACAGTGGGCAACCTAGTGGTATCCTAGAAAATGCATAAGGACTTTTCCCATGGCATGTGCTCATACGCATACGTCAAAGATTCTCCTCCACCCAATGTCACTGGTCCTGCAGTCACAGGGATAGGGAGACCGATGGAAAAACCAAGCAGAGGTGCGATTGACAGAAGAGCGAATGATTACGCGCATGTTCAGTCAAGAGACCCAAGGCTACATTGCCGTCAACAAAATAGTCATGGTGAAGGGCCTGTGAATGCCAGCTAATCTCGGGCGGGTTATGAGCAACGCCAATTAAATGGCGGTGAGAGAAAGAGTGCGGGGTACCACCGTGGTACTCCCGAAAACCAGCATCAACAACGGCGAACTGACAAGGAGAATATATTCCATAGAAACAAATATGAAGGTGGGAATCGACCGAACGAGCAGCGTCAGCAAACCGAGCTCATCACAATCAAGATCATGGCAGAAATTTCCGGCATGGACCTGGGCAACAAATTCCTCTATCTGCAAGTTCGATATCTCAACGATGGAGAAGGCAGCAGTTCATGATGAATTGGAAATCGCGAAATCGCGAAATCGCTTGGAAAGTTATACGCCGCGAAATCAATGGCGATACAGTGGCACAGTTGAAATTGTCGAAGGTAGTCCTGAAGGTGGTAAAGTCTTCTAGAGAAACGAGTCGTCTAGAGAAATGCCGCATATTCATAATTTTGTACGAAATAGTTGGTTGCATGGGAAGAAGAACAAGAGAAGTACAGGGAAGAATAGAACAGAACAGGAAACAGCAACAGGCACGGTCGAAACCGGTGCAGTGTAGAACTGGTGAGAACAAGGCGGCAGAATCGAAGAGTTTGGGGTCGACTCGAGAATAGGAGCAGTAGCAAGTCGAAGAGACAGAGGGAAATGAAGCTTCTATTTGTGTTGAATTTTATGTCAGGTTTGTCTTCGAAGGATTCTCGCGACTCCCGTGAATCATGACTGTCGTGCCGTGATGAAGTAAGCTTCAGTCGACGTTGTTCACTTTAATGAGAAGATCGAGGCTCGATTATCGCCTTTTCCTTTTCCTCGAACGCGATTGTTAGGGTGTTTATGTTTTCCTTCCTTTCTTTGAGTTTCACCACATATGTTTCGTTCTTTTCTTCATCTTTTCCGCAAGTTCCGTGCGAATCTATTGTACTTTCCGAAGCACACGACAAATCTTGTTAACATGACCTGGCCTAGACTTCTGTAGACTGTAACGAGCAGATTTGATTGCGCCGGCGCCGATATCAAATTGAATAGAAAGGTGCGACAACTCCAACGCCTTTTCAACCATCAAATCGCCATCCTCAAACACATTGGCGCCATATAGATCCCTAATGAATGACGAGCGGCTTCTACAGACGAACCGGTTATGGGGGTGTTGTGACCGAGTCGGGCAAGACTATGAGAAGAAGCAACATGTACTTCACGGTGCACTGGAACGCGTACACCGTTCACAATCTACAGTGCATCTTTCGCGGGATCGTCGAGAAGCATTTGATGAAATCGCTTGAGACGTTTCCCGTCATCCAGCTCAAACGGTGTTGGCGGTTTGCGACGCTGCAGTTCACCTATTTCGCCGATTGACGAAGCGAAGTCGAGGGCGGTTGTTTTTGCTCGTACCTGATCAGAGGTCCGAAGGCGACGCCAGCGCAGTACTACTCTTTTCCGTGGTACTTTAATTAACCCATTATTAATACAATTTTGTGTAAATTAGTCTAATTTCTGCGGACGCGATCATATTATGTAAATAATTTAAAGTATTTTACTTTCGATTCACAAATTGACATTCTGCTTATTTCTACTCTGCTTTACAGTTAATTGTAGTCAACGAATGATTGATGTCCAATTTTGATTCTGAAGGAGCCATTGGAGTCGACTCCCCAAATCTGTTGCAGTCCATGTATATACTGATCAGACGATCCACAGGCGCAACCGTTGTTAATCAGGTTTCCTCGGGGCTCAATCCCAACAGCTTGCCGCGTTGAACTATGTTGGATTCCTCGGGATTCATGACATTCACCACGAGAGGTTTGCCGTCAACCTTAAAATACCGGCTATCTTGTCCGTCGGCTCAAGTCGATGGTCTTCTGGGTTATCATTCGCAATTGATTTGAGTTGAAATTTCTTCCTATCCGCTGTTCCTTCTGACCCTTCTCACCCTACGCCTCCAAACATGTTGGTGGCTTCTCGTCTGTGCAAGCACTTTCTGCTTCCATTTTATCGTCTGGTTGGCCTTGTCAGCCGTCAACATCTCAACCTGGTCGACGTTAGCGCTCTTGTACAGGGTCAAGAGGAGCAAGCTAAAGTTTGGGGTTAAGGTGCGCAGCTCGCAGATAGCAGTATTCTTCATGTCACGAGGAATACTTCACAGTCCAATGAGTGGTAGCTGATTGAGATTCTACCTGACGACCTTCTGGGTATACCTGGAAAATTCCTAGCAACAAACAAGACTCTGAATAGGTCAGGAATGGAATCAGTTCCGAGATACCTACACCACAGAATAACCTATAATTTCAGTCACCTGAGCTAATCATTCAAATCATCTTGACACGACTACCGCTTACATTGACAGAGTGCGGTCAGCTCGAGCAGAATGTCTATCTTCCGTTCTCTTCCCCTTCTTGATAGGTGATTCAGCTCAAATTCCGTTTCCCTCCGTTGCATTGACTTGATTCTGTCCTTGTTCTCGTTCTGACTCCGAACTCTTCGATATTGCTACCTGATTCTCCACCTCTCTACGCTGCGCCGGTTTTCCTTGCCACTTATGCCTTTCCAAGTTCTTTTCATGTACTTTTGCTGCACTTTCTACCAGGCAGGAAACAATCTCGTACTCAAGCCATGAATTTGAGATATTTCACAGCTCGACTTCAGCACGCTCCGGCGAACTTTCGACGCTTTTATCTGATGTATTGTATCGGCGTCGAGTTTCGCGACATGTAAGTTTCCGAGCGATTTCGTGAGTTCCACCTCATCTTGAACCGCTGCTTCCCCCAATGTTGCGATATCCAACTTGCTGAAATAATTGTCTGATTACAACTTTTCATGCGTTCGTCTGTTATTTCTGATGCAGAACCAGCCAGCTATCGATGGGATTGCTACCGAACATTGTTATGGAGAAGACGAATTCAACTATGAGATAGCCAGCATCCTCAGGCCAATTGCAAACATGTCTTGGCGAAATTGAAAATCCAGAGGAATTCAACATAGTCGAAAGCGGCAAGCAATTAGGATAGAGCCGCAAGGAAACCCGATTGTAAAAGGTTGCGCCTATGGATGCGTCTGATGAGTACATACATGGACTGTAACCGATTTCGGGAATCAACTCCAATGGTTCCAGCCAAATCGAAATTGGACATTAATGATTCCTTGACTTCAATTAACTGTAAAGCAGAGTAGAAATCAGCTGAAGGTCAAGTTGTGGATCGAGATGGAAAATACTTTAAATTATTTACAAAATTTAAATCACGTCCGCTGAAATTAGATCTATTCTACTCAAAATTGGATTTGTAGTAGATTAACTGAGTGGCCCCAAAAAGCATAGAGCTGCGCTGGCGTCGCCGTCGGACCTCTGATCCGGTACAAGCAAAACCATCCGCACTCGACTTCGCTTCGTCTATCGGCGAAATGGGTGAACTGAAGCGTCGTACACCAACAACGCAGTTTGAGCAGGATGACCGGATACTTTTCAAGCGATTCCGTCGAATGCTTCTTGATGATTCCAAGAAAGATGCAGTGTTGATTGTGGATGGTGAACGGGTTCCTGTGCACCATGAAGTACTGGCTGCTTCTTCTCCTAGTCTTGCCCAACTCGGCTACAATATCCTTATAACCGATTCTACCGCGGAAGCAGTTCGTCATTTTGTTGGATATCTGTATGGCTTCAATGTGCTTGAGGAGGGCTGTTTGACGGTTGAAGAGGCGATGGAGTTGGCGGCTCTTTTTATTCAATTTGATGTTGGTGCCGGCGCAATCAAAGCTGCTCGTTACTGTCTTCAAAAGTCTGGACCTGAACATCTTGACAAGTTTTGTCGTGTGCTCGGGAACGTGAAAGCGATTCGCGCGGAACTAGCGGAAAAGATTGCAGAAAACTACGATAGTGTTGACCTCAGCTTGGTGGATACGTCAACTTTGCATTTGGTACTCGCTTCACTTCGACTAACTGAAATCCAAAAGTTGATTGTAGTTGGAAAGTGGATGAAGTTGAACTCGAAAGAAGCTGAGATGAAACAACTATTTGGAACCATTGACTTGGAGTACGCTGGGCAGGCCGTGAAAGAAATGAGTGAACGATTAATGCAAAAGAATCGGAGGATCAGTGCACTTGAAGGAAAGCTGAGCACCAAAGAACAGCAGTACGAAACACTAGTGGTGAACCTGAAAGAAGAGAAGGAAAAGATAAATGCCCTCACAATCGCGTTGGAAGAAAATGAAAAAGCGATAATCGAGCTTCAATCTTCTCTTGAACGTGAACTGCGTCGACTGAAACCTGCTTCATCACAACGCGAGAGTCAAGATTCGCCCGAGCCGCGACAATCCTTCAAGGAAAAACCAGGCTTACGCCGAATTATGCGAACGCATGAAAACAATACTTCAACGACAGATAAAACCACCGTGAAATCACTAAGCATTCCTCCACAAGAGAATGGTGCAACGTATTCCTTGCTGAAAGATACTAAGGAAGATGTGAACAAGGATGCGTCTCAAATGAACGCTTTGGGGAAAGGAACCATTTATGCTCGTACTGTACCTCATGTTTACGCGGTGTTTTCCTCGAGTTCGTCTGAAGCCAATGATCCTGATTGTGGAAACAACGTCCAGAATGAAGCTGAAGGCGAATTCTGCAATACGCGCGATGAAATAGCCAATATAGAGGTTTCGAAGCCACATGGGAATAAGTCTGATGTTCCTAACACAACTTACGAGACTGCAGAAAAGGAAGGGGATGGTGCCAATGATTGGGAGGAATTTCAAGAGAAGGAAACGGGTCCCTCAAGTACATTTGAGCCCTTAAAATCTGAGCATGCTCGTTTGAGTGTTCCGCGTTCGTTTTCAAATTTTGTTTCGGAATTACAGCGTGTTTGGGAACATCCTAGCAATGGACAACCTGAAACACTACTGCTACACCAAGTTCGCGCAGTCATGGTACTGACATCCATGACACAGAAATCCCTCGCTAAAGAAGTGGGTATATCGGCAACTGTGGCGTCTCTGTATTTGAGAGGAAAGTATCGAATGGATCTTCAATGCATTGAAGAAAAACTAGCGGTATTTGTTCGGAAATATCTCGAGGAGAATGGTGTAGTGAATTCCCAAATCGCCTCGAGTAATGTGGCGGCACCATGGATCGACACCGAGCTTCCTGTAACGAAATCGCCTGTAGTAGCAGCAGAAAAGGATGATGGGCAGGAGAACTAGTCAGACGGTCCGGAGAATACAAAATAGAGAGCTTCGCCCACCAACCTCGTCTGAGCATGTACCAGCACTGATTCCACCAGGCGGAAAATTTAGAAACGTACGCGTACTACCTTCCAAGTTCGAGATGTAATGCTAGCCTTCTCTTCCCTTGTTGATAACAAATCTGCTGAACTCGAACTGATTCGTATGTCACCCTTTTAGGACTTTGTAAATGTCATGCGCGAAGTCTATCTGTTCTGTGCTGTGAATTTGTTGACTCATAGGTAGCTGCTCACAAAAGGAATCAACATGCCATCATGTCCTATCGAAAACGATGAGAAAGGCTATCGTACATTTTATATTTCCGCAGAATGTAGTAACCCATTCCTTTTGGGGTTTACTGTACAGTACAATCAGTCGCTTGACCTCATTGACTCGCGCCTTCTTGATTGCCTAAGTGATACGTTGAATCAAGTAGCATTGAGAACCAATAAGGGATATCTAGTTATC
>JAAUYH010057373.1_pt1 | contig 11528 bp, 15 predicted proteins | sample 7278061 | NCBI WGS metagenome assembly JAAUYH01 (sample SAMN14350203, study PRJNA611818) | marine sediment metagenome | isolation source: surface marine sediment (0.6m) | place: French Polynesia: Moorea | collected 2018-08 | reverse complement strand
TCTCACGGTTTCTGCCTGTAGAGGCTTAGGCAATAGCCAGCCTGTGAAGCAGGAAACTTCTGGGATAAAATACAAACAACTATCTTTATTTTAGAAGCCCACATTAGAGTCGCCAGACTTAATGTGGGAGAACGTCACAGACCCGTGACTTTTAATTACGTTGGGCAACATATCGGGGGAGATCGGGCTTCTCGTCAATATAAAAGGATTTTCAAGTTGTAGAGTTTCCGCAATAGCTTCTAAATATTCGGCAGGAAGTTTCCCCCCAGATTCTATTCTTTGAATAAACTGTCGATCGCGTCCAATAGATTTTCCTAATGCTGCTTGAGACATTCCGTAAAATCTCCTAACCGCAGCAATATTTTTGCCTACGATGTTGAATCCATATTGTGGTTGAAATGAAGTCATTATGCCCGAAAATCAAACAAGATGTCACTATTTTAAGCCAGTTGTTTTTAGTCTAGGAGGATAGCAAGAATTTTTATTGTTAGTTTTATGGATAGATTGAGACGACCAAATAATCCTACCTTGATCCAAGAGCAGCGATCGGTTGTTCCTATTCCCACGGAAGCGGAAACGATGAAGAACTTAGCACAAGAAAAGCTTTCTAGGGTGTCGCGAGAGAATACGTCCTCACAGCACGGACAAGCCTCTGAATCGTCTTCAGGAGACAACCTCTTGGAAGAGGGTTCGACAGCCGAAGACAAGAAAAAGAAGGAAAGTGCTACAACCTCCTCTCCAGCAACTCCTACCTTCGACCTCGAACAAGTGCAGCAGATGATTGATGGCGCGATAGGTAAAGCGATCGAGTCGGTGCAAGCGCAGCATCAAAAAGAAGTTGACAGGTTGCAAAATCAACTGTCTGAAAAAGAACTCGCTCATCAAAAAGAAACAGAAGAACTTGCCAGTCAAATAGAAGCAGCAAATACTTCGGCAAAAAGCCAAGCAAGCGAATACCAAAAGCAAATTGACAAAGCTACAGAAACAATTTCTAAATTTAACGATCTATACAAACTGACAGGAGCTAAAACTCCAGTGCAAGACGGGGCTTACAAGCCCTCGAATTCGATTCGAGGGACAGCCCCTTACCAAAATGGAACGCATTCTGTAGTAGGAGCAAATGTCAACAGGTACACTTCTCCTACTGGGGAAAAGTTGACGGGCGCGATCGCTGAATGTTTGCAGATCGTGAGCCGTAGTCCTAAAGTTTTAAAGTTAACGGGTAGAGGAAATTCTTACTACCATACCGACACTACCGAGTTAGATCGTTATGTTAGGCAAAATCGCTCCCAAGTCATCCGAGAAATGGATGCGTGGGGGCGAAAACACGGTCTTTTTCAAGGCGGAAGGCGAACTGTAGTTACTGAAGCTGCTACGACAATTCCCGATATCCCAGGCGGATTCTTAGAGGTCTTGTCCTCTTTGATGCGGACTAGTCACCGCCCAGGCTATGTCTTCTGGCAGCTTGTCAATACTAGAGTCGAATTCGACAAAGGGATGGGCGATACGATTCAGATTCCTCGCGCAGCTTATCAACCCCCACCAGGCAGTCCAGACGATCGCTTGCTATCTGGTGGCGGTACTTTTGCTCGAACTGTCAACGACGGACAGAACCTTTCTACTGGTATCGTACCCGCTCAAATACAAGAATGGGGATTGGGCAAAGATGCTAACAGCGCACCCGTAGAAGTTCCATCGTTTGTATCGGCATATTCAATAATCGATTTGATGCAGATACTAGAGCGCAATCTCATGTATGACTACTATAGTTGGGAAGATCTTAAGATTCGCTCTCTTTGGAGTCCTACTAGTAGGATTGTTTACAATAATAACGATTTCATTACTACTGCCCCTGGAGATGTTGCTGCTGGTAGCGTCGGTACACTGACAAGAGGATTCTTGACTAACCTTTATGCTGAGATGCAGGGCAATCTTACTCCTACTCTCCCTGATGGTTGCTATTTCCTGGCTCTGCATACCAAGGCTTTAGCCCAACTACAAAACGACTTTGATAAATACTGGAATCCTCCTACTCCCAACGATTTACAGCAGTTCGTGAATATGTTTAACTACTCTATGTACGAGGGTGACTCTGCTAGGGTATCGGGATATCACGGACAACATTGCAATTTCCATATTTTTGCCACCAACTCTTTTAGCTTGGGCGCACCTGGAACGGAAGGGGTTCAAACCGAAACTTTAGGTGTGGGAGCGACTACTACTAGAACCAGCTATGCTGCTGGAATCGATACTATTGGTAGAGGGATCGGCACTCCCATGCAGATCCGCAAAGATACTAATGATGATTTCCAAAGACTAGGGCGTTATATTTGGCGATCTGAGGAAGGATTTGTCGCTATGGATGTCGATCCTGTTGGTTACAACGATACTTCTACTGTTCCTCAACAGTTAAGAGTTTTTCAAGTTAGAACTACCGATGTAGAGGTTTAAAGGTAATAGGTAATAGTTAATAGGTAATAGGTAGTATGCGCTCCGCGCATTTATTACCCATTACTTATTACCCATTACTTATTACCCATTACTCATTACCTATTACCCATTACCTAATTAATCCCGTGGCTGAAAAAAAAGAATCCGAAACTCCCAAAGTAACTCAAACGATCAAACCCGTTTATCCTGTTGAAACTTATAAGGGCGCAAAAGTGATTTTTTGTAGTGCTTGTGGAGATCAATTAAGAACAAACATGAACGGGCAAGTTTTCTGTTCTCAAGGAAAAACTAAATCTCAATGTCCACTTTTAAAAACTTAGAAATAAGAAGTTAGAAGTTAGAAGTTGGCACATATGTACTCACTTCTAACTTCTAACTTCGCACTTCTTACTTACTATGACGACTTCTCAACAATTAAGAAGACAGATTAAAGAACTGCTCGCAGGAGGGACTGTAACTGCGGGAGATGGCAGTGTAATAGGTGGAGCGACCACGGCAAAGCAAGATGAAATAATTGCTTTGCTCACTCAACTACTCGATCGCTCGACCGAAACCGCACCTCTGACCCCAAGCTTAGAAATAGCAACTACCAGCGGAACTATCCCAGCAGGAGCTAAATTCGTGTCGATCGGCATCAGGGCAGGTACAGGAACAATACTAGGAACACCTGTAGATACGTCGATCGCGGTGGTAGAGTTTCCTTATGTGGCAGCAGGGTATGCAGAGATTCCTTATGCGATCGATGCGGGTGGCGAGTTTGTAATAGTGACAGGGAGGTAATTGGAAAGTTAGAGGTTAGAAGTTAGAAGTTAAATCGACACTTCTAACTTCTAACCTCTAACTTCTAACTTTAAAACTATGGGATTAATTCTAAGAAGTGGTACTGGCACAAACCAAGCAGAAGAAGTCAATCTTTCTAGCACTACTGCGACTGCTACAGGGGTAACTACGGTAGATGAGGCGATCGCCCAACTCAGCCAAGATGTTCAAAATATTCAAATAAGTTCCATTCCTATAGAGATAGAACAAAATGCTGATTTTATTATTTCTAATCTCGCTCTCTATCCTGTTGACTGTACGGCAGTTCCAATTACAACTACTCCTCCAAGCAATCCTACTATTGACGATCTCTTTGCTGTAGCTGATGCAAGGGCGAATAGCAGTATCAACAATATTACCATTGACTTTGCTGGTGCAGGACAGCTTCTACATGGTAGTTTGGATATTTTTGTCCTCAATCAAGATGGGGGGTATGCGGAATTTAGATATATTGGGGGCGAAGTGGGCTGGATCTCTGAGAAGTAAGAAATTAGAAGTGAGAAGTAGTTAGCAAGTTCTAACTTCTCACTTCCTTTGGGGAAAACTAATACCGTAGTCATTCTCTTTAAAAAAATGCCGATCCTATATAATCCTATTGACTTAACTACTTTAGACTACAACAATACTATTAGTGGCTTAGCTGCTGATAAAGCCGAGGCTGCGATCGACGAAGTTGTAGTTCGCATAGCGGATTTAGAAACGAGTACCGCTAACCTCTCCTATTTTGATATCAATCCCTTTGGACTGGTAACGCCTGGGGATGCTTCGGGCAATAATGCCATTGTCCTTGGCTCTGGCGATGCCGAAGGCGAAAACTCGATCGTAATTGGTTCGGGGTCTACAATCGGGCTAGCTACTAATAGCATTGCTATTGGTGATAGTGCGACCGTTGGCGAGAATGTCAATAACGCGGTTCAACTTGGCTCTGGGACTAATAATGCTTCTAGTTCCTTCCAGTTTTTAACCAACACCCTAGCCAATGCCGAAGGGTTGTACACCTCTCACGTAGCTACAAATTATGTCCCTGCCGACGAGGATAATGTGACCTCTCATTTTGAGGCGATCGACACTAAGTTTGGGACACTGGACGGTCAAATTGCAGGAGGCGTTACCTACAAGGGCGGATACGATGCGGGTACGAATGCCCCAGATCTAGATACTGCACCTTCTGGGGTTGAAATCGGGGACATGTATACCGTTACTGTTGACGGGCAATTTTTTACTATTGATGTAACGGTAGGCGACGTGCTGATTGCCGAAGCAGACAATGCTAGCACCGAAGCCGAATGGACGATCGTTAACCGCAATATCGATGAAACAGCCAGTCAGATTGGTTTTGATAATACAACCTCTGGAGCTACCAGCACTGAGGTACAGGGCGCGATCGATGAAGCATTTGCCAGTATTGCCCAACTTAACAGCACTGCCGAAACTGCTCTAATTGTCGGTACAGAGCAAACAGCAGATTTTACCGCTACTATTGGCAACCTAGAGCCAGTAGATTGTACGGCATTACCAGTTACCGTTACTCCCCCTCCTGCTCCTGCTCCTGGCGATAAGTTTGCCGTAGTTGATTCAAGAGCCAATTCCGCCACTAACAATATAATTATTGATTTTGCTACGGCAGGTCAAAACCTCTATGGCACTGCCGACACCTTTACTTTTAACGAGGATGGTGCGATGACGGAATTTAAATATCTCGATGCCACAATTGGGTGGATTGCTAACAAGTAATTAGTAATTAGTAATTAGTAATTAGTAATTATCATGCTTTACCGAAATCTCAGGATTGATGAAAGTGATGGCAGAATTAAATACGATGACAATGGTACGGAAAAATCTGTCGCCACCCTCACCGATTTAATTGGCTTGGGAGGCAATGCTGTCAATACAGAAGGTCTGGTTTTAAAAGTTCTACTACAAGATGAACGAACTTATTATGTGCGCCAGTCTTCTAACTTTGGGAATTCAGGCGAGACAGAAGCAGATGCTTTTGCTGCCATCGAGGAAGCTCTGATTGTCCTGTCTAACAAATATGAGATTTCGGGGCATCTGATTTTTGACTTAGGAGATACGCACACTCTTAACTGTTGGTATCTTCCAGCTTTTACTGGTTCGGGACAGATTACCTTTAAAGGGAATAATACCACAATCACTTTTGTGGCATATCAGGGAAGTACCGAAGCGTATTTTACTAACTGGTCTGCGCTGACGCTTAATTTAGAGGGCATTAATTTCGTTAAGGGCGATTGTACAAAGCTGATCGTCGAAGGCGGTAAAATGTCTTTCGATAATGTGGATTTTGGTGAATTGGATGTAGACTTTGATAACTGCCGAAGCACTTCTCTTAACCAGATTACTAACGGCAATAACGGGCGACTCAGATTTTATCGGAGTAATCTAAACGTTGACTTTTCTCAAATTGCTGCTGAATATTATTATTGCCAAGTTTCTACAATCAACTGTACTTATAAGGGTATTTTTATCGTTGAGGCTTGTAATATTATCCTGCGGAATCCCAGATTAAACAACCGTTGGTGGACTGTTACCTCTAAAATTGTTAACACGACGATCGAGTTTAAGAGTACGTGGCTCACCTTTGAGAACCTGGGAGGCGATCCGCAAACTAAAACTCTGCTTAGTTTCCAAAATTGCAACCTCAAAGATTTTCCCTCAAATATTGACGTGCAGGGAAATAGAACCTTTTGGGATACCTCGATTCTCAAATACGTCAACTGCCAGACCCCAGAGGAATTTAACAATGTCAATTACAATTTTTCGGCTCATACTTTTAGCGGTGGAGCGAGCGCGATTCGATTGGTCAATACTGCCTTTCTTAAGAATATCAACATTTCTGGAGCAACGATCGAGAGAGATCCTTTTTCTATCCTTGGTGGCATCAACTATGACAACAGCACTACTGGTATCCCTGCTAATACCTTACAGGAGGCGATCGATTATTTGTTCACTTTAATCAATCCTTGAGAATATGACTTTTAAGTATCGTAGCTATAATGCCCGCGAAATTCAATATGATAACAGTGGCAGCAACTTGTCCGCCGATCAAGTTGAAGCTGCTTTAGATGAACTGGATGTCGATAAATATCCGATTGATAGCATGAAACTGAATAGTAGTTTAGGAGCTATTAATTTCGGCACAAATTCTAATGCTTCTGGTACACACAGTTTGGCAATAGGAACTAGCACGAATGCCACTAGCTTTTATTCGGTGGCTTTAGGTAGAGGTTCAAACGTTCAAGCGGGGCGATCGCTTTCTTTTCTGGGAAATGTCTATGGTGGGGCAACCGACGGCATAATGTTGGGCTATGCGGGGGCGATTACCAAGCAGCGAGCTATAGGTTTGGGCGCATTCGTGCAGAGCAATTCTTTTTCTGAAGGGGCTGTAGGGATCGGCTACAGTTCAAAGATTCTAGGCTATCAAGCTATAGCGATCGGCTATCAATCCTATGTATCGGGACATCAAAGCACTGTGATTGGCAGTCAGGGCAGTTCTAATGGGCAGTCACCTTATGTATGCAATCATAATACAATCGTGGGGGCAAGCTGCTCTGTCTGGGGAGGATTGGCAGATGCGAATAACAACCTGGTTGCGGGAGTTTCGAGCAAGGCTGAGAACTGCTCTAACTCGATCGCGATCGGTAATGCTGCTATCTGTAATCAAAGTAATTCTGCTCAGATTGGCACGGGAACTAACTCGGAAACTTCGACCTTAAAATTCCAAAATTCAACTATTGCCTCTGCGGACAATGGTATCTGCGCCAAGGTTGGAGACGGCGCACCGACTGGAAGTCCGAGAGAAGGAACGCTCTGGGTAGATAGAATCAATTTGCGCCTGTATGTTCGGGTAAACGGAGCTTGGAAGTACACACAGTTAATATAGCTATTAGCTATTAGCTATTAGCTGTTAGTTTTTGTACTAAAGAATTAATCATTTTGGATATTTCAATGATTTTTTCATCTAACAACTTAAAGGTTTCTAAGTCTATATAATGCAAATCACGGGCTACAAAAATTTGACTTCTAACTTCATAAGCACTTCCTTGAGCTATGTCGAGAAAATGCTTAAATTGAGCATCGCCATTTCGACCGCAGCCTTCGGCAATATTGGAACTGACCGATATAGATGCCCTCCTTAATTGATTAGTCAATCCATACTTTTCCTCCGCAGGAAAGCTATTAGTTATTTTGTAAAGATTGACTGTAAAAGTGTGCTTGAATAGCTATTAGCCATTAGCTATTAGCTATTAGTTTAAATTCTTATTAGTCTAAGAACTAAGCTAATTAATGTTATAAAGCTAAGAGCTAAAAGCTAAGAGCTAAAAGCTAAAAAAGCCAAACTTTTAATTTAGTAAAATCTTGCATTGTTATTTTAAAAAAAACTTAGAGTTATTATAAAGCTAAAAGCTAAAAGCTAAAAGCTAAAAGCTAAGATTTAAAAATTATGCAGATCCAGACTCAATTCGGGACATTAACAATTAATCATTGGAAAATTGGTGAACTTAATATCAATTTTGATAGCAAAGTGGCATTTGTACATGTCAATTTTTTTGCTGCTGCCGACGCACAGACACCCGTACACAACCAAGTCTTTGAGGTTGGCTACGAGGAAGCCGACCCCGAACTCAAAAGTCTCTATGAGAGCATAGAATCGATCGCTCAGGCTCGCATAGCTGCACAACTGCAAGGTTCTTAATCGTCTTTAGATTTGCTCGAATAAACATTTTAATTCTGCTCTTCAAAATGGGTATTAATAGAGAGAAAATAATTGCTCGCAATTCTACCTTTCCTTGGTAGCTGTCCCGTGCTACCAAGAAACTTCCTTCTATCATGTCCATTGACAACGCTTTTGAATATTTAGAAAGGATTAATCAGCGCAAAATTAGATATTTGCGCCATGAGATTTTCTTTTGGAGACTCGTTATTCTAGCTCTTTCTTTACAAATCTTCTTATTATTATCATGAACAAATTTATCGAAATATTAGTTGATTTCCAGCCTTTTATCTGGCTGCTGATTGGTGCAGTTCTACCTTTTCTAGAAAAACAAATAGAAAAACTGGCTAGATCCAAAGAGTACCAATTAGCTTACAAAGTTTACCAGTCGATCGATCCAGAATTTTTAGACAAGCTGGGAGGTAAGTATCGCTTTGTCGAATTGATTCAAGAATCTATCAAAGCAGCAAGCGATCGAGAGTTGAGTTATGCAGAAATTCAAAACTTAACTAAATTAGTTATTCGCGATTTTCGCCTGGGAGCAGCACTGGGAAAGGCAGACGGCAGAGGGCAGATGGCAGAAGGCTAGAGAAGAAATAAGAAATAAGAAATAAGAAATAAGAAGTGAAAACACCTCTTAGTTCTTACCTCTTAGTTCTTACCTCTTAGTTCTTACCTCTTAGTTCTAACTTCTAACCTCTTACCTCTTACTTTATGTTTAACAGCCTTCCTCGTCCCCTCCAAATCGGTCTAGCTATTTCCCTTTCTACCTTCGGGTTTGGGTTAACAGCTATCATGATTGGGTTTGGCTGGAAAAGTCTTTCTTCTGATAACGTCGATCTGCAAATTGTCAATGAAAACTTAAAAGTCTCCGCCAAATTAAACGAGGCGAAACTAGTTACTAAAAAAGCTAAAGAAGCCACTGATATCTCCAAAGAATTGCTCGAAACTATCGACAAAGATGTGGAGGAGTATAAGAAGTTTAAGGCAGAATTACTAACAGAAGTTCAGTCCATTAAAGGTTCTTATTGTACCAATCAATTACAACCTTTAACCGAAAAAATTGAAGCGATCGAAAGCAAACCTGTAATTAGTGAAGGAACGGAAAAAACTTTAGAAAAAGTGCAAGCTTCTCTTGAGGATGCTGAAACCTCCTTTGAGAAATTAGAACAAGAAACCGAGCAAGAAATAAAAGTAAAAGAAGAAGAGATTAAATCGAAAGAGATAGAAATCATTCCCAAACAAGAAGATGTTTAAAGTCCCTAGTTTTGCTTGGTTTGTTATTAGCTTAAGCACCTTGATTTACAGTACGGGTATAGCTATTTCTGAGTTTCAAAAGTCAAGCTTAGCTATCGGTATAGCCTACCTAAAAACTCAAACTATCGCTGAATCCAGCAAGTTACTAAAACTCTCTAAAGAACTAGAAGAAATAGCCAGCGAACTCGAACAAAAAGAATTAGCTTATAATGCTTTAACTGCCGAATATTCCCATTTGATTGAACACAATCAACCCTTAAAAATGCTCGAACCTGCAATCCAAAGAGTTGGAGAAATTGAGCGACAAAATAAGTTAGAAGCTCTCAAGAAAGAAGCGGAGCAAATAGCCGATATAGCTAACAAAAATATTGAGCTAGTGTTAAACGAAAACCACTAAGGTAAAAGGTAGTAGATAAAGAAAACTTTCTACCCTGACTGCCTGACACATCTATGTCAATCCCTATATTTTTCGTGGAAATCGTATTTCACGAGATCGGTATATCGATGCGATCGCGCGATCGCCTTACTCTAAAATGACCTTTGATTAGAAAATTACAAAACCTATACAGGAAAAGGCTTTAAGGTACTTGTGTCAGGCAGTCAGCTTTCTACCTATTACCTATTACCTATTACTTATTACTTATTACTTATTAATCATGCGATTCGCGATCGATATAGGGCATAACTTAAGATACGACACTGGTGCGATAGGAATCAAACCAGAAGATGAGTTAACTATGGCAGTCGGCACTAAGTTGAGCGAACTGCTAGAAAAAGCTGGACACACTACAATTGATTGCTTGCCAGACTCCGCACAAGGCTTGAAAGATTCTTTGGCGAAAAGAGTCAGGAAAGCCAATATTGCTCATGCTAACGTCTTCGTCTCCATCCACTTTAACGCTTCTTCGAGTGGCAAGGCTTATGGGTCGGAAATCTACGCTCTTTCTCGGCTCGGCAAGAGAATTGCTCGCGATGTTTTAGATGAAATTTGCCAGCTCGGTTATTACGATCGCGGGGTGAAATCAGCTAATTTTTATGTCCTCAAGCATACCAAGATGCCCGCAATCTTGGTCGAATGTGCCTTTGTTGATTCTGCCAAAGATATGGCTCTTTTAGATGTCGATAAGATGGCGCGAGCTATTTGTCAGGGTTTAATTGGTGAAGTTCCTCTCTTGTCAGAAAAGACTCCAGGCAAGCTGATCGTTACTCATAAAACCCTTCTCAAGCCATCAACCGAGCAATCGGGCTATATTTCTAAAAAAGAGATGAGAGCGATCGACCCTGGAGAATATCAATTGCTCAATGCTGAAGCCGAGGAAGAGGGTCATTTTTGGATAGAAATCAAAGGAATTGAAGGTCAATGGTTCATCTTTAGTGGTCATTGTCAAATTTTAACTTGAGCTTACAGTGTTCCTACCCGCATTAGATAAATTATCCATAAAAGTGGGATACAGAAGATTAAAATCTTCAACTTGTTTTCATCCATCGGCTAAAGCCTTGATGGCTTTCAACTGCAAAAATTTCTGTAAATCGGAGATAAAATGATTGTAACAATGGAGTTCCGTGAACATTATAAGTTCTTTCAACTCTCTTCCTAGCAAAACCTTCAACTGCAACCATAAATTTTAACCTCGAACTTTGTTACTGATTGGACTTTGGACAAAATTTGATTTTTTGTCTTTCTTTTCCCAGTATGTTTGATTATTTCAATCAATAGTTAAGTCAAATTCAGGACTGCTAAAACTCAGTTAAATTAAGGTATGGTGGTGATGATTTCTATGTAGTGAAACTGATTCATTCCTATCAGAAATGACATCCTTATGATGATGAATAAAATACCAAATTGCTCTAATATAATTATCGATTTCTTTAGAAAAAGAAAGGCTTTTGTGTACCAATCGAGAAATGCGTTGTCTCAAAGTATTATTTCTCCAGGTTTTCTGCCATCGTTTTAGCTCTTCTTCTTACAGCCGATCGCTTTCTTTGAACTAACCTCTCACTAGCTAGCTCGATCGCTTGAGGTAATTGCCCCGATCGCTCCGCAACGATTAATAGAGCTTCGATCAAAGTATCCCTACTTACAGATGGGTTCTCAAAACAGATCTGCTCTACTCTAGCGTGGATACTCTCTTCTAGGGTTAGGAGTTTTGGTTTGGCAGTAGTCACGTTTTCTTTTGAAGAATTCGAGCGAATAGTTGAGGACACGCCTGTGGCTGTGGAGTTTGGTTGGGAAACCGTGTCCTCAGATTGAGAAGTTTGTACCGTCTTG
>JAAUYH010231829.1_pt1 | contig 11529 bp, 8 predicted proteins | sample 7278061 | NCBI WGS metagenome assembly JAAUYH01 (sample SAMN14350203, study PRJNA611818) | marine sediment metagenome | isolation source: surface marine sediment (0.6m) | place: French Polynesia: Moorea | collected 2018-08 | reverse complement strand
TCGCTCATGATGCCGTAGGTCGGATCGGTGAACCAGATCGTGCCGTCGGACTTTACCACCACGTCGTTGGGCGAATTGAGCCGCTTGCCCTGGTAGCTGTCAGCGATCACGGTGATCGTTCCGTCGGGCTCCGTCCGGGTGACGCGGCGGCCGCCATGTTCGCAAGTCACCAGCCGGCCTTGCCGGTCGCGCGTGTTGCCATTGGCGAAATTGCTGTTGGCGCGGAAGACGCCGACGCCCTGATCGGGCACCCAGCGCAGCATCCGGTTATTGGGGATGTCGGACCAGACCAGATAGCCGCCATCGTCGAACCAGACGGGGCCCTCGGCCCAGCGGCAGCCATCGTAGAGCACCTCGACCTCGGCGATGGGGACGGTCAGGTCGCGGAATCGGCGGTCGTAGTATTCGTAGGCATCGCCAACGAGTGCCATGATATTCCTCCCTTAAGCCCTGCGCTTGCCGCCGCTGGCGGCCACGATCACACCGATGATGATGACACCAGTCAGCACCAGCCGCACCCCAGCGCCCGCACCGAAGGTGTTGAGCATGGTGACCAGCAGGAACAGAAACAGTGCCGCGCCCCAGAGCCCCGGCACATTGGCGAAGCCGCCCGCGACCGAGGTGCCGCCGATCACGACAACGGCGATGGAACTCAGCAGATATTCCTCGCCCATGTTCAGCGCCGCGCCGCCGGAGAACCCCGACAGCAGATACCCGCAGAGCCCGGCCAGCGTGGCGCACATCAGGTAGGTCGCGGCGCGCACGCGCTCGACCTTGATCCCGGCAAGATGCGCGGCCCGCATGTTCTGGCCGATGGCCAGAACAGAGCGGCCATAGATCGTGCGGGTCAGGATGACGTGCATCACCAGCGCGAGGACGATCACCAGGATGGCGATCACCGGAAAGCCCGCGATCTTCGCGGTGGTGAACTCGGCCAGCGGCTCTGGCGGTTTCACGCGCAGGCCGCGGTTCCACCAGATAGCAGTGGATTGGAACAGGAAGCTAGAACTGAGCGTGGCGATGATCGGCGGGATTCGGAGCAGCCGGATCAGCGCGTAGTTCACCACCCCGACGCCGAAGCCGACAGCCAGTGCCAGGATCAGCCCCACCGGGATCATCGCACTCGATCCGTCCATGGTCTTCATCGCGACGGTTCCCGCCAACGTCATGCAGGCTGGGATCGACAGGTCGACATTGCCTGGGCCCAGAGTGATGACGAACATCTGCCCCAGCGCGACAATGACGAAAAAGGCGCCGAAGGTGAGCGCGGCGCTCAACACCTGGCCCGAGCCCAAGCCGCCGGTGAATGTGATCGTGGCCAGCCAGACGGCGATGGCACCGAGCCAGGCCCACAGCCAGGGTTGTTGTGTGATAGCGCGCAGCGAGGTCATCGCCGCGCCTCCGTCCGGCTGATCAAGACGCGCAGCGCTAGGACGATGATCAGGATCGCGCCTTGCGCGCCGATCTGCCAGTCGGGGTTGAGCCGCAGGAAGGACAGAAACGAGCCAGCCAGTGCCAGTGTCATCGCCCCGATCACCGCGCCGACGGGGGAAACTCGGCCGCCGACGAATTCACCGCCACCAAGGATCACCCCGGCGATGCTCAGAAGCGTATAGCGCAACGCGATATTGGCGTCGGCAGAGGTGGTCAGGCCAACGAGCGCCATGCCGCTGAGGACGCCGAAAAAGCCCGCCAGTGCGAACATCGTCATCTTGATCCGCAGGATCGACCAGCCTGCCCGCGCCAACGCCACGGTGTTGCCGCCCGCCCCGCGCAGCACTGTGCCCCACGCCGAGCGCATCAAAAAAACATGTACCACCAACGCCAGGAGCACGGAGGCGATGATCGGGAATGGAACGAACGGCGGCTTCAGCGTCATCAGCGTCCGGATGTATTCCGGCGCCTTGCCGCCGGGTGTCGGCAACACCAGGACAGCGAGTCCCAGCCAGACGAAACTCATCCCCAGCGTCACCACGATGGACGGCAGGTTTCGCAGATGGATCAGCGCGCCGAGCGCGGCATAGGCGGCGATCAGCCCCGTCAGCGCCAGAACGCCCAGCAGCGGTGTGTCGTGTAGCCAGGTGGCGGTGATGCAGGCCACAAGGCTGACGAAACCGCCGATGGACAGATCCAGCTCGTTGACGCACAGGATGAACATCTGCGCGACGGTAGCCAGAGCAATGGGCACAGCGAGGTTCAAGAGCAGGTTCAAACCGAAATAGCTCATCGTGCGCGGCTGCAGCCAGAAGATGGCGATCAACAGTGCCGCCAAAGACAAGGGCGGCAAGAGCCCTCGCAGGACACGTGGCGAGAAAACTCTGCTCATGCGCTGACCTCTGCCTTGACCGCCTCGTCGTGGAACGACGCATGCAAGACCGCCTCTTCGGACATCTCGGCGCGCGGCAGGTCGGCGACGATGGCGCCCTCACGGAACACATAGACATGATCGCAATGCCGCAACTCGTCCATCTCGGTCGTGTACCAAAGGAAGGTGCGACCCCGGGCGGCCTCGTCGCGGATCATCGCATAGACTTCTTGCTTGGTGCCCACATCCACGCCGCGCATCGGGTCGTCCATCACGATGATATCCGCGGTCGAGCCCAAGGCGCGGGCAAAGAGCGCCTTTTGCTGGTTTCCGCCGGACAGCGACAGGATCGGATTGTGCATGTCCGGTGTGCGGATACCGATCCGCTCGCGCCAGTCATCCGCGAAGTGATAGGCGCGGCCATGGTCCAGCAGGACGCCGTTCAGGAACCGCCGCAGGGAGCCGATGGAAACGTTTTCGGCGATCGACCACAGCGGAAAGACACCATCGTTCTGGCGGTCTCCCGCGACCAGGGCCACCTCTCCGCCAACCTTCGTTCCCGCCGCGCGATCGAAGACACGAACCAATAGCTCTGTCTGCCCCTGGCCGCTCAACCCGGCAAGCCCCACCACTTCGCCGCGATGCGCTGCCAGTGCAATGCCCACGGATGCCTTCGCCGGGCTGGCCTCGACCACGACGGGCGCGCTCAGCCGCTTGGCCTCGGCCTGCGCGGTTTCCTCGGCCTCCGCCTCGGCCACGCTGCCCATGGCGGCGACCAGGGAGTTTCGGTCGAAATTCGAGGCTTCGTCTAGCGCCACCACGGTGCCGTCGCGCATCACGGAAATCCGGTCGGACGTGTCCAGAATCTCACCCAGAAGGTGGGAAATCAGCACACAGCTACCGCCATCGCCCACGTAGCGCCGCACATGCGCCAAGAGCTTTTCGGCCGACGTCGCGTCCAGCGACGATGTCGGCTCATCCAGGATCACGACGCGCGCCTCCCGGTCGGTCACCGCGAAGGCGCGTGCGATCTCGACCATCTGGCGCCGGGCGATCGACAGATCGCCAACCACGTCATCGGTCGATATGCCATGGCCGGGGAAAACTTCATCGAGCTTGCCGCCGATCAGCTGCCGCGCCGCGCGCCGCCAGCCCAGGCCCGACAGCGCCGGATGCGCGATGCGGGCGTTCTCCGCCACGGTCAGGTTGGGGCACAGCGACAACTCCTGAAAAACACACCGCAGACCGTTCCGGATCGCCGCCTGCGCCGAGTAGGCCTGCGTCACATCCTGCCCGGCGATGGTGATCTGGCCAGTGTCGGGCTTCAAAATGCCGGTCAGAACGTTCATTAAGGTCGATTTGCCGGCCCCGTTATGGCCGACAAGCCCAAGGCAATCGCCGGAGTACAAATCCAGCGTCACCCCGGAAAGCGCCCGGACGGCGCCGAAAGTTTTCTCGACGCCGTCCAGGTGGACGATCGGGCTGTCGGATGCAGTCATCGCCCTGTTTTCGTCAGCGGCCTCAGTTGGCCCCGGCAATCACGGCCTGGGCGTCTTCCAGCGAGTATTCGACGTTTGCCACGCCACCGACCTCGGTATTGGCCAGGTTCTCTTCGAGGTTGTCCTGGTCGATCCGCAGGAACGGCACGGTCAGGTCCTTGGGCACGTCAGCGCCGTCGAGGATCTGCTGCGCGACCCAGAAGGCCAGGGTCGACACACCCGGCGCGATCGAGACCGACATGGTCTCATACCCATTGGCGTCCTTCTGCTCCTTCCACCAGGTCAGTTCGTCATGGCGGTTGCCCATCACGATGACCGGCATATCGCGCCCGGCGGCGGCAATCGCCTGTGCCGCGCCATATCCGTCACCGCCCTGCGTCACGACCCCAACGATTTCGGGCAGGCTGGGCAGGATGCCCGCGACCTCTTTTTGCGACACGTCTTGGGCCCAATTGCCGTGGACTGAACCGACAATGGTAAACTTGCCGGTTTCTGCCACTCCCTCGTGAATGCCTGCGCTTATCTCGTCATCGACGAACACGCCCGCCAGGCCACGGATTTCCAACAGGTTGCCGCCGTCGGGCAGCTTGTCTGCCAGATACAGCACTTCGTCCTTGCCCATCTGCTTGAAATCGACCGCGATGCGCCAGGCGCAGGGCTCGGTGACCACGCCGTCGAAGCTGACCACCGTCACGCCTGCGTCGCAAGCTTCCTTCACCGCGCCATTCAGTCCCTCGGGCGAGGCCGCATTGATGACGATGGCATCATATCCTTGCAGGATCAGGTTCTGGATCTGGGCCGCCTGCTCGGTCACCTGGTTCTCGGCCGTGGTAAAGGCGTCCGCGGCGGCAACCACACCATCCGAGACCGCTCCGCCGGTCACTTTTTCCCAGCTGCGCAGCATCGCCTGCCGCCAGGAGTTCCCGGCGTAGTTGTTCGACAAGGCGATGCGCTTGTCCGAAGTGTCCGCGTGAACGGACAGGGACGCGCCGGCCAGAAGAAGGGCGGCGATGGCAGTGGTCGATAGAGCTTTCATAGTGTCCTCCCAATCAATCGTCGTCGCGCCCGAGTGACCGGAGTGCGCGTCCCGAAGACCCTTCTTCGGCCTCACGGCTGGCGGTGCGACTCGATCAAGTCTATATTGAAATTGGTCAGGCCAAAAGCCCGAATATGTGGATTGGTCTTACCAACAAAAAGGGGGGCCGTTTCGATGGGTGGACCGAGAACGCGCAGATACCGGCAGATTGCCGACGAAATCGCGGGCGGTATTGCCTCGGGACGGTTCGTGTCCGGCGAACGCCTGCCACCCGAACGCGAACTTTCTGCGATGTTCGAGGTAAGCCGCCCGACTCTGCGCGAAGCTATCATTGCGCTGGAACTGATGGGCCAGGTCGAAGTGCGCGGCGGCTCGGGCGTCTATGTCCTCGACACGCCTGCCAGGACTTTACAGGCCGGGTCCGAGCCTGGCATCTTCGAAACGCTCGAAGCCCGGATGCTGATAGAGCCCGGCGTCGCAGAGGTGGCCGCGCGGGCGATCGACGATGAGGCGATGCGTATCCTGCGCGCCCATGTGGCCGAGATGATCGAGGCATTCGAATCCGATCGGCTGCCGGATCAGGCGGATGAACGGTTCCACTTGGCGTTGGCCGAAGTCACCGGGAACACTGCGATCATCGCCGCAGTCCGCCAGCTTTGGAACCTGCGCGCCAGATCGGATACACTTCGGCATCTCGAGGAACACGCCGGCGTCGAGCGGGTTCGGCTGACCGCGATTGAGGATCACGTGAGAATCCTTTCCGCTCTGTCCAGCCGTGACGCGGCGGCAGCAAGACGCGCCATGGCGCAGCATATGGAGAACAACGTCAACGTGCTGCTGGCGACCTCAGCCGAGGCACCAAACGGAACCAAGGCGGATGCAGTGTCGCGGATGCGATTGAAAATCCAGGAATAGGCGCCCGTCGGTGCGGCTGGAACCGGACCGTCAGATCGACCCGGCTTCGACCATGTAGTTGTTTGCCGTGCACATCGCAGCATCGTCAGAGGCCAGGAATACCACCATGCGCGCCACGTAGACCGGGTCGATCAGGTCGGGCAGACACTGTCGCCCTCGGTGCTTTTCCAGTGCGTCCGGCGTCGCCCATAGCGACTTTTGCCGTTGGGTCATGATCCAGCCTGGAACCACTGTGTTTACGCGAATCCGATGTTTGCCCAGATCGCGCGCCATGGTGCGCGTTAGTCCATGCACGGCCGCCTTGGCGGTGGCGTAGGCCGGAAACCCTCCGCCAGCCTCCCACCAGGAATTCGAGCCCATGTTGATGATCGACCCTCCGCCTGCCGTTATCATACCGGGCGCCACGGCTTGGATCGCAAAGAACATGTGCCGCAGGTTGGTGTTCATGCGCTCGTCCCAGTACTCCGGAGAGGTATCACTCCACTCATGCCGGTCGTCTCGCGCTGCATTGTTGACCAGGACCGAGGCCGGCCCGAGTCGCGACGCGAGATTGGCCAGACCGGTGCGGAGAGCGTCGATATCGCGCAGGTCGCAGATTTCATATGCGGTTTCGCCCGGCGTGGCGTCCATGAGCGCCGTGCTGCCTTCTGCGTCCAGATCAAGGAACCCGACCCGGCAGCCTTGCGCAGCAAAAGCCTCGACGATCTCTGCGCCGATCCCTGAAGCGCCGCCGGTGACGAACACTGTTTGCCCAGCAAGGCTTGGGTAGGTCGCAAAGTCTGAGTGCATACCAACGGCTCCGATGTTGTGAATTACCCTGACTCTAACGCGGAAACTGCCCGGCAGGCACCTGAGACGTCAGCGTCAATTCAACGCAAGCAGGAGCGTGAGGAGGTTTGACCTAGCTGGATAGCATTAACCAACCCCTGGGAAACTCAGCGAAGAACGGGTTCGTATTGACCCGTACGTCCCACAGAGATGGCGCGAGGCATCACGCAACAAGTCTCTGTGGCGCCAGCAAAGCAGCCGTTGATATACTTTGCAGAATCAAACGTTATGGCTCAACGAGGTCATCTTAAATCTTCAGTCAGGAGTCTGATCGCTGAGAGCATGGGAACGGCCGAGTCGCGGGACAAACCGGTCAAAGGGCGATCGGTGTGATCAGTAGCGTATCGGCCTCTCATGGCTCGCTTCATCGTTCGGGTGCGGTTTAGGTTGCGCCAGTATCCAAACCGAACCGATTGACTTGCGTCAAAGTGCCGGGCCGCTTTCTGAAAGATGCTTATTTCGAGATCCAATGCTGAAGCGGGAAGTGGGGAATGCGGCTTAGAAAAACAGCTTTGTTGCTGGTCCTTTTGCTCGGCTTCTCATCTGCGCATGCTGAGATTGTAATCGCGGTGGCAGCACCTCTAACGGGTCAAGCGATCTTCGCGGGTGAACAGGTTCAGAAGGGCGCTTGGCAGGCCGTGGAGGATCTCAATTCCCGAGGAGGGCTTCTCGGTGAGAAAGTGCGTCTTATCTCGGTCGATGATGCCTGCGACGCCGACCAGGCGGTGGCAGTGGCGCATAAACTCGTGAGCGAAGGGGCTTCACTGGTCGTTGGGCATGTATGTTCTCACGCTTCGATCCCGGCGTCCAAAGTCTACGAGAACGCCAATCTTGTCGCCATTTCGCCGGCCTCCACCAATCCGCTTCTGACGGACGAAGGGGCGCGCAATATCTTCCGGCTGATAGGTCGCGACGATGATCAGGGGCGCGTGGCAGCGGAACTATTGGCGCAAGAATGGCAAGGCGCCCGAATAGCGATCGTCCATGACGGCGAGGTCTACGGCGAAGGCCTCGCCGAAACCACGCGAAAACACTTGAACACGCGTGGCGTCACGGAGATCATTTTCGAGAGGATTTCTCGCGGGGATGTCGACTACAGTGAACTTGTCCGCAAGATGAAATCTGCAAGCATCGATGTCATCTATTTCGGTGGGTACCCGGCCGAGGCAGGCCTGCTATTGCGGGAGGTCGGCCACCAGAATCTCGAGGTTCAGTTCGTGGGCGGGGATTCTTTGACCACTGATGAGTTCTGGATGGTCGCCGGCCCACAAAGCGAGGGCACGCTTGTCACTTTCATGCGTGACGCGCGCACCACGGCCGAGGCCGCGTCAACCATTCGAAGCATCCGAAACCAGGGTTTTGAGCCGGAAGGCTTCACCCTGCACGCCTATGCGGCAGTCCAGGTCTGGGCGGAAGCCGTCTTGCGCGCCGGCACGGTTGAGGCTGAAGCCGTGGCCCAAATACTGCACGACGAGAGCTTCCAAACCGTGCTCGGCGAGGTCGCGTTCGACTCCAAGGGTGACGTGAAGGGACTTCCGTTCGTCTGGTATGTATGGCGCGATGGCGAATACGTCGCGGTCAAGTGATCGCTTTGCGGGTTCGCCTTGACCCCTACGGTCGGAAGGAACGTGGTGACCCATGTTGAGAATACTGGGGATCAGAGGTCGGCTGCTTCTCGCATTCCTCGGAATCACGGCGTTTGCGCTTGTCGCCGCGTTGACGGCTGCGGTCGCGGTCTTTCTGCTCGGAAATGCGCTGACACAAGTTGTGTCGGCCAGGGTTCCGGTCGCCTTGACGGCGCAGCGGATCTCGCGCCAGGCCGAACGGATCGTCGCCGAGGCGCCGAAGTTGTTGACCGATCGCGAAGGTGCCGCGAGACCGGGCGCCGCTGCCCCCACGCGCGCTGGGGTGCGCACGGAAATGGACCGGCTTGTCGCGCTCTTTGAAGAGCTGCGACAGCAACACGATGACACCGCATTCTTGGACCCGGTCGAAGACGCCGTCAAGGACTTGGGCGAGACCCTCTTTGCACTGGAGCGAGTGGTCGAACGACAAGGCGCGGCTCGCGACCGGGTCCGGGGCCTGGTCTCCGATCTCGGAAACGTCATGATCTCCGCGCGCAGGCTCCTAACGCCGGGCCTTCTGGTGCTAGAGTCCGACTTTGCGCGCATCCGAAATGCGCTGGATGCCGACGCGCCCGCCGGCACAATTGTCGATACGACGCGTAACATCACCGAATTGCACCCGCTGGAAAGAGCAAGTTCCGAGCTTTCGACAATCAACGACACCCTTCTCAGGGTCGCCTTGTCCCGTGAGTCCGACCTACCCCTGTTGAACTTGACCTTGGAACGCTCCCTGGATGCGCTGGAGGACCAAGCGGCGCTGATGGACGAGGCCTTGCGTCCGCGCATGTTTGGTCACATCCGCAATCTCCGCGATCTGGTCGACGGCGCGAACAGCTTGCTCGCGGCACGGGATGACGAGCTTGCAATCGCCAGCGAAGGCCAGGATCTGCTCGCGCAGAACGAAGCGCTGTCGCGCACTCTGATCGATCTGGTCGATGAGGTGATCATGCGGGCAAATGTCGAGATGCGTGCCTCAGCGAACAGCGCCAACGACATTCGCCGGTGGAGCAGCGTCGCCTTGGCGCTCGCGGTTCTCCTTGGCGTCGTGTTCTCGACCCTGATCGTCTGGCTCTATGTCGGTCGCGTGATCGTCGGGCGGCTGTCCACGCTGTCGCAGAACATGATGGCCATCGCCTCGGGAAACCTCGAGCGAGAGGTTTCGATTGGAGGCGACGATGAACTATCTCGAATGGCGGACGCTCTCGGCGTCTTCCGTCGGACCGCCATCGAGATGCGCGAAACCAACCTGCGCGAGATCCGCGACGCACAGCAAAGACTGTCGGACGCCATCGAGTCGCTCTCGGACGGGTTTTCGCTTTTTGACAGCCAAGACCGGCTGATCATCTGCAACAGCCAGTACCGAACGGCGATCTACCCGGAACTGGCCGATTTAATGCAGCCGGGTGTACAATTTGAGAACATCGTTCAGGCCGCTGCTGACCGTGGTCTCGTCACCGAGGCTTCCGCCGATCCGAAGACTTGGGTGTCGGAACGTATCGACCGTCACCGCAATCCCGATGGACCTATTCTGCAGCAGCAAACCGACAAACGGTGGATTCGGATCGAGGAACGCCGCACCGAGGGCGGCGGCACGGTCGCGATCTATACCGACGTGACAGAACTGAAAGATCGAGAGAGGCAACTCGCCGAGAAATCAACAGCGCTCGAGCGGGTCTCCGCCCAGTTGGCGAAGTTCATTCCGCAGCAAGTTTACGGCTCGATCTCGGCCGATCCCGCCGAAGCGCGCATTCAAAGCAAGCGCAAGAAGCTGACAGTATTCTTCTCCGACATCGCGGGCTTCACAGAAACCGCCGATCAGCTCGAGGCCGAGGAACTAACGTGGTTGATCAACCGCTACCTCACCGAAATGTCTCAGATCGCCACCGATCACGGCGGGACGATCGACAAGTATATCGGCGATGGCATGATGGTGTTTTTCGGCGACCCGGAAAGTCGAGGCGTCAAGCAAGATGCCTTGGACTGTGTCCGAATGGCAATTGCGATGCGCGAGCAGATGAAACAGCTCGCAGAGGTCTGGCGCGAGGCAGGTATCGAACGCGCCCTGAAGGTCCGCATGGGGATCCATACAGACACATGTACCGTTGGGAATTTCGGGAGCGACATGCGGATGGAGTATACGATCATGGGGAACGGGGCGAACACAGCCTCACGTCTAGAGACGGCTGCGACGCCCGGAGAGATCCTCATATCACACGAAACCTACATGCACGTGCGCAACGAATTCTTGTGCGAGCAAGCGGGATCGATTGCTGTCAAAGGCATCGCCTATCCCTTGACGACGTACCGAGTGGTCGATGCTTATGCAGACCTTGACCGGCAGGCCCATCAGTACCGGGAAGTGCACCCCACCTATTCGATACAGCTGAACCTCGAGGCCATGTCGATGGAGGAGCTTGCCGAAGCCCAAGCCTCTCTGGAGAAGGGACTTGAGCTGATCACGACTCTTCGACCCCGCAAGGACGAAACTGATCCCCAAATAAGTTGAACTGCTGGGCTATTCGCGGGCCAACATCCCGGATGTAGCCAGGCATCGACCCGGTACACCATCAACTTGTGCCCGATTGCTCTGACAACGCGAGATTGCAGCAAGTTGCTCAAGGCCAGACCTTCGCGAAGATTTTTTTTCAACGGCCGCTTTTTCGTTGTCGTTTCAGACAGGTGGGAAGCAGAGCAACGACATGGGTTCGAAGCCGACATGCGGCAACGCAGAGAAGAACGGGCTTTGATGGCGGGCTGAATGTCCGGTGTTTCCAAGCCGACCTGATCAGCTCGCAAATGCTTCGAATTCAGACTTTTTTGCCCTTTGAGACGGATGATGCGCTACCGATCAATGGGGAGTAGGGGCTCGATCCGGACCCTAGCCGCTCTTAGCAAGAAGGTCGGAAAAGCGGGAAGACCCCGCTTTCCGGCATTCGCTTGCGAATAGTTGGTTGCCGAAGTCTTCGACATCGGCGAAATCCATATGATGAACTGCCAGGAATTGGCCCTCGTGAAGGGATCGAAAAGATTGACGGCAAACCCGCGCGGATCGACCAGCTCAATACGAACTGTGACCGAATGCTGTGATCTCGGATAACCCGTCCAGCCAATGCACTCGCCCCATCGAGCGACAAGACCGAACCACCAAGCGATCGAAACTTTGGTGAAGGGGCCGTTACCATGCTTTCGTGCACTGGGTCGGCGAGGGCGCGTTCCCCGCCTTTCTCGGCGTTGCGTCTGCGACACGTGACCGAGGGATCATGGGGCTCTCTAGGAGCGTCAAGTACTGATCACGGGATTGGTCAGCGTCTCTATATCTTC
>JAAUYH010094004.1_pt1 | contig 11531 bp, 12 predicted proteins | sample 7278061 | NCBI WGS metagenome assembly JAAUYH01 (sample SAMN14350203, study PRJNA611818) | marine sediment metagenome | isolation source: surface marine sediment (0.6m) | place: French Polynesia: Moorea | collected 2018-08 | reverse complement strand
GGCTCCTGGGCACCGAACTGGTTGCACGGAAAGCCGATGATCGAAAGCCCGGCGTCGCGGCACTCCTCGTAAAGCGCCTGGAGGCCCGCATACTGCGGCGTGAAACCGCAGCGGCTGGCCACGTTGACGGCCAGTACGACATGGCCGCGGGCCGCAGCCAGCGCGTCCTCTTCGCCTTCCAGCGTCCGAATCTCGTGGTCGAAAAACACCATGGTCGCGCTCCGGGGATAGCGTATTGCGGGGCGTGAGCGTGGCACGCCGCGCGGCGGAATTTCAAGACAGGGCGGGTGTCGAAACCCCTGTGGTACAGTGCTGAGCGGTAGCAGAGGTCTCTCCCACTTGAGAAAAACGCTGCGCGTGGTCGGCATTGTGGCCGTCCTCGTCTTCCTTGTTGCGCCCGCCGCGGTGGGCTTCGTCGCCGAGTCTCGATTGCGCACCCTCGTTGCACAAGCCGCCTCGGAGAGCGACACGGGCCCGACGCTCACAGCCTACGATCGCGGGTGGTTCGGCGCCCACAGCACCTTTCACGTTCCGCTGGCAGGACCGTTGACCGGGCCCCTCGGGCGCTGGCTGGGCGACGCACCGGACGGCCCGGTGGCGCTGTTGGTGGACAGCGATATCCGCCACGGGCCTGTGGCCGGAATGAATGCCGCGGGTATATCGGTTGCGACGGCCGAGTCGCGACTCAGGCTGCAGCGCGGCAACGAGATCGTTCCCGTGCCGGGCGTCGTGCACAGCCGCCTCAACGCCAGCGGTCGACTGACGCTGCGCTATCTGGCCGGCCCCGGCGACTGGGCAGCCGACGACGAATCGACGTTGCAGTGGACCTCGGCGGACGTGAGGGGCGAGTTTCCCGCCAGCGGTCGCTTCGTCGCGGAGGGGGAGATCGACGGCCTGTCCGTCGCCAACGCCGCCGGCACGCTGGCCGCGGGCGAGCTGGCCCTGGAGGCCGACGTGCATCGCACGCGGTTCGGCTTCTGGACCGGCCGGGCGCGCCTGTCCACACCGTTGCTTCTGGCCGCCGCCGACGACGCCTCGTTCTCGGCCAGAGACGTTGAGCTGGATTCCGACCAGCGGGTCGCCGGCGACCTCACCAACTATCGGCTGACCATGGCAGCCGGCAGCATCGGCGGCAAGGACTGGAACGGTGTGGATGCCCGGGCGAAGCTGCGCATCGACGGCATCGACGCCCGGGCCTTCGGGCAACTGTTGTCGCAACCGGCCGCAGCGGCGAGCGCGCCGGTGCTGTCGAACCTGACCAGCCTGCTGGTGCCGGGCGCGTCGGTGACGCTCGAGACACTGAACCTTCCTACCGCGCATGGCGCGGTGCTCGCCGATTTCGGCATCACGCTGCCGCAGGACAACCCGGAGACCGGCACGCCCGGCATCGCTTACCTGCTGACCATGGAAGGCCAGGGGCGTGTCGAAATGCCACGCCAGCTCGCCTACGCGCTATCCCGTCGCGACCAGCGCTTCCGCGATGTGCTCAATCGCCTGCTGCGCCTGCGCATGCTGAAGCCGGTAGCGGGCAACTACCTGCTGGAGGCCGCCTACGGCGGTGGCCTGCTCACCGTCAACGGATTCCCGGTGCCGCTGCCGTTCGTGGCCCACTAAGCACAAGGACACATCATGCCTGCACGTCAAACCCGCTCTTTGTTCGTTGCGATAACCCTGTGCGCCGGCCTGCTCATGGGCCTGGCCACATCCCCCTCGATTGCCGACGACGAAGCGACAGACTGGACCCTGACCGACGTCGACGGTCGCGAGGTGACCCTGTCCGACAATCCCGCCCGCAAGACGCGCATCCTGTTCTTCTGGGCGACCTGGTGCCCCTACTGCAAGGCGCTAATGCCGCACATGCAGAGCATCGTCGACGAGTACGGTCGCAAGGAACTCGAGGTGTTCGCCATCAACATTCGCGAGGACGGCGATCCGAAGGCCTTCCTGGAAAAGCACGGCTACCAGTTCCGCCTGTTCCCCGAGGGCGACGAGGTCGCCGCGCTGTACGACATCAAGACCACGCCGGGCGTGCTGATCGTCGACGGCAACGGGCTGATCACCTTCGACCTGCGCAACGCAACCAGCCCGCGGGAGCGCGAGATTCACAAGAACATGAGCCACAGCCAGAAGGCCGGGCGGCGAGCACCCTACTGGGCGGCGCGCATCCGCCGGGCGCTGGACGAGCTGGAGTCGGTGAAGCAGGCGCAGCGGGACGTGCGGTAGCCCGGTCGACACGAGACGACCACCGCAAGACCGCGGCGATGATCGCCGCCTGGTCGGCGATCACACCCGGGCACACCATCGACAGTGAATTCCCTCATTTTTCGGCTGGGACCCGAGGTGTGCTTCCGCGGAAGCGTTTCCTGAACGATTCTCATTCCCGGAATTGAAGGCCGAAATCTCGGCAGCCCGGTGCAGGCCCGGTCTGAAACCCAATCGTGCGCCGGAGAGATTCGACAAACGACAAGACCTCGCCGACACCAGGTCGGCGAGGCATTGAAGTTGAATAGCCGTCAGGTCTAGCGCGACCGGCGCCGTCCGAGTCGGAACGCAAGCAAGCCGGTGAGCCCCAGCAGCAGCACGTGCGGTTCCGGCACCTGCAGCCGATTGACCGACATTGATGTGACGCGGAAACCATTGCCGTGAATGGCGCGGAACTCGAAGTGCATTCCGCTCAGGTTCAGCAGTGAGAAATCCACCGTCTCGGTCGCGTTGCTCGATCCGCCGCCAATGGTGAACTGCCCGCCTGTCGCACCGTCCACGAACAGCTCGAACGTGCTCGGTCCGGACCCGCCTCGCTCGAAGAGCACGGAGTCCAGCAGCCCCACCGCTGTCGGCGCGAATGAGAAGAACAGCGCTTCCTGGACGCTGCCGTCCGTGAAAGCAGCCACGCGGTTACCGCCCGGGTTACCGGTCACGCCCAGGCCACGGTTGCCGTTGACGTTCACGTTGCCGCCGAGCGCCGTCACGGTCGTCGTGAGCCCATGCTCAGTGACGGTCAGCGAGGAGCCTTCCGAGCGATTGCCCGCGCCGTCGGCGAAATTGAAGGTAATGGGCACCGCGTTTGCGGGCATCGTTGCAAGCGCACAAAGGAGCGCAGCCGCAGCTCCGAGCGCACGAATTCCGTACTTTGACATGGTCTTTTCCTGGTTGGCGGGCCTTTGGGCCCTTGTTTTTATTCGAGTTGTCGCAGGAGGAGCTGCAATATGCGTGCCGACGGCTGGAATACAGCAGTAACAGTTGGATAGGCGTACCCGGCCATGACTGATGTAAAGAAACCCGACAAGCGGGTTGAACATAAGTCATCACGGCATCAGGCAAGCCCGCAATCCGCCTGGCATGGAGCAAGGTGCCTCGTTGACGCCTGCCGCCCCGCAGAATCGCACTGGAACGCGATACAGAGTTGCCGGCACGACGCTTGTTGGCTATTTTTGACACAAACGCAATAACGAACTTCAATCCAATGAACACCAAAAACCGTGCCCTCAAGTGCCTGTCGACCGCCGCATTCCTGATCGCGTCGAGCGGCGCAGATGCCACCATCACCCAGCAATCCGACGGCGTCTACGATTGGCAATACGACAACGTGAGCCAATTGCAGTGGCTGGATCTGACCTACACAGACGGCCTGTCAGTGAGCGACGCCATGAACGTCTATGGAGCAGATGGATGGATCGTCGCAACAGAAGCTCAATTTCATTCCCTGTACCACAATAACTACGACGACCCGACCAATACGGACGTGTATGGCTACACGGAAGGCTTTGACGCGAACCCGCCGGAGGGGGACGGGGTTCATACGGTAACCGGGCAGAACCTGTTTGACACGAGCTACCTCACTTCCTTTGCGCTCGACTTCGGCGTAACCGATTCGGGCTCGCAGCAGGGCTTCACCTACTCGAACACCTACGGGTTCTACCTCGACGGTTCTGCCATTCGCATGGGTGGTGTTTACCAGTACGTGCAGGAACAGGGCGCAGACACCGGCAACAAGATCGTCAGCTACTACGATTACTTCCCGGACTATTCCGACCTGTTCTATGACCCCGAGGCATTCGGCGTCTACATGGTCAGGGATGTCGCGCCGGTGCCTGTACCGGCCGCGGCGTGGCTGTTGCTTTCTGCCGTCGGCGGGCTTCTGGGCTTCGGACGGACACGCATTGCCGTTTAGGGCGCTGCGGTGGTCGGCGATTTCGTCAAGAACCGCCAGCCCCGACTTGCCCGGGCTCGTGCCGGCACGATTGAACCGGTCGCCCATTCGGCGGTACTAAACTGGTAGAAAGCCGCGCTGACTGTGCCGGGTCCATCCGGCGCGGGCAACAGCCCGTGTGCGCGGCGACCGCGCGACCAATGGAAATCAAAACAAGGGGGGACTAGAACCATGGACCAATCACGAATCCTGCGCACTGCCCTGCTCGGCGCCTTGCTGCTGGGCCTCGGCACCACGGCGTCGGCGGCGACGATCTGGAACGAGGCCGTCGACGGCGATCTCTCCACGGACCCGACGTCGCCGACGGCACTGACCTTCGGTGTCGGCTCCAACTCGATTATCGGCAGCATGTCGGCACCGCAGGACATCCGCGACTACATCACCTTCACCATCGGGGCCGGCCAGCAGCTATCGGCGATCGTGCTGCTGCAGTACGAGGATCTGGATGTCGGCGGACCGGGCAACCGGGGTTTCCACGCCATCAACGAGGGCGATACGAGCTTCATCCCCAGTGGATCGACGGTCGGGGACTTTCTTGGCGGCGACCACCTCGATCCTCTGGCCCCCGGCACCGACGTGCTGGCGATCCTGGCGACCGCGCCGCTCGCCGGCACCGGTTTCGACGCGCCGCTGGGCCCGGGCACCTACAGTTACCTGGTGCAGCAGACGGGGCCGCAGCTGACGGGATACACACTCGACTTCGTCGTCACCGCGATACCCGTGCCGGCAGCTCTGCCGCTGATGGTTGGGGCTCTGGGTGCGCTCGGCTTTGTGCGTCGTCGGCGCGGCGCCGGCTAACAACGGACTGTTGCTGCGGTCAGCGGCGCGCGGAACTTGCAAGACAGCGTGCTCTTCTGAACGCCGCACCGCTCGCCGCGGTGCGGCGACTCGTCCGCGGAAGCTTCTGTGACACGATTCTGATCCGGCAATCGCGGAGCGTACGTCACCCGGCACCGGCGTGATTTGCGAGATGACAAGCCACGTCACTCCCGTCCACGGCCCGTGCCTCTGGCACTCCCTCCGCACACCGCCCCACCGCCACCGGACACCGCGTCCGAAAAACGCACCCGCTCGGCGGATCGAGGGGCGTCGGCAGCTCGCCGGCCAGCAGTGTCCGCTCCCGCCCGCGCTCCAGCCCGGGATCGGGCAACGGCACCGCATCGATCAGCGCCTTTGTGTAAGGATGCTGCGGCCGCTCGTAGATGTCGTCCCTGTCTGCCAGCTCCATCAGCTTGCCCAGGTACATCACCATCACGCGCGTGCTGATGTGGCGAACGACGGACAGGTCGTGGGCGATGAAGATCAGCGACAGCCCGCGCTCACGCTGGATGTCCATCAGGAGATTCACGATCTGCGCCTGGATGGACACGTCCAGCGCGCTCACCGGCTCGTCGCACACGATGAGCGCGGGGTCCAGGATCAGCGCCCGTGCGATGCCGATGCGCTGGCACTGGCCGCCCGAGAACTCGTGCGGGTAGCGGTTGATCTGCTCCGGCAGCAGGCCGACGCGATCCATCACCGATTGGATGCGCTTCTTGCGCTCGGCGGTTCCGAGGGTGCGATCGAACACCGCCAGCGGCTCGCCGATGATCTCGCCGACGGTCATGCGCGGGTTGAGCGACGCCAGGGGATCTTGGAAAACGACCTGCATGTGGCGGCGCTTCTCGCGCAGCACCTTCTTCGGCAGCCCCGTGATGGTCTCGCCCTTGAGTTGTACTTCACCGGACGTCGCGGGCGTAAGACCGAGTATCGCGCGCGCCAGCGTCGACTTGCCGCAACCCGATTCACCGACGATGCCCAACGTCTCGCCCTCGACGACGTCGAAGCTGACACCGTCCACCGCCTTCAAGGGCCGCGCGCGGGCGAACAGGCCGTCGCCCCGGATCGGGAAGTGCACGCGCAGATCGCGAACCGATAGCAGCGGCGCGGTCACGACAGCCGCTCCAGGTGGCAGGCCTTCAGGTGCCCGTCCTGCACCGCCTCGGGCCGGGGTCGTTGCTCCGCACAGCGGTCGAAGGCGTGCTCGCAGCGCGGCTGGAACGGACACCCGGCCGGCAGTTGCAGCAGGTTGGGCGGATTGCCGGGAATCGCGGCGAGACGGTCCGCCCCTTCCTCGTCAAGGCGCGGCACCGACGCCAGCAGCCCGCGCGTGTAGGGATGCTGGCTGCGATAGAACACGGTGTCGGGCCCGGCGTGCTCCATCACCTGACCGCCATACATCACGAGCACGTCGTCGCACACACCTGCTACGACGCCCAGGTCATGGGTGATCAGCACCATGCCCATGCCGAACTCGCGCTTCAATTCCTGCAGCAGATCGAGGATCTGCGCCTGCACGGTCACGTCCAGCGCCGTCGTGGGTTCGTCCGCGATCAGAAGATCCGGCTTGCACAGCAGCGCCATCGCGATCATCACGCGCTGGCGCATGCCGCCGGAGAACTCGTGCGGGTAGCGGCTCAGGCGGCTGGCGGCCGACGGAATGTGCACGGCGTCGAGCATCTCGACGGCCCGCGCCCGCGCGTCGGCGCGGCTCGTGCCCAGGTGAAAGGTGAGCACCTCGGTCATCTGGCGCTCGACCGTGAGGTACGGGTTGAGGGAGGTCATCGGGTCCTGGAAGATCATCGAGATCTTCTCGCCCCGGATGCGGTTGAGCGCCTTCGGCGCCAGGCCCAGGATCTCCTCGCCGCGATAGCGCACGCTGCCGCCGGCGGTGCCGTTGCCGGCCAACAGGCCCATCATCGCCAGCACCGTCTGGCTCTTGCCGGAACCGGATTCGCCGACGATGCCCAGCGTCGTTCCGGGGTCGAGTTGGAAGCTCACGCCATTCACGGCGCGAACGACACCGTCCGGCGTGTCGAAGGACACGGACAGCTTGTCCACCTCGAGCAACGACATCAGCGGTCCTTCGGGTCCAGCGCGTCGCGCAGGCCGTCGCCGATGAAATTGAAACAGAACAGCGTCGTCGCCAGGAACACCGCCGGGAACAGCAGCATCCATGGCGCGCTCTCCATCTGCTGCGCGCCCTCGTTGACCAGCGCGCCCCACGAGGTCATCGGTTCCTGCACACCCAGCCCGAGGAAACTCAGGAACGACTCCACCAGGATCACCTGCGGAATCGTCAGCGTCACGTACACCACCACCAGCCCGAGCAGGTTGGGCACGATGTGCCGGCGCACGATGGCAAACGACGATACGCCCACGGCTTCGGCCGCTTCCACGAATTCGCGCCGCTTGATGCTCAGGGTCTGGCCGCGGACGATGCGCGCCATGTCCAGCCAGTTGATGGCGCCGATGGCCACGAAGATCAGGAAGATGTTGCGACCGAAGAACACCATCAGCAGGATCACGAAGAACATGAACGGCATCGCGTACAGGATGTCGACGATACGCATCATCACCGAGTCGACGCGGCCGCCCAGGTAACCCGCGGTGGCGCCGTAGGCAATGCCGATGAGCAGGCTCACCGCGGTGGCGACCACGCCCACCAGCAGCGAGATGCGCCCGCCGTACAGCGTGCGCACGAACAGGTCGCGATCGTTGGCATCCAGGCCGAAGATGTGGCCGTTGGACAGGCTGGGCGCGCGGCTGTCCACGGAGTAGTCCGGCTCGTCGAAGGCGTAGGGGCTCAACGACGGGCCGATCAGCACCGTCAGCGTCATCACGCCAAGCACGATCGCCGCGGCCAGCGCGGCCCGGTTCGTTTTCAGCCGCAGCCAGGCATCGGCCCACAGGCTGCGCCCGTGGATCTCCGCCGGCGGCGCCGCCATTGTGTTCGCGTCTGCGCTCACCGGTAGGCCACCTTCGGATCGAGCAGCGCGTATGCGAGGTCCACCAGCAGATTGAACAGGATGATGAGCACGCCGTAGAACACCACGACGCCCATCACCAGCGTGTAGTCGCGGTTGAGCGCGCCCAGCACGAAGTAGCGCCCGAGACCGGGAACGCCGAAGATCTGCTCGATGACCACCGACCCGGTGATGACCGCCGCCGTCGCCGGGCCCAGATAACTCACGACCGGCAGCAGGGCGGGCTTGAGCGCGTGGCGCAGCACGACGGTGCGACGGGGCAATCCCTTGGCCAGCGCCGTGCGCACGAAGGGGCTGCGCAGCACCTCGATCATGCTGCCGCGCGTGAGACGCGAAATGTAGGCGATCTGCGGCAGCGCCAGCGCGATCACCGGCAGCACCATGTGGCTCAATGCGCCACCACCCAGGCCGCCGGCGGGCAACCAGCCCAGGTACACGGCGAACACCAGGATCAGCAACGGCGCCATCACGAAGTTCGGCACCGAGATGCCCGTCATCGCCGCCGCCATTACGCCATGATCGGTGGCGCTGTTCTGCTTCAGCGCAGCCAGCGTGCCCACGGACACGCCCACCGCCAGCGCCAGTAGCATCGCCAGGCCACCCAGCCGCAACGAAACGGGAAACCCGGTGGCGATCAGCTCGGTGACCGTGTAGTCCGGGTACTGGAACGACGGACCGAAATCACCGCGCAGCAATCCGCCGACGTAGCGGCCGAACTGTTGCACCAGCGGCTCGTCCAGGTGATAGGCCTTCTCGAGGTTCGCCTGGATCTCCGGCGGCAGGGTCTTCTCGCTGTCGAAGGGACCACCGGGCGCCACGCGGATCATGAAGAATGCCAGCGCGATGAGGATGAACAGGGTTGGCAGGGCGCCGGCGAGGCGCCTGGCGGCGTAGGCGAGCATTATTCCGCGCGCTCCTCGAGCCCCAGGTGCCGGGTGTCGTGGTGGTCCATCACGTGGGCCTGCCAGCCCGTGACGCGGGGGCTCACGAGGTGCTTGCTGACGTAGAAGAACAGCGGCATCAGCGGCTGGTCCACCAGCATCAGGCGCTCGGCGTGTTCGAGCAGTCGGCGCCGCTCGGCCGGCCGCGTCTCGGCTGCGGCGGCGTTCAGGGTCGCCTCGTACTCGGCGCTGGCATAGCCAGTGTCGTTGAGCGGGCTGGTGCTGTCGAGCAGTTGCGCATAGGTCCACGCGTCGTTGTAGTCGCCGATCCACCCGGCGCGGAACACTTCCGTCACGCGCTTGCCGCGGCGATTGCGCAGGAACACCTTCCATTCCTCGTTGTACAGCGTGACGCGCGCACCGAGGTTGCCTTCCCACATCGCCGCGATCGCCACCGCGATGCGCTGGTGCAGCTGGCCGGTGTTGTAGCGGATCTCGATCTCCAGGGGGTTTTCGTCATCGTAGCCGGCCGCGGCATACAGGCGGCGCGCCTCGGCCAGCCGTTCCACCATGTCCTGGTCGGCCCAGCCCGGCTGCTGCGGTGTGTAGTTGTGCACCCCGGGCGGCACCAGGCCGTAGGCCGGCACTTCGCCGGCGCCGGTAATGCGCTCGACCAGCAGCTCGCGATTCACGGCCATCGACAGGGCGCGCCTCAGCTCCGGCGCATCCTTGAACGGCGGCCGCGTCAGGTTGAAGCCATAGAAATAGGTGTTGAGTACGGGCGCGACATGCAGGGCGTCGCCGTGTTTCCCGCGCACCATGTCGAGCTGCGCGGACGGAACCGTGTAGGTGATGTCCAGTTCGCCGGCGCGGAACCGGTTCAGCTCGGCGTTGGCGTCGGCCAGGTGCACATAGCGCACACGATCGATGCGTACGTCGTCGCGCCAGTAGTGCCCATTGCGAGTGGCGGCCACGTGCAAGCCGACCACCCACTCCGACAGCACGTAGGCACCGTTCGACACCAGGTTCCCGGGGCGGGAAAATGCGTCGCCGTGCTGCGCCATCGATGCGCGATGCAGCGGGAAGGTACTCGGGTGGGTGAGCACACCGGGCAGGTACGGTGCATGGTAGCGGAGCTTGAGAACCAGCGTACGGTCGTTGGGCGCTTCGACACCCAGCGACTCGGGCGGCGCGTTGCCGGCCGCAATCGCGTCGGCGTTCGCCAGCGGATCGAGCATCTGCGCGTACGCGGCGCCGGTGGCCGGCAGCACCAGGCGGCGGAACGCATACACGAAATCGCTGGCGACCACGGGCTCGCCCGTCGACCAGCGGGCATCGTCGCGCAGGATGAAATCCCAGCGGAGGCCGTCGGCGCTGGTGCGCCAGCTCTCGGCCACGCCGGGCACCAGGGTGCCGTCGGCCTCCTGCGCCACGAGGCCCTCGTACAGATCACGCAGGATGTTGGCCGACGACTCCGACCGGCTCTTGTGTATGTCCAGGCTCTCGGGCTCGGCGCCGTTTCCGCGCGTGAGCTGGGGGCCGTCCGGCACGGCGTCGGCGCCGCAGCCGGCAAGCAGCGCAATCACCAGTGCCGCGGCAAAGCGAACGAACCCGCCTCGCACGATTACGACGCCACGACGCGGCGATAGCGCCGCTGTTCGAAGCGCGGCGTGCACACACACAGGAACACGAGATCGTCCGTGCCCGTATTGCTGATCCGCTGGCTCGCACCGGCCGGTATGACCACGACGTCGCCGGGCCCGACATCGGCACGGTCCAGGCCCTCGACGTCCACCGAACCCTCCCCGGACAGGATCACGTAGCGCTCGACGATGCCGTCCAGGCGGTGCGCCTCGGTGGTCACACCTGGTGTCACGCGTGCCTGCGCCACCGACACCGACGGATCGACATCGCGGTTGGACAGTTCGTTGATGAAACACCCTTCGTCGGACCAGGTCTCGGCGGCGTCATCGTAGGGCAGTACAGCGGGCTTCATCGGTCATCTGCGTTGGAACGGGTACGTCGGTCGCCCGGGCGAACGACGAAGGTGCCGGACAAGGCATCGTGCCAGCCGCGTTTCCCGGGGATCAGGAAGGATAGCGCATCGAACGGTATCAGGCGCGCCCCTGTACGAACCGCGATGCGCCACACCGCGGCCCGCCTGCCGCTGCCGTCGACCACGCAGGTGCGCGTGATGAGCTTGCCGACCGTGCGGCCGAACAGCGCTTCGGCCAGGAAGTAGTAGGCGGCGAACAGCGTGAGTGCCACCAGGAACGGCGACAGGCTGGTGGAGAACTCCCACAGGATGCCCGACCCGACGTAGTAGTCCGCCGTCACCAGCGCCACGAACAGCAGGTAGGAAAACGCCGTGTCGATGAACAGGTGCACCAGCCGCGTGAGCGGTCCGACGGCCGCCTGCGCCGGGCGGCCACCGCGGTGACCATGACTGGAGGACGGCGGTGCATACGGGTTGCGGCGGGACACGGCGTGTCGTTGCTGTGGGCGGGGCCCGCTCAGGCGGCGTCAGGCCGGCGCATCGCTCCGACCGGCCCCGGCTCGCTCGAGCACGCTGCGCAGCGCCGAAGCCAGCATCACGTACTCCGCCGCTCTCTCCGGGCTCACCTGGTAGTTGGG
>JAAUYH010060591.1_pt1 | contig 11532 bp, 13 predicted proteins | sample 7278061 | NCBI WGS metagenome assembly JAAUYH01 (sample SAMN14350203, study PRJNA611818) | marine sediment metagenome | isolation source: surface marine sediment (0.6m) | place: French Polynesia: Moorea | collected 2018-08 | reverse complement strand
GCCTTCCCATAACTAGGTTGTTCGTAAGGAGATTGATCAAAGGCTTTCAGCTGGTGCAATCAAATTGGTAGAGTATTCTCAGACCTCAATAGTAGTCATCGCGATTAAAAATGACAATTTTGCACCGTTCTATGCTGAGTGAACAACCTCAATTATGTTTCACATCCAGAAAATTAGTTTAAGCCAGAGTATATGAAGCCTGGAGTAACATTCGAAGTTGTTGTGAGTCAAGTACGATAGCGAAATTGCAGCTATTGTTGTTATACCGAATTATTTCACCCTCCGTCGTACCGCGAGTTCTCAAGTGTTTACGTGGATGCAGCCAGAATCGACTTTTAGTTGAAAGTAGGTAAGACAATCGCCAATTTGACGAAGGCATTAGAGTAATAGTCGTTGTCGTTACGCTAATAAAAATTTCTCTCGCTACCGCCCCCTTCTCTCGATGTCCGACTGTTGCAGCACTTTGATATTTTGTTGCTATTTATTTTTCCTTAACTCTTGTCGACGACAATTAGAACTGTTTCACTGGTCGATGTAACCGATCGACAATTACATTGAGCTTCAAAAACTGAACTTATTCCTAAACTACAATTTTTTTAAATTTAATTTCTACAGCTAGACTTAAAGATTTAGATGGGCGAAGCTTCCCAGGAGAACAATGCACTGATATATCGATAAGGAACCTTCCGATTCAAATTGAGGCCAGTAAATCTTAAGAACTCTCATGCCGCTTTCCCGTTTTTGATGGATAGTCCTATTTGAATATTAGCGATGCATGATGTTATGTAGATGAAGAGCTTACATTCTTTATGAGCGATGAGGAAATTTAAAAACTCGGAAGGTGTACCTAGAATGCAGAAAGGTTATTTGATAAGACTGGAGATCAAAAAATGTGTTTCTTTGGCGCCGATCAGCGAGATGCTAGGAAATATCGTTCGCGAAAATGGTGTTTTCTGTAGAATATCAAAAATTGAAAGAGTTTGGAGCTCAACGCCTCCAAACAACCTTGTGGACCGGTTATTATTTTTATGATCTACTTTGTATTATTGAAGTTTTATGCGTTAGTTTGAAAAAATAAATGGGTGATTGAAAGAGAAGTGGCTGCGGACAGAAATATGATCATATGATCCGAAGAGGTACAGACCGCTCTGAAGAAACGAATATAAAGTTTAGACCAGTTCTTTTTCTTGCGTATTCGAACTACACCAAACAATTAGATGAATGTATCGATCCGCCGAATATGGCTATTGGATAGTTTCTCTTGCTCGCTGATGAAGGCCAGGCCGGATATGTCGAATAACTCAGAATTCGAAAAAGAATGGCCTAGCATTATGTTGTAGTTATGGAACTTCCCTTTTGCTGAACATCAGACAGTTTCAAACATTTTACCAAACCATGTCTCTGAAGTATAGAAATAATTTAGAAGTATTCACATTGAAACGTCCCACGTTGCTTTTACGTTTGGTAAAAAATTTAACATCGAAGGATGCTGTTGAGCACGACGCGATAACACTCGCGAAGATTTTTATTGCACCAGTGGAGCTACTATGAGAGCATCCTATGAGTAAGATTAGCTTTCACTAGATACTATCGTTGATGTAGAAAACACAGGAAATGTTGATAATAATTCTATCAGATTTGTACATCACTTCGAAGTTCCGTTGGATGCTCGTCCGAGTTGTCCGCATTACAATCAACGGATACCCAATCATTTTGTGACATTTGGCGTGACTGCCTCAATTGGTTGACCGTACAGTCATAGTAAGTAGAAGGAAACGACAAATTTCTGCCAAGAGACCTGATAGGTACCCAAAGAATAGGCTTAATGCAAGAATATCTCGATAAGATACTATTTTGTCTAATTGATAGCTGCGGTAAACATTATATCTGGAAACCTAATGGCTAGTGATATTGCAGTGGAAGATTAGCGTTCGTTTCATTTCTGAAATTTTACACGCAGCACTTGGAATGCGCTGTTACCATTTTTCGTTTCTAACAATGAAAGGATGAGACCTATGGTAAAGAATGCTCTGTTTGGGTCGTTTGTTCGATGTGCAGCATTAATTTGTACGGCTTTATGCTTCCTATTCTGATTTATTTCTATATTTATGGTATGTAGCTGCATGATCTTTCACATTTTCCTACTATTCTGCCAGAATGGGGTTCTGGACTCCACACAAGCGTCCAATGTATAATGTGGAGTGGGAATCATCTAATAACCTAGCCATATTTGTTCCGTTGCGTAAATAAGTTAGATCTGCTGCACAAAAACCTTTTTCTTATTTCAAAGTTTCTTCAAAGTCTGTAAGTATTTCGTTCAAGACATGATCTGATTGGTATTCAATAATAAGTGTTCTTGTGAGTCTTGATTGCGGTACAAGAGTGTATACTGAACGAATAGACTTGTTCTTTGCATTTATTTGCATAGTTGTGTTTGTAATCTTTATTATTTCCGTAGTCCTTGTTTTTCTGTTTCAGAGTCTGTACACAATTTACTGAAATTTATTCGAATTAGCAAGGTCGAAGAAAAGGAGAACGGCGCACAAAGACAACAATGAGGACTTGAAAACTCAGAAAAATACCAACTGACACAGCAGAGCAACAATGACAGCTGCGGTAGACAAAAAATAACGAAAATGGTTGGTAAAATAAGAATAATGGCGACTATGCCCAACAGAGCAGGAATATCAATGTTTGCGATAAGGGGAATTGCAGCGCACGGGACAACAAGAGAGCACCGTTCTAAAAATAGGATTATGCACCAGCACATGAAACACAACAATAACAGCAAAAGAGCACAGAACAACAACAAGGTAGTGCATAACAAAATGAAGGCAGCGATGGCGCACAATACAACCAAGACAATGACTGTGTGAATCACAACTGTGGCAACTGCTGGGCGAAACAGAATTAAGAAGATGATAGAGCACGGCACAATAAGTATGGCCGCGGCACACGCACATAGCTACACCGATGAAGACTGTAAGACTAAGACGCTAATGGCTAGAGCGAGTGGAGCACGAATCGTTGTAACTATGGTGCTAGCGCTAATGAAACTATGTAAAAGGCGAGAGTAGCAAATCCGAAAGCGGCGATTACAAGTATGACGCGCCCAAAATTTTATAATTTTAAAGTTTACTGTTGAGTTCAGAACTGGAATGTCCATTGAGTTGTACCTAAGAAAGTAATTGTAATGCATGTCAACTAATTACTAGATCATAATAGTCAACTAGCGCACGGTGCATGAAGTTTCCCAAATCCAGGATAGGCTACTATTGCGATGACGCTTTACTTTCAGTTGCACCCGCCTAATATTATTCAGATCTTCAACAAAAAGCAGGGTCCCAAATTCAGAATGCTTGAACGTCTTCAGGCAACACACGAATTTGAGGTCAAAACATAATTGAAATTGATACACACAGGAAACTCAATTCAACAATACATTTTGAGATTCTACCAAGAAAGCAAATTTGGATTCCAATGTTCATGGAATAATCAGTCGTCTACCAATACTTGCAAGTCTACTGTAACTGTTCAGATTTGTGCGGCAGATCTTCTTTAATGGCTCAATGAGCGCGATTGCTGTGTGTTATCGACATCTATTTTTAAACACTTCGCCCATGTCCAAACTTGCGGTTCATGTTGAGAAACAACATTGCTGCAATGATGGTTAAGTACCTCTTCTATGGTCTCAGAATACGTGTTTTCCCTTGAACCAGAGTCTTACTAATTCAGTTTCGGTTATGGTCAGTCTTTGCAAGCATGACACTCATCAGAAGTTAGCTTCTGAGACTCTACTCTTTGAATTTTGCAGACGCTACTTTGAAAATATGGATACTTGATGGTATTCAGTGCAATATTAGAATTTCAAAAATACGTTTGGGAAAATAGAAATTCGGATCGCTCTCATCACATACAGTAGCTTGCGTAAGACATCTGAGTGCTGCTCTACAGTCTCCCAGGGTAATCTCATGTTTTTGTCGTTCCGAACTAATAATGTTGGTCTCACTCAAGATTTTTTCACACTTCTCTACCTGTACTTTGAATGATCTTATCTGATCAATCATAATGTTTGAATCTTCTGCTCTGAAACTGTAAGAAATGAAGTCCTTCTCAGTGGATCTTCAAATGATACAAAATGTTGAGGACCACTGTGTATCATTACACATCTATTGATAGAGTGTAGTAAGCTCTGCTCTATTCTCTTAATTATTCTCAGCAGAATTGTATTAGTAGCATGAGTAAATTGCATCGTTTCCTTAAATTTTCTGTGGAATTCTATCAATTTTTTAACTTTGAGAAGTAGTAGATAGCTACTACAGCATACGTGCGATACTTCGAATAATTCAGCAATTAGTTCGTCAGTAGAGCAGCTATCTACTATCGTACATATTGTCTTTTCACGCACATTGGCAACATCAATATGCTGTATATATTCGAAATCACGGACATGTACTTCAGCTGAAAAAGAAAATGTCATTTGCTTTCTGACACTTCGATTCTCAGTACCCGACATCGGCGATGCCGACAGCAAGACAAAAACTGGGATGAGATCTTGAGAATTTTTACCATTTTGGAGAACAGTAGACGTCCTTTTATATGAAACTAACAGTCCAACATAATAAATAGACCTATTGGTCCATCCATCGTAAAGTGAAGCTCATTTTCTATTTTACGTTTCGCTCCGGATTTTTTTTGAAAATGGTTTCTTCAAAATTATTGCGGTGTGAAACGTGCTCATGTTTCGAAACGGTACGTACCTTTACGTCTGTCACGAATGAAATGGATAGGAGTTTGAAGATAATTCAGTTTAACCGCGAATACATAGCATCTTCTTCCTCCGTTGAGCGTATTACAATTGATTCTTTGTTCCCGAACATTTTGTTCTTACTTCGCTTGTTTTGTAAAGTTGCATTGTAAATTTCAAGTGAACGGGATTCGGATCCTTCTACGAGACATCTCTGAAGGTGCTGATAAGAATTAGAGACTCGTTCCTTCTTTTCAAAACAGGATTCACTCTCTGAATTACAGTGCTCACTTTTCGGACAGGATGAAATCAAGCATTTCACGTTTTTCCTTATTGAAGATTGTCCCACTACATCTAATTTTAGTTATCGAAGAGACTTCGTTAGCAACTCAAGCACATTGCTTCTTCTTGCCTCGATCTGCAAAGAATTCCGTCATGTCGATTCTCGGGAGTATCAAACACTTCGTTCAATATCATTTTACCACGATGTGGCCAACTTAAATAACATTAGAAACTGAAATATAGAGATGGCAATTGATTTACTAGGATCTTTACAGCAAGGTTGTTCTCCTTGAAGCAACAGAAACTGACTCACTATGCCTACGATTGAATAAAAAGAATTGCAATTCATCCTGCATTTCCAATTCCCCTTGCGATTTTCGTACGAAACAGCAATTGGAATATGCGATTGATCAATTGCAATTTATTGCAATCGCAATTATATGCGGCCCACACATGCTCACAGGGTGTGAGTAGTCATAATACGCCTCTCACCTTTCATTTATTCAGTGTCAATATTTGGATTTGTAATCTCGGCTCTTACTAATCTACATAACCTTGATCATTACGATTTAATCATTCTCAGCCATGCCATCACAATCCACCTGACTCATCTTTCCTCTCTAAGTTTTCCTTCGAGTAGGACTGTGTCCTTCTTTCCTAAACTCATTGAACCATTTACTTGGCATTCTCATCAGATGGCTGTAAATAAAATCAACCTCATACTTCACGACTACTTTCATGCTCAATTGATATGCTTCGCACTGTGCTGAGTCACATAACATCTCACAGCAGCACTTTCTTTAACCCTGTGCAGCAACAATCCGGTGAGCACCCATTGTGCTAGGTGATTTGGTACAATTGTACAGTGATATCGATGTGTGCTCGGTACATACGACTCCATTAATGTTCCTCATTCAGCAGCAACACATAAACACCAGGCCCACTGTATCTCTGCATACACTATTGCAAACTATCAAGATCGCACAGTATACGTTATTGTCAGTGGGCCACTCAATTCTGCAGTACAAGCACCTTATCTCAAGGTGCACAGAGAGAATTTATAGGATTAAATTTGGTGTTAGAGAAAGTACCAACCGACAGCTCCAGTATAGCATCACCTAGTATCAACTCGGGTATTCCTTAAATCATTATGCTAAGGAAACCCTATATAAGTTCGATAAGCGCCATATATGGACTTATCGATAGCATTTTTCAGCACTCTATTCCGTTTACTTGAAATACGAACTGACTGTGAACCTACTTCTTACACTTACTCCACATCTCTCTCGCCAACGTTCGTCTTCAGGATCCAGATACCTCGTTCCTCAAGAGATCTGAAGCCTCAAAGTCTCGTTCATTCGCATGCCTTAACTGAACCTTTAATAATTTTTCTTTCTTTTCTCTCATCAGTAACCGTCATCAGCAGTGGTCTCGCACCATCCGATGCTGATTGAGCGAACCACGGAATGCCTTTTAAATACCCATCCTAATACTCGTATGTCCGGGATCCTGTCTACTTCAGGCCTTATTGTCATTCCATGATGAGTGGGCGCGGCAATCAAGTCAGACCCACTACGAACAGCATGCTCGCGAACTTGGACTCTGCAGATATTTGACAGCCAGAACCCCTTTGCGACTCGTCGCTGGACACAACAGGCCAATTAGCATACCTGCACTACAAGTGCAGAAGCAAGCTGACAACGATAATTGTTCCCTTTAATTTAAGCAATAGCAAGTCAGTGAGCGGAAAATGACCAAATGGTTCGACGTAAGCACATGCTCTTAGTATCGTTTGTTTGTCTAGATGTATGATAGACTAGCGCTTATATTCAACAAAAGTGCCTCCAGTTGTGCTCCGGTTTAGGAATCGGCACACTCTCGCGCACGCTCCAGGGCGTTAGTGTCGCACACAAGCTCATCGACTACTTTTCCCCCAGTATAACGAAACTCCTGCGCAATTGCCTCCATCGTGTCCCTGTTTCCACATACCAACATGAGATGGGCACCACGCTCTGCAATTCCCTTGCTGCATTCATACTTGATGCTGGATTTAACATCGGTGGGGAATGTAACTCTCGAAGATTTGTCTGCTACATTACCAACTGTCCACATTGCGATATAGGATTGTGAGCGGTCGAACAGAACGGAAAGCATAGAGAAAGCCGAAATCACCACGATCTGTTGAGCTATTCAGCAGCCCTTTTCAATTCTATGAAACTCACAACCGTCGAACAGTGATTGGAAGAGACTTTTCTGCTTTGAACACGCAGTTGATTCATCGTTACAATTTTAATTGGTAGAACACAAAATCTCGAATACTCGTCACGTAAGTATAAAACGAAACCTCCACTGGCACCGAGCTAAATCGGCAAGCAACATGGTCTGGACTGTCGACGACATACCGGACCAGTCCTCGAAGGTGATTCTCATCACCGGGGCCACATCGGGCATCGGCTTTGAAAGTGCGCGCGTGCTCGCCTCGCACGGTGCGCATCTCGTTCTCGCATGCCGCAACAAGGAGAAGATGGCGAAAGTCGCCGACGAGTGTCGCGCGGCGGGTGCGATAGCAGTCGATGAACTCGTCTGTGACACCAGTGACCTTGACAGTGTTCGTGCGTGCGCGGAGTCGTATAGCGGACCACCGATTGACGTGTTGCTATTAAATGCCGGTGCTACGGCAGGCACATTTAGCACCAACAAACATGGGCACGAACTCGTGTTCGCCACGAACCATCTCGGCCATTTCCTACTCACTGGCTTACTATTGGAAAAGGTGAAGGAGCGTATCGTGGTGGTATCCTCTCTCGCTCACGCCTCGCAAGATAAGATCGAGTGGGAGTCGGTGCGTGGAGAGAAGCCACCAACAAAGGGGAGCATGTACTCGCAATCAAAGCTCGCCAACCTGTTGTTTGTGAAAGAACTGAACCGACGTCTCGTGGAGGCGGGCTCAGATGTGATAGCCGTGGGCACTCACCCCGGCTTCGCAAAGACAGACATAGTGCAGAAAATCGAGGACAAACGGATAATGAATCACGTTTTCTCGTTGTTGATGGCGGTGATGGGGCAGCCCGGTGAGCATGGCGCGTGGCCGTTGCTGATGGCTGTGACGCACGACGAGATTAATCGAGACTGTTATTATGCGCCGTCGAAGGGAATGTTCTTATCTGAATTTTCGGGACCCCCAATACCAGATGGGAAGAAAAGCGAGGGCGCGACGAATGCGGAGGAAGCGAAGAAGTTGTGGGAGGAGAGTGAGAAGTTGTGCGATTTCACGTACTCGTTTTAAGACTGTTCTCAGATGAATAAGGATGTAGCACTTAGCTTGACGATGTTATCTCGTTCGTTTGCTATAGGAATCTTGGAGGGCTAATTGTGAGATACCCAGTGACAACATGACGACATTAAAATTGTACGAATAAAATGGTACGGCGCAATTTACTTGAAATATGGTACTTACGCATCTACTCATACAACCAATCAGCCAAAGCGAATCGAGATGTATCGACGAGGCGTAAGAACGCGGCGATGGCGACAAAGCCATGAGCGCGAAAGCTAAGTTTCGATGCGTCGCTTCTGGAGGGTGAGGACTTCGATGTGCAGCAATTCGTGGCGTCGATTCGCAGCAAGGTGACGCTGAGCGTGCTACGCGACGACCTGCGCGCGAACATGGAGCATCTGCAGGCGGAACTCGTGGTATGTGTCGGCGGGATTAGCGAGGGATGTGGAGACCTACCTTCATGCCGAGGTGATGGTGGTGTTTGCGCGTGCGAGATTGAAATTACGCCCAATGTTGGTGGCCGCGGAGCGCAAGGTGGGGAAAGATGCGACAACCGCCGATGCTCTGGAGTGTGCGGTGGAGGAAACGCTCGGATTTTTGGGGAAAAAGGTCACCCCATTGGTGTCGCTTGTTGAAAGCGAGGAGCGATTGTGCTCGAGACTGGATTTCGGCGCTGGACCGGTACGGCCCGCGATTCAGGAGAGCGTGGTGTCGAATATGGGCGCCGCCTTCTCGCCTGTTATTCTTGATGTGTTCCATCAGAAAGTGCGTGGATGTGCCATTGTCGGGTCCGTGGTTGGTGCATAGATATTTGGATATTGGACTGATGGATTCGCTGCATAAAATATCACGCCTTTTTCAGCGTGCTCTTCACGACGGTGTAGTCTGTGGACATTGATGTGGGCGACCAGAGCCAACGCGTGATTCTTATTACTGGCGCCACGTCTGGCATCGGACTGGAATGTGCTCGCGTGCTGGCCCGCCGTGGCGCGTACCTTGTGCTCGTGTGTCGAAGGAAGGCGAAAATGGCGGATGTAGCTGGGTTGTTGAGGGCGGACGGCGCGAAGGCGGTTGACAAAATCGTGTGTGACATGAGCGACCTCGATAGTGTGTGCGAATGTGCGCAGAATTACGGTGGGCCAGACATTGATGTACTGCTGGTGAACGCGGGCACCAACGCGCAGAGTTTTGCGGCCAGTACGCAGGGATTTGAGCGCACATTTGCGACGAATCACCTAGGACACTGGCTACTCACCGGAATACTGCTACCGAAGGTGAAAGGGCGAGTGGTCGTGGTGAGCTCGCTCAATCATCATGATGCTCGCCAAATCAAATGGGCGGTGGTCAAGGGCGAGGCGCGCGGTATGAGTGGGCTGGATATGTACTCACAGTCGAAGCTGGCGAATATGCTGTTCGTGGAGGAGCTGAACCGGAGGTTGTTGGAGGTGGAGTCGAGTGTGATTGGGGTGGGTGCGCATCCGGGGTTCGCGAAATCTCCGATACTCGAGAAAATCGAGAATCCTGGCCTGTTGTACCAGGTGTCCAAGGTGATGATGAGTTTGATGGCGCAGCCCACGGCGAACAGCGCGTGGCCGCTGCTCATGGCGGCCACGGACAGTGAGGTTGACCGTGACTGCTATTATGCGCCCAGCAGGTGGCGCGTGAGACATGAGATGGTGGGCTTGCCAGTGAGAAATGGGCGGAAGAGAGAGCATGTGAAGAATGTGGAGTTGGGGAAGAAATTGTGGGAAGAGAGTGAGAAGTGCGATTTCAAGTATTTGTTTTAGTGCGCGTATTGAGCTGGGATTGTGTATGCGAGAAACCGTTTCACGAATGATCGGATGCAGTTCTTCTTGCTCTGACCGTCTTCGGTTGGAACGAGTTTCGATTGATGATTGTTTATCTGCAGTGCCAAGATGAAATTAGATGGAAAATGAGGAAATCCGAGGAAACCATTCGAAGACTATGAAAGCTATTGAATGAACTATCTTCTGTCGAACTTTCAGCAACTTAGAGTAAAGTTCCTTCTCCATAAAAATTTTGAGTACTGTTGCGATCGAGAACATGCCGGATCTACAGGGTGTTACAAAAAGAGTGGATGAAAAATTTCTGGTCTTCCAAATCAGAATTCTACGAACAGTCGTTCATATTGCACAAATATGGAAATCGTAACAGGTCAAGATTTTATTAGACCACTATACTTTCTACATGCGCTCCTCTCACATTTTCCAGGACGTTTAAGCGCAATTTCAAGTTATTCCAAACTTTTCCAGTACGCTCCCCGCCCAATCCAGTTATTAGGTCTCTTACGATTCAAGTAGGCTCTTGCGCGATTGAAAAAGTGTGAATGAGCGCCATCCTGCTGAAAAATGTAGTCCGTTCTCAAAGACGCAAAGCGAGGAAACGCATAACAAATTAGCATGTTCCGGTAGTTTTCATCATCAAAATTCTCATCTTGGAAGAAATAGGAGCTTATAACCTTCTCCTTCGACATTGTGCACCATACCATAATGCTGGGACTGTTCACAAATAATTCATTAACTTAAGTAGGGCGTACCGTGCCCAAATACTTACATTTTGCCTGTTAACTGAGCCATTGATGCGAAAAATGCATTTTTCGGGAAAAACTATCTTTGTGAAGTATTCAGAATATCCTTCAGAATTATTTTGGAAGTGTAAAGCAAATTGAAGTCGCTTAATTATGTCACCATCCAAGAGGCCATCAAAATTTTGTAGCTTGTACGGGTACAGAAATAAGCATATCTTCAAAATATGGTGTACTATCGCCGTAGATACCTTCAAAGTAGAAGCAGTTTGCCTGATACTTAACCGAAGCTGGCTTTCAAACATTACATGTACTTGTAGCACTGTTCCTGCAGATGTTCTGGGTCTTCCATTGCCTTCTCTATGCGCCAAGTTTCCGTCTACTATGAAAAAATGGTGCCAACAAGAGATCGAGTTACGTGAAGGAGGCTCTTTTCGCATATTCGTACGTATCCAACATTGCATTTTCGTCACAGACTTATTTCGAATAAATTCCGAAACTATTCGGGCTTTTTTGTGCAGTAACTATCATTATACTTCTTGAAGGTGACTTGCAAGTAGTTTTGTTCTGGCAGAGTATGCTCTGGTCGGATAGTACGACCAGTAGGGCACGAAGGTAAAATATATTATTCTCTATTATCAAAGTCTGAGCTGCAGCATTAATCCGATGACCTCATTAAAT
>JAAUYH010059524.1_pt1 | contig 11534 bp, 12 predicted proteins | sample 7278061 | NCBI WGS metagenome assembly JAAUYH01 (sample SAMN14350203, study PRJNA611818) | marine sediment metagenome | isolation source: surface marine sediment (0.6m) | place: French Polynesia: Moorea | collected 2018-08 | reverse complement strand
GATGCAGCAGCTCGCGCAGCTTCGCGTCGCGCTGCTTGGAGGTCAGGCCCTGGCCGGCCACGACGCCGATCAGGTCGCGGCCCAGGGACTCCACAAACTGGGCGGCTCGCTCCCTCGTGTCGTCGCCCTCGGCCAGCGCTGCCGTTGGCCCCAGGGCGATCAAGGCCGCCATTAAGACGGGGACCAATCTCTTCATGAGAACCTCCGTGCTTCCTGCACCCCACCATTACCGCCGATTTTGATGAGGAAATCGTTAATGGAGGTGCAAAAAGTCACAAACATTGCGTGGCAAAACTGTGACGTTAGACTTTATCCAAGCCTTAACCATGTTGATTTTATTTTATATTCGAGAAGAAAACGTCCTGTATTTGACGTAATTATACTTACCGTTTCCGGTAACCGGCGGCTAAGCAAAGAGTCGCCGGAAGGGACGCCGTAAGTCGTTGGAAAGCAGGCGCCGGGCGAGGCACCGTGGCACAGGTCGGCGCGCGCAGGGCGCCAGTTCTTTGCCTTGTCTCGCGCGTCGGGTTAACGGTGCCGCGCTGCAGGATGCGGCTGGCGGGTCGGATCGCGAGTCCCTAGACTGCCAGTGGCCTTGGCCGCGCCGGGCGTGGTAGGGCCAACGGCCGGTCTTGGGGGGCAGCAGCATGGCGGAAGACCAACACCACACGACCCTGGGCGTGATCAGCTTCGGCCTCGCACTCGGGATCACCTCGGCCATCATGGTCTTCCTTCTGGGCGTCATGGCCTCGCTGTTCGGCTGGGGCGTGCCGGTGGCACAGGTCCTCTCCTCGCTCTATATCGGCTTCGGTCCGACCTTCGTCGGCGCGATCGCCGGCGCCGTCTGGGCCTTCGTCGACGGATTCATTTTCGGGGTCTTGATCGCCTGGTTCTACAACCGCTTCCTGTTGCACCGTAAGCGTCACATGCCGTGATCGACCTGGGCTCGATGAAGAGCCGCAATGCGGGACTGGCGCCGTCCCGCCGATTGACCTAGTCTTCCCGCCTCCCCGATGGTCGTGCTTTGATGACGCTGCTTCGCGGTGCCGATCGAGGACGACGCGTGACGAAGACCTTTCTCCGTTTCCTGCCGCTGGCCGGCCTGCTGTTCACGGCCGCCTGCAGTCTTGTCGACGGCGGCTTCACCCGCGATACCGCGCCGGTGATGGGCACGGCGCCGCCCGGCGGTGATCCGCGCGTCGTCAAGGCCTCGGCGCCGCTGCAGTGCGTGCCCTACGCCCGTGAGCTCTCCGGCATTCAGATCCGCGGCGACGCCTGGACCTGGTGGCGCAGCGCCGACGGCCGCTACCGGCGCGGCGCGCGGCCCGAGGTCGGCGCGGTCTTGGTGCTGGCCCGCACCAGCCGCCTGCGCGGCGGCCATCTCGCCGTCGTCACGGAGGTGCTGAACGAGCGCGAGATCGTGGTGCGCCACGCCAACTGGCTGAATCGCGGGCGCATCCATTTGGACACGCCCGTGCGCGACGTCTCGCGCGCCAACGACTGGTCGGCCGTGCGCGTCTGGTATACGCCGGGTCACTCCTGGGGCGCGCGCAGCTACGCGGTCGCGGGTTTCGTGTCGTCGCAGCGGCTGTGAGGGGTGTCCGTGACGGGCCCATGCACTGTCATGCTCGGGCTTGACCCGAGCATCCATCTGAATTGCGGCACGGGCCCAGGTCACTGAGGCGGGGTCCCGTGCCAGGGGCAGCCATGGACCCTCGGGTCAAGCCCGAGGGTGACAATCAGAGGTTTTCAGTTCTTTCGCAGCGTCCTGCCATCTGTTGAGATGATCTTCGTTTCGATTGAACTGCGGACCTGGACGAGGAGTCCCCCGTGCTCGCCGAGACCCTGACCCCCGGCCTCTGGACCAGCCTCGCGACGATCGTCGGCGTCTGGTTCGTCACCGTGCTGAGCCCCGGGCCGAATTTCCTCGCCACGTTGCAGACGGCGCTGGCGCAGTCCCGGCGCGCGGGTCTCCTGGTGGCGGCCGGCATCGCGCTCGGCACCACGGTCTGGTCGACGGCGAGCCTGCTCGGCCTCGGCCTGCTGTTTCAGACCGCGGGATGGCTCTATCTCACCGTCAAGCTGGTCGGCGGCGCCTACCTGATCTTCCTCGGCCTGCGCGCGATCTTGACCGCGCGCAAGTTGGCGCCGCTTGCGGCTGCGCCCGCCGCGCCGCTCACCGGCTGGCAGGCCTTCCGCCGCGGCCTGTTGGTCGATCTCAGCAACCCCAAGGCCGCGGCCTTCTTCGCCAGCCTCTTCGCGGTCACCGTGCCGCCCGACGCGCCGCTCTGGTTCGACGCGACGGTCGTGGCCGCGGTCGTGGTCATGGCCGGCGGCTGGTACGCCCTGGTCGCTTGCGCCGTCATGCTGCCCGGCGTCTCGGCTTTCTACCGCCGGGCCCAGAAGGTCATCGGCTACGTCACCGGCGCACTCTTCATGGCCATCGGCCTGCGCCTCGCGACCGAGCGCTGAGGCAAAGAGAAGGCCCGGGCGGCATGGCGCCACCCGGGCCGGATGCCACGCTGATCGCCGCGGTTACTGCGCCGACAATTCCAGATAGGTCTTCTTGACGTTCCAGAGGTGGAAGCCCTGCATCAAAGGGCGGGCCGCGGCCAGCGGCGAGTCCGCCGGCGGCAGGTAGGCCTCCTTCAGGGGCAGGCTCTCGAGCGTCTGGTCCAGGCTCTTGCCGGCGCGGATCGCGGCCTGCACCTCGGCGATGTGCTCGCTCAGGTACTTCAGGTACCGGCTCAGCGAGTCGCCGTTGGTGGTCAGCACGTGGCCCGGGATGATGGTCTCGATGTCGAGCCGGGCCGCCATGTCGGCGAGCGTCTTGAGGTAGGCCTGGGTGCCGCCCTCGATGGCCCAGGGGATCGAGGCCGCGCCGAGCACCAGGTTGCCGGTCCAGGCCGCCTTCACCTCCGGAACGTAGACCACCGTGTCGCCCGGCGTGTTGCCGTGGCCGAAGTGATGCAGCTCGACGACGCGTCCGCCCAGATCGATGATCATCGACTTCTCGAAGACCACGTCCGGCAGACGCAGCTCGACACCGTCGAACACCGACGCGTCGCCGTTCACCGTCGCCAGCAGCATGGCCTTTTCCTCCTCGAAGTGATGCATCGCCGCCGCCGTCTTGCGATGCGCGATGATCTGGGTCTCGGCCGGGAAGGCGTAGTTGCCGAAGGTGTGGTCGCCGTGGGCGTTGGTGTTGACCAGGTAGAGGATCGGCTTGTCGGTGACCGCGCGCACGGCGTCCTGGATCTGCATCGCCATGGTGCCGTTGATGTGGGCGTCGATCACCAGGACGCCGCGCTCGCCGACGACGAAGCCGCTGTTGTCGACCGGCGGCCGGTTGGACAGCAGCGCGTAGACGCCGGGTCCGAGCTGCTTGGTTTGCAGTTGCACGCCGGCGGGGTCGAGGGGCGGCGGCAGCCAACCCGCGGGCGGTACGAAGCCGCCGAAGGATTTCTGCGCCGTGCCGGCGGCGAGCGGACTCGCCGCCGTGAGCAGGGCCGTCACGGCAAGGGCGCCGAGTTTGTGGGCGCGTTTCATGATCTCGCTCCTTTGCTGGTGATCGTGCAATAAAAGTGTACTTACACTTATTGACCCAAAAAGGGGGCCGGACGTCACTCGGTTTGAAGCAACTGGGTCGTCCGCTCGAGGTCGCCGATCAGGCGGGCCCAACGGTCCTGACCCAGCTCTTTGGCGATCCGGGTTTGGACTTCTCGCCAATAGGGCAGGGCCTCGGCCAGGACGTCCTGGCCGCGCGCCGTCAAGGCGATCGGCCGATGGCGCCGGTCTTCGGCCTCGGCGATGGTCACGAGGTCCTGTTCCAAAAGCGGCTTGAGGTTCCGCGTCAACGTCGTGCGGTCCATGGCCAGGAAGCGGGCCAGATCCTTCATGGTGATCGGGCCGGCCTGACCGACGGCAATCAGCAGCGTGACCTGGGTCGCGCGCAGACCGGTCGGCCGCAGGGCCTCGTCGTAGAGCTGCGTCACGGTCCTGGCCGCCTTGCGCAGGTTGAAGCAGGTGCAGTTCGCGGGTTTCTCGACATCCATCGTCATGACCCTGGATCGCGTCAGTTCAGTGTATATGCACCTAGTGCCGCGCGGTTTCAAGGGGGGCGGGCGTCCGATCTAGGCGCTCGGCGCTTTCCGCCTGAGATCGAGCGTCACGGCGAGCTCGCGCCCGGGCACAGCGACGGGCTCGCGCATCGGGCCGGGGCTGTGGCCGTGCGGCAGGAAACGCCCGCCACGCAGCGCCTCTGCCTCGCGCGCGTTGACCGGGAAGCCGCTGTAGAAGGCACCGTCGGGGCGACCGACGTGATAGGTGAAGCCGCCCAGCGAGCGGCCGCTCCAGGCGTCGAAGAGGTCGAACAGCAATGGCACCTGGGGCGCGACCGTCGGGTGCAGGCCCTCGGCCTGCAGCCAGGCGGTGAACTTGACCCCGGCCACCGCCTCGCCCGGCGTGCCGGTGGCGCGCAGCGGCAGGGCTCGGCCGTTGCAGGCGACCCGGTGGCGCTCGGCCGTCAGACCGCGCGCGCGCAGCTCGACCCGCTCCAGCGAGGAATCGACCGCGCGTGAGGTCGCGCCGCTGGAGCTGTCCTCGGACAGCACGTGCCAGGGCTCGAGCGCCTGGCGCAGCTCCAGCGCGACGCCGTCGATCACCGCGCGGCCGAGGAGCGGGCAGCGGAACTCCAAGTGTGGCGCGAACCATTCCGGCTCGAAACGAAAGCCGGCCCGCGCCAGGTCGTCGAGCACGCTCTCGAAATCGCGCCACAGGAAATGCGGCAGCATGAACTCGTCGTGCAGGCGCGCCCCCCAGCGCGTCATGGGCGCGTCGTAGGGCGCGTGCCAGAAGCGCGCGACCAGCGCCCGCACCAGGAGCTGCAGCGCGAGCGCCATGCGCGGATGGGGCTGCATCTCGAAGGCGCGCAGCTCGAGCAGACCGGGCGGCTCGGCGCCGGGTGCGATGCCGTAGAGCTTGTCGATGCAAAACTCGGCGCGGTGCGTGTTGCCGGTTATGTCGACCAGCATGTGGCGCAGGATCCGCTCGACCGGCGCCTTGGCGCCGTCGATCTGCTCGAAGGCCAGCTCGAGCTCGTTGAGCGCGTCGTCACGCGCCTCGTCGACTCGCGGGTGTTGGCTGGTCGGCCCGATGAACAGCCCGGAGAAGAGATAGGACAGCGAGGGGTGGTTGATCCAATAGGCGATCATGCTGCGCAACAGATCGGGCCGGCGCAGCAGCGGCGAGTCCTTCGGCCGCGGCCCGCCCAGCACGATGTGGCTGCCGCCGCCGGTGCCCACGGCGCGGCCGTTTGGCAGGAACTTCTCGGCGCTGAGCCGGCAGGCGCGCGCTTCCTCGTAGACCGCGCCGACCAGATCGACGAGCTGCCGCCAGTCCGCGGCCGGGTGGACGTTGACCTCGATGACGCCCGGGTCCGGCGTCACCGTGAAGTGCTGCAGCGCGGCGTCCTGCCGCGGCAAATAGCCTTCCACCACCACGGGCCGGCCGAGCGCCTTGGCGGTAGCTTCCACCGCGCGCAGCAGCTCCAGGTAATCGGCGGCGCGCTTGAGCGGCGGCAGGAAGACGTGCAGCTCGCCGTCGCGCGGCTCGATGCAGAGCGTGCCGCGCGGCGCCCGCATCTTGGCCGGCAGCGAATCGAGCGGCAGGCGATAGCCCATCGGCGAATCGCCCGAGATCAGGAACAGGCGCTCGCGGCGCAGCGGCCAGGCGCCGGAGCGCCAGCGCACCTTGCCGCCCCGCACGGGCGCCAGGGGCAGGGCGTAGCCGACCGGCTCGTCCAGGCCGCGGTCCAGCAGCCGCGCCAGCCGCGCGCGTTCGACCGTGTCGGTGAGCTCCTTGGGCTCGACATCGTGCGGCAGGCGTTGCTCCTGCCAGAGTTGCGGCCAGGGGTCCTCGTAGGCCGCCATGACCCGACCAGGGTCGAGCCGCAGCCGCTCGGCGAGCTTGTGGGCGAAGACCGCGGCGGCGCTCAGGTCGGCGTCGTCGCCGTCGCCGCGTGCCAGCAGCGCCGGTTCGCGCCAGACCGGCCGGCCGTCCACGCGCCACAGGCAGGTCAGCGCCCAGCGCGGCAGCTCTTCGCCGGGATACCACTTGCCCTGGCCGTCGTGCAGCAGGGCGCCGCGCGCCAGGCGCCCGGCCAGCCGCTCGAGCAGGTCCCAGGCCAGCTTTTTCTTCGCCGGGCTCGAGGCGGCCACGTGCCAGGCCTCGCCGTCGCGGTCCTGGTCCGAGATGAAGGTCGGCTCGCCGCCCATGGTCAGGCGCACGTCGCCGGCGGCGAGCGACTTGTCGACCGCCTTGCCGAGCTGGACGATGCGGCGCCAGGCGGCCTCGTCGTAAGGCTTGGTGACGCGCGGCCGCTCGGCGATCCGGGTCACCGCCATGTCGGTCAAAAAGCGCGCCTTGCCCGGCGACACGGTGCCGCTGATCGGCGCGGCCGCGGCCGGGTCCGGCGTGCAGGCCAGGGGGATGTGGCCCTCGGCGGCGAGCAGGCCCGAGGTGGCGTCGAGCCCGATCCAGCCGGCGCCGGGCAGATAGACCTCGGCCCAGGCGTGCAGCTCGGCGCCGTCGCGCTCCGGCCCGGGCGGGCCCTCGAGCGGCTGTTCGTCGACCGCGAGCTGCACCAGATAGCCCGAGACGAAGCGCGCGGCGAAACCGAGCTGGCGCAGGATCTGCACCAGCAGCCAGGCTGAATCGCGGCAGGAGCCCTCGGCCCGGGCCAGGGTCTCCTCGGGCGTGCGGATCCCGGGCTCGAGGCGGGTGGTGTAGGCGATGTCCTGGGCCAGCCGCTGGTTCAGCCCGACCAGAAGCTCGATGGTCGGGCGCGGCGCGCGCGCCACCCCGGTCAGCCATTTGCGCAGCCGCGGCCCGGGCTTCGCGGTCTTGCGGAAGGCGGCGATCTCCTCGGCGAGCACGGGCTCGTAGGCGAAGGGATGGCTCGAGGCCGAGGGCTCGATGAAGAAGTCGAAGGGATTGATCGGCGCCATCTCGGCAACCAGGTCGACCTCGACCGTGAAGCGCCGCGTCGCGCTGGGAAAGACGGCGCGGGCCAGGTGGTTGCCGTGCGGATCCTGGTGCAGGTTGACCAGAGCGTCCTCGGGCGAGAGGCGCAGGGTGTAGGACTCGATGCGCGTGCGGCAGTGCGGCGCCGGGCGCAGCCGGATCACGTGCGGGCCGAGCTGCACGGCCCGGTCGTAGCGATAGCTGGTGGTGTGGGTGAGAGCGATCTGCAGACTCATCGGGCCTCGCTTCCGGTCATGGCTTGGCGGCGGAGTATAAGGGCGCTTCGTCGAAGCCACTTCACGGAAATGTGATTGAGTCTCTGAAACTCCCGCACATAGCTTTGGACGGGGCCTCGATGCGGGACGGGCGCGGTCGGGTCCAGGCCGTGACACGGCCATGAGGGTACAGGGAAGGGCGAGACCGGGTCCGGCATGCAGGTCCTGAACGACGAACGGCGCTATGGCGCGGTGGCACAAGGCCTGCACTGGGCGATCGCGGCGCTCATCGTGGTGATGTTCGGGCTCGGCTGGTACATGACCGGCCTGCCGCTCGGCCCCGACAAGATCAAGATCTACAATCTGCACAAGTCGATCGGCGTGCTGATCCTGGCCCTGGCCGTGTTGCGCCTGATCTGGCGCCTGATCTCGCGGCCGCCGCCCCTGCCCGCGGAGATGGCGGGCTGGGAGCATGCCGCGGCGCGGGCGAGCCACGTGCTGCTCTACCTGCTGCTCTTCGCTCAGCCCCTGATCGGCATCGCCCATTCCGGCGCCGCCAACTTCCCGGTGGTGGTCTTCGGCAGCTTCACCCTGCCGGCGCTGGTCGGCCCGGACGAGGCGCTGAAGAAGATCCTGGGGGCGGCCCATTTCTGGGGCGGCTGGACCATGCTCGGCCTGGTGTCCCTGCACGTCGCCGCGGCGCTGCGCCATCACCTGGTGATCAAGGACGACGTGCTGCGGCGCATGCTGCCCGGAGGCGGCGCGTGATCGCCCGGCGCGCGCTGCTCGCCGCTCCGCTGTTGCTTATCGCCTGGCCGGCGGCGGCCGCGGAGGCGCCGCTCTGGAAGGTCGAGGCGGACAGCACCGTGATCTTCGTCGCGCGCCAGGCGGGGGCGCCGGTCGAGGGCCGCTTCGAGAAGTTCGACGCCGAGATCCGCTTCGATGCCGAGAACCTGGAGGCCAGCGCGGTCGCCGTGGAGATCGACATCGCCAGCGTCAACAGCGAGAGCAGCGATCGCGACCAGGTGATCCGCTCGCCCGACCTGTTCGACGCGGCGACCTGGCCGACCGCGCGTTTCGAGGCGCCGCGCTTCGTCCACGCCGGCGGCGACAGCTACGAGGCGCAGGGCAGCCTGACCATGCGCGACGTCACGCGCGACGTGGTGCTGCCTTTCGATCTGAAAATCGAAGATCACCCGGACGACGGCGCCCTGCTGCGCGCGCGTGCCGTTGGCGAGCTCACCGTCAAGCGGCTCGATTACGGAGTCGGGCAGGGGCAATGGACCGACACCTCCGTCGTGCCCGACGAGGTGGTGATCCGAATCGAGATCACCGCAACGACGCCCAAGCCATGATGTCCCGTGGGTTGGGAAACAAGGGAGGAATTACGTGATGAACCATATGACTCGAATCTCGGCGGTCGTATTCTTGGCCGGCGCCTTCACCCTCGGCGGCGGTGTCGCCCAGGCCGCGGACAGCTACGGCTTCGACAAGGAGCACACCAAGATCCTCTTCGCCTACAACCACGTCGGCCTGTCGATGCAATACGGACGTTTCGGCGACTTCGACGGCCAGGTCGTCTTCGACCAGGAGAACCCGGCGAACAGCAAGGTCGACGTCACCATCAAGGCGGCCAGCATCGACACCTGGGTCCCCGCCCTGGACGACCATCTGAGAAGCGCAGACTTCTTCGATGTCGAGAAGTTCCCGGAGATCACCTTCCGCAGCACCGAGATCCGTCGCACCGGCAAGAACACCGGCCAGGTCGTCGGCGACCTGACCATCAAGGAAAATACCAAGCCGGTCGTCTTGGACGTCACCTTCAACTTCGCCGGCGAACATCCCTTGAGCCCTTATCTCGATAAGTACAAGGGCGCGCAGTACGCCTCCTTCTCGGCCCAGACCAAGATCCTGCGCAGCGACTTCGGGGTGGAGCAGTTCGCGCCGCTCACCTCGGACGAGATCGAGATCATCATCGAGACAGAGCTGCGCAAAACGGAGTAAGCTCGAAGCCAGGCAAGGAAGCTCCGGGGCGGCTGAGCCAGGACTGCCGCCGCCTAACGGAGCTCAACAGGGAGGCCTGGGATGACAGCTTCAGCTATCGGACGGATTCTGCTCGCGGTGACGCTCGCCATGGCGACCGGCGCGGCGGGCGCCAGGGCGGCGGATACCTACACCATCGATCCGGGTCACGCCGACGTCGCCTTTCTGGTCGAGCATCTGGGTTTTTCCAAGACGCTTGGCCGCTTCAACGAGGTCAGCGGGGTGATCCTTCTCGACGAGTCGGCGCCACAGAACAGTAGCGTCAGCGTAATCATCCAGACCGCGAGCATCGATACCAATCACGAGAAACGCGACGAGCACCTGCGCGGCGCGGACTTCCTCGACGTCGAGAGCCATCCGACGATCATCTTCTCGAGCACGTGGGTCGAGCCGGTCGGCGCGCGCACCGCGCGGGTGCACGGCGAACTGACCGTCATGGGCGTGACCAAACCGGTGACGCTGTTCATGACCTTGAACGCGGTCAAGGCGCACCCCTTGCCGCAGTACAACGGGGTCATGGTCGCGGGCTTTTCCGGCCGGACCACGCTGAAGCGCTCCGACTACGGGATGAGCTTCGGATTGCCGGCGATCGGCGACGAGCTCGAGATCATCCTCGAGATCGAGGCGCACAAGTCTTAGGGTCTGTTCCGCCCGAGAGGCGGTAAAGGACCGCAGTCTGGATCAAGCCGTCGCGGCCGCCACCTGGCTCTCCAGGTGTGCGACCAGATCAGCGGGCAACGACAGGCGGCTGGCCAGGGCCTCCAGATAGGCCCGTTCCATCGGATGGTCGGGATCGATGGCCAGGCGCGAGGCGAGGTAGAGCTCGGCCGCCTGCTCCGGCCCCTCCGCCAGACCGGCGATGTCCTGCAGGCTCGGCGGCTTGGCCAGGGCGTCGAAGACGAAGGCCTTGTCCTCGGCGTCGAGGGGCAGCTCGCCGACCTTCTCGAAAATGAAGCGCTGCTCGTCCGGGTCGATATGACCGTCGGCGTTGGCCGCGGCGATCATCGCCGAGACCAGGGCCAGCTCGAAAGGTTGGCCGTCCTTGGCCGGCGCCGTGGCGGGCAGGAACTTCGATCCGGCCGGCGGCGGCTCGGACGGCAGCGCGCCGGCGGGGGCCGACGGGGCGGGCTGGGGCGCCTGCTGACCGGTCTGCCAGTTCTGGTAGGCGCGGTAGGCGAGCGCGCCGAGTCCGGCGGCGGCGCCGTAGCCGACCACGCCGCCGGCCAGCTTGCCGACCTTCTTGCGCGCCTTCTTGTTGCCGATCAGAACGCCGAGCAGACCCCCGGCCGCCAAGCCGCCGGCGACGCCGCCCAAGCCGCTGTTGGCCAAGCCGCCCTTGGCGCTCTGCACGGCGCCGCTGGCGCGTTGGGCCGCATCCGGACCGAGAAACTGCTCGAGAAGGCTCTGGGGATTCATGCTCTGGCTCTCCACGAAGTTCGAAGGAAAGATAGGTAGCGACCGCGCGGATGGCAATCGGCCCGACGGCCGCGGGCTGCATTCCCATGCCATGAGATAACGGTTGCCGGCCCGTTGGCCCACGGCGCCGGCCCTCAGTCGGACATTTGCTGCCTGACAAGCGCGACGGCGGCTTCGGCACCGGCCGCGGCGTAGGCGGGGTCGCGGTGGATCAGCACCTGAATGATCGAGCCATCGAGCAAGACGATGATTTGGCGGGCAAGCAGCTCCGGATCTTGGACTTCGCCGGCCGCCAGATGGTCTTCCAGCCATCGCTCGAAGGCCTGTTTGTGCCCTCCCGCAATTCTGCAAATGACGTCGCCGTCGGATTGCCGCAGCTCGGAGACCGCACGAGCGAAGGGGCAACCGTGCCAATTCCTGTTCGTTGCTTGGCGCGCGATGGCCATGAACAAGCCTTCGATCTGCGCCACAAGATCGCCTTTCGTGCGGGTCACGGACTTGATCAGGGCGGCGAGGACGGGCTCGTGCTGCCCTTCCAGATAGGCCGCGATCAAGGCGTCCTTGCTCTCGAAGTGCTTGTAGAGGGTGCGCTTGGTGACGCCGGCTTCGGCTGCAATGGCATCGACGCCGATGGCGCGAATGCCATTCGCATAGAACAGCTTGGTTGCTGCCTCGAGGATGCGCGCCTTCGTCTGTTCAGGAATTCCACGCATCGGCCATCGCCGCCTTCCCGACGACCAGACTGCGAAACGAGCCTCTCGTCAGGCGCTCTCCCAAGAGGTACAGGCCGGAAATGTAAGGATCGAGGTCGAATCCCTCGGCTACCTTCGGGCAAAG
>JAAUYH010239046.1_pt1 | contig 11535 bp, 7 predicted proteins | sample 7278061 | NCBI WGS metagenome assembly JAAUYH01 (sample SAMN14350203, study PRJNA611818) | marine sediment metagenome | isolation source: surface marine sediment (0.6m) | place: French Polynesia: Moorea | collected 2018-08 | reverse complement strand
GCGACACTCATGCTGCCCAAGACAAACCGTTGCCACCGGGAAATTTCTCTTTGTTTGGCCAATTGGGCTTGAGCCACTTGGGTGCGGGCCATCTCCGCTTGCTGCATTTCCTGGGTCTCCAGCGCTTGGCTGGCGGCCAGAAATTGGTAGTCTAAGTCACTCAGGCTACGGGAATCGGCCCATATCTGAGCATTTTTCAAGGCTTGACCCCGCAACAAGCGAGAATCATCCTGGCGGTCTGACCGCAGCCAGGCGTCTAAGGTCTCGGCGTAGGGCCGGAGTTGGGCGAATTGCTGACTCAGCCAGTGCTGGTTAAAAACGGTTTGATAAATCTGGTTTAGCGCCGTCAGGTTTCCCCCCCGTTTGATCACTAATCCTGACAGTTGCAATTCAACTTGCTCCGTGCTGTCATCGGCAGGCGCTGCGCCCTTTTTCAAGATGGCTTGATAGATTCCGAGCAAGCGGGCGGCTTTCTGGGGGTTCCTCAGTAAGCGATCGCGGATCGTTTTAAGATGTTCAGGATTATCCTGAGATTCCCAGTTTTCAATGATTTGGGACTGGACTAACGATGCAGTCCAGGGGGGTATCTGATCGGGCTGACTCAAGCTTGCCGCCTCGGAGTTGAGTGGGGCGAGTTGATGATCATTTGCATCAACCGCCCTCTGACAGAGCTTTTGGGTCAGAAACGGCTGTCCCCCTGTCCACCTCAAGATCTCATTTAGGATCTTTTCAGGATGCTTGAAGCGGTGGGTCAATCCCTGCAGGAGAGGTTTAGCCTCCTCCATTTCAAACCCAGTCAGTTCAATCGCCCTGCCAATATTGAACGGGGTGCGATTGCGGTCTTGAATTAAATCTGAAGGCGTCGCCACCCCAAACAGAGCAAAGGTTAGACGGTGGTATTTGGGGTCATGGGATCGTTGGTTATAAAAGAATCGAATCAGAGCAAAAAAATCGTCTAGTGAAAACCCGGAACTGAGGATGCTATCGACCTCGTCAATAAAGATAAACACCTTTTCCTGGTCAATCTCAGTTAGGAGAACATCTTCGATAAATCGACTCAATCGTTGGATGGGGGATAAACCAACCTGCTTCTCCCACCAAGCTGTGAACTGCACTTTTTCCTCCAGGCCAAACCCGCGCAGCAGCTCTGAGGCCACCCCCTTATACCACTGTTGCGGTGTGACTCGTTCACTGCCAATACTGGTGACATCAATGGAGGCGCAGGCAAATCCAGCTAGCGTCAACCGATGTTTCATCCGCACTCGCAAACTAGATTTACCCGTTTGTCGGGCGTTAAACACGTAACAAAATTGGCCTGTCAGGAGGGCGTCGTAGAGTTCTTGGTCAGCCCGACGCTCAACATAGCTGGGCGCCCTAACACTAAGACTGCCTCCAACATGATAGATGTTGGTAAACTGAGGATCTGAGACCATGTCGCTATGAAATTTGCTCCCCCTCTCCAGATCGCCAGACGTCGCCTATCCCCATGCACCACTAAAGCTGATCAAGCTGTTCACGGAAATAGAGACGGTAAAGATTGCATCGAGGCGTCGCCTCATTGCCAGTCAGGGTGACGATTCCCATACTTTCTAGCTTGTAGGCCAAAATTGAGTCTAATGCAATTGGGCTATCTGCAATCACAATTTTTCTAAGGGCGTCTTTTAACTCTGGATGTTCTTGCAAGGTTACCAGGCAGCTGCGTAAATGATCGCTATAAATACCGATTTGCGTTGTTACGTCTGTTAAGAACTGCTCGATCCCGATGTCCTGGCGAAATAACCGATATAAGGTCACATGTAACAAGTAGGGATGGCCGCCTAACATTTCTCGAATTTTGGATAGATTTTCAGCGTTCCCCTCGCCATTGGCGGCATTTAATCCATATCGCAGGGCCAACTCCCGGATTTGCTCCAGGCTAAATTCCGGCAACTGAATCGGCAAGCCGACATTAAACGGCGATTGACTGAGTTTGAGGGGAATATAGGCCTCTGTTGAGTGGGCGACCACCAAACGCAGCTTGCCCCAGACCTCCAGATTATTGGCTTCTTCATGCCAAAACCGTAGCAATGTCAGGAAGTCTTGAGCCACAGGGACGTGTTCGAAAATCCGATGCACATCATCTAGAATTACCACCAGCGGCTGTTCGATTTTTGACAATATATCCGTTTGTAGATAGGTGGTGCAGCTGACCTTGCTGCCCAAATCCTGATCCCAAACCCGATTGAGATTGGGTTCGAGCTGTAGGCGCTGAGCGATATTGGCGCAGAACCACCGTAATAGCCTGTCCAGGTCAGTCATAATTGCAGTGTCGGCCTGCTGCAAACTTAACCGCACTGCGCAATAGCCATAGGATTCGGCCTGGGCCAGAATCCGATTGATCAGAGACGTTTTGCCCCATTGTTTGGGGGCTCTAATCCGAATCAAGGCGCCCGGTTTTCTGACCTCCTCGTAGGCGCGTTGCTCCAGGGACGGGTGATTGACATAAAAAGGGGAATCTAGCGACAGCGGCCCATCCGGAAACTTTGGCTTTGTGGAGTGATCGGAGAGCTTTCCGGCTGATGTTGACTGTTTGCCGCCGATCGCGGGCGTGCTAACCAGTCGTCTTGGCCGGTTGTGTACTTGCTGTCTCAGTACAGCCCGAAAGTTACTTTTTGTGACCCTCTCGCCAAATACTTCTGAAAGGGATTGCCACAATCGCGACCCAACGACCCGAATGTAGTCATCGTCATAGTCTGAGGCCTCGGCAATCTCTTGATACGTCCGATCCATCCAACACTGTTTGAAGACAAGCTCCTGGACAGAATTTAGACGGTTGGGTTCGAGGGCGGCATCAATAATCACTAGAGCTTCATCGACAGTCATCGGGAGAAATGAATTGGCGATTTTGATCAATATTTGCTGAAATTAGCATCTAAATTGTAACTATATGGAACTACCTTATAAAGGTTCTAATACTCACCTGACTTTGGGAAGACGTTATCCTAGATCTCTAGGTTTTCTTTAAATTTCAGGATGGCTCTAAGCTTGAACCCTCTATCTTGAGCCTTTTATTACCCTGATTATATCGGGATAATTTCGTTGGCGACAATCCATATAAATGATACTGCGCCTGACGGATCTATGACGCCGTAATGCAAATACCTTTGAGTTAAATCTTATACTTCTCGATTGGCGACTCCCGCCTTTAGGCGGTTCGGGGGCGATCTCGGTTCACCGACACCCAGACTGTTTGGATAAGTCTGGAAATTTGCTGCAGAGACGTTGCATTGCAACATCACTCCTGACTCCTGACTTCTTGCTCTGTCAGAAAGTCCAGGCTTAAGTTGACACCCTCACATCAGACATGATTTGGGTCTCAATAGGCGCTAGATTAACTTTGCTCTATACAACCTTGGCCACAAAATCTTGAACCTTAGCGGTATTTTGACTGTTGCATATAGGTGAAAAATCGACTGAAAGTTCAACCTTGGCTATAATCTTGGGTAGATGAAATGAATAATGAGAAAAATTTTTCTATGAGTGTTTAATTCAAAAATAGCAGCTGGCAAAAAGAATGAATTTATTTTTATTTTTATTTTTAGAAGCTTTGAGAATTTTATGAATAGATAAAAAGTCTGTACGTTAATCATTCCAGGTGAATTTTGCTTGCTTAACTTATAGTGATTTAATCTAAATTGTAATGCATCTTCATAGGAGATAGTTCTGATTTGTAATGCTTTTTTTGGGAGGTTGTTCTAATTTGTAATGCTTATTTATAGAAGATTTCATAGAATAGGAAATAGCTTAATCGAAGTCTATATGACTCAATCAAGTCAATGTTTTCTGGGGTGGCTTTGAGGTATTTCTCCTCTCATTTAGAGTGAAAAATGTAGTATGGATGACGACCTCTAGCTCCTGACTCCCAACTTCTGACTTCTGTAGGTCTATGCCCGTCTCGGAGTGTATTCTTACTTGACTAGATTAGTCTAGTTTGAGTGGATGCCCTTCAATCTTTGTGTTGATTTATAAAATGAGTACAGTCTGATTTATGGCCAGAAAAACAGTATCGTTTAGACTGCCCGAAAGTATTGTTCAAGCCATTGAGGAACATGCTAAGGCAACGGGTAAGAGTAAAACAACCTTATTTTTAGAGGTTCTCACTCGCGCCTATGGGTTCTCGCAACCAGCTTCTCAACCAATAACGCCCAAACTGCTCAAGCAACAGCTTGAGCAGCTAAAACAGCAAGTGGAGACTGTTATGATAGTCGATCAAAATGCTCCTGCTGAAAGGGGATACGCAGCCGCAGAACAAGATCTGTTGGCCAGGATTTTATCTCAAACTAAAGTGTTTGATCAGATATTCTCAGCATTGCCCGATCCGTTATTTGTGTGCGATCGCCAAGGAAGAATCGCCTATATTAATCTGACCGGCTCTCGGATGTTGAAGATTGAGCGGAGCCAAGCACTGGGAAGGCATTGTCAGGAGATGGACTTGCCGCCGGACGTGATGGCGCGCCTCAACCCCCAACTGGAAATGGCGCTGATGCATGGAAGGTTCAGTCGGGGTGAATTTAGTTGTCATACTGCAAGCCAGACCCGGTATTACGAATACAGTTTGAATCCGTTTTTTTCGAATGAAGATACCATTGACGGCATTGTTGGGATTGCTCGAGATACAACGTATTACAAGCAGATAGAAACGGAATTGCGAGATGCGCAGGAACAGTATCGAAAATTATTTGAGTTGGCCAATGATTGGATGTTCATCATTGACGCTTCAACCGATCAGATCCTGGAGGCGAATTCTCAAGCTTCAAGGCGGTTAGGCTATACGCGCAAAGAAATTTGTCGTCAATCATTTGTTGACATTAGTTCGCCTGCGGCGGCAGCTTACTATCAAACCGCTATTGTTCCAGACTTAGAGAGGATGGGCGGCAGTATTTTTGATCATGCCCTTCGCCATAGAAATGGGCAGGAGATACATGTTGAAATCAGCGGCCGATTGATTGAATATCAAGATCAACTTGTTTTCGAATTTTCCGCCCGTGAGTTGGACAGAGAATAGGCAGGTGGAGGAAAAATTGATGGCGCATTCTGGATTTTGGATTTTGACTGTGGGTTACCTATTCCTTTTTAAAACAGTCAAGCAGCGTATTTTTTTGTACAGTAAGATTGAAGCCATCCACAAGCTGTTGTGGCGCATTTGACTTACCCTTGCTGAATAATGGCAGTTGCATGAGTCGAGTCGAATCGACAAAACTCCGTGTTTAGGAACTGGCGTGATGCGGCGACATGGTCATCATCTGCGAATGGGGCGTTCATGGCCGCTACTGCATGTCAACAGGCGATTGTAGAGGTCGTTGGGTATTCTGTTGTGAATCGCTTCATTTGATCGAGGCAACGCTCACCTAGCTGTAAACGAGTTTCTACACCGGCTATTGACTTTCAATCATCCGGTTTGTCACGTTTCGGAGTGACACTTGATTTGTCAATTAATTCGATGGTGTCTCTGACCTGAGATCCAAATTTTTATCATGCTTATTTCACAGCTTTTCACCTCAAATCAATCTCGGATGGATACTTTCCTATCACTTTATAGCCTAAATGATCTGTTAGATCAGCTGAAATTGATTGGCCGCGAAAAAAGTACTGGACAGTTGATTTTAAGGATGTATGGCGCTCAAGTACAGCAGTGGAGTCTATATTTCTATCTCGGTCGATTGATTTGGGCCGCCGATCAGATGCATCCGGTGCGCCGCTGGTATCGACAACTTGTTCAGCACTGTCCGACTCTGCCTATCGAACCGGTTAGTCAACCCTGGAACTCGTCGCCACATTGGTATGTCGCCACGTTAGCAAGGCTGCTCAGACAAGGGAAAATTCGTCAGCAGGATGGGGAGGCGATTATTACGGGTCACAGTTTGGAAATCCTGTTTGATATTTTCCAGCGGTGGTCCCAAATCCGTCACCGTTCAGCTCGTCGAATTATGTATCGATACGTTAATCAAAGCCCAATGGAGTCAAGCCTGGCGGCTATGCCAGTTGAATCCGTTTGGTTACAGTCAATGCGTGATTGGCAGGCTTGGCGGCAGGCAGGATTGGTAGATTATTCCCCAAACCAGGCCCCCCTTCTTTGGAAAGTCGAAGACTTGCGTCAAAAACTCTCGCCAATGGCCTACCAAAGCCTTGCTTCTCGAGTGGATGGTCGCCGAACGTTACGGGATGTAGCCGTCAAATCGAGGCAAGATCTGTTGCTGCTGACCCAATCGATTATCCCTCATGTTCACCAGGGTTCGATTAGATTGATTGCAGTTGAAGACTTGCAAGCTTCCCTTCAAGCTGTTGAAAAGACTTCTCGACGGAAAGACGAAGGCTCCGTCCCCATGATGGCTTCAACCAACCGCCCTAGCTCGGTTTCGCCGCAAGCTGCCCGTCCCTTGATTATCTATATCGATGACCATCCACTCCATGGAAAAATGATGGGGAGCATTTTGGCCCATTTGAACTATCGGTTTATGCATCTCCAAAACCCAGTGCAAGCCCTATTACAAGTGCTGGAACATCGACCAAACTTGATTTTCTTGGATTTGGCGATGCCGATCATCAATGGCTATGAACTCTGTGCTCAAATCCGTCGGTCGGCAATCTTTAATCACATCCCTATTATTATTCTCAGCAGTAATGATGGAGTTGTCGATCGGATACAGGCTAAGAATGCAGGCGCTTCGGATTTTCTGGCGAAACCTATTCGGCTGAACGCTGTGCGGACAATTCTGCAACGTCATCTAGATCCCTAAATGTGGGGGTGCTTCCTTTTTCAAACAGACATAGAAACGATGTTTGAGTACACTTCTGCAAAGATATCAGTCACATTCAGAATCAAACTTATAAACTCACTGACCGAGACCGAGTAAGGTGAGAATCATGCAGGATCGAATCTTTCGAGTCGAAGTACTAGAATCTCAAGGCATTGTCGTCAAAGGCGCCATCAGCTTCACATACGAAGGCCATGTTTTCAAAAGAGGAGTTTCCTTCTCACAACACTGTCGCCAAGTCGCCATTGATCTGTTGGCCCAGCGTCTGGCCGATGGCGATGCTTGTGTTCTGATTGAAAACGACTGTTTTTTGACGTTATTTCACCAACAAGCCTCATTTAACCAACAGGATGTTGTCCCGAGCCTCGATCGAGAATCAGATTCAGAGTCTCCCCTCCCTGACCAGTCTGAAGAAAACTCTACATCGGATTTTCTCAATACCCAACTGACTGACAATCCGAATCTTTCATCCTCAGCAAATTTTCAAGCCCCTGAAATTGCCATGAGTTCCGATCCCCCCATCTGGATGCGTCCACTGATCAATCAGCTTGCTCAATCACAGAATCTGCCCGCGATTCTCAATCAGGTCACAGCAAATATACGATCTTTGCTAGAAGTCGATCGGGTCAACATCTGTCAACTACAGTCAGATGAAACTGTTCAGGTGATTGCTGAATCGCTGTGCAATAATCGCTTTTCCTCTCTACTCGCCGCCTTTTTCCCGCTGTTGAATCTCTTGCCATATCCCCCCGTACTATTACTCCGTTTTGGAGTTGGCGCGATGGTCAATGTACAAAAGAAGACGATTCTTCAACTATCCCCGCTCAACTTTATTATGTCGGATCAAGCTGAGTCGACAGGCTCTCTCAGGTTAAGCGCTCATAGTATTCAGCAGCTTGCGGAGATGGGAGTCCATATCTCCCTGACGATGCCAATTTTCCACCATGAAACAGTCTGGGGGCTATTGATTGCGCATCACTCAGAGGAGCGTTTCATTGCAACCCGCAAACTGAAAGTTTTGAAAAGGGTGATTGACCAACTCTCTAACGCTATCACTAGAAACGCTCTCCAGAGTCGGACTCAATCCAGAAATGACCAGGAGACAGTGATCACCCCCCCCCCCCGTAAATACAACGTCTCAACAATACACGACTCAATTGCAGTTGTTGATGAAACAACAACAAGGCGTATCTGACGTGCTGGCCAAGATTAAAGCGGCAATTGATCCCGAAACAATTTTTCAAACAACGACCAAAGAGCTTTGCCATTTACTCCAAGCTGAGCGAGTAGCTGTCTATCGGTTTAACGCTGAATGGGGTGGTGAATTTATTCATGATTTCGAGTATGTCACGCCCAACTGGCTGCGCTCCTCTAAACTGGGTTGTAATACGGCTTGGAATGATACTTACCTACAAGAAACTCAGGGGGGGCGTTATCGTCACAATGACACATTTGTCGTGGATGACGTCTACCAAGCCCAGCTATCCCCCTGTCATCGCGAGATCCTTGAACAATTCCACATAAGAGCATTCGCCACCGCCCCAGTCTTTGTCGGCGGCAAACTTTGGGGTGTGCTAGCCGCTTATCAGCATTCCCAAGCTCGCCATTGGCTATCTACAGATATCCTTTTTCTCAGCCAGATAGCGATATCCCTAGGGTTGGCTTTACAACAAGCTGACTTATTAGGTCAGGCCCAAGGCGGCATTGGATATTATCAGAGGTAGTCATGGAACTCAAAGAGTTTAAACGCCGTTACAATGACGCTCAAAATCGTTTCAGTCATAGCCTTTAGGCCATTGCTGCGGCGATTGAAATCGTAGCAGCCAGCCAACCTCAACAATTCCATTCCATTCATCAGACTTTGCAAACCATCAGTGAGTATATTCCCCGGGTGTTTAATGACTATCAGGAATTAAACACAGTTGTGGATGAATTCTTTAATTCTCAGCCTTCGTGGAGCGATCCTCCTGAAGGATAGTGAGACGTACAGTCTTAGCAAAAAGAAGGGAGCAGGGTGGGCGCTGCGAATCCTTAGCTTCCTTAGAGAAGGTTAATTGCAAGTGTGGCTTGAGGGGGGAATGGCGAGGGAGTCCAGATTAGATGCATCCTTTACCCTAAGCGGAATATTCTAAAGGGAGATCGAGAAGATATCGAGAAGGGCTGAAAGTACCCCTAAGGGTACTTTTAGCTTCTTGGGTTGAAATTTATAGTTGAAATTTATAGTCGAGTCAACTTGAATTGTTGTGATTAGAGAACCTTAGTTTGAAATCTAGGGCTTCTTAATTATAAGGAGATTATATGAATGATCGTCGACAGGAGTCGTATGCCGTTCGGCTAGAGGCGGCGGAACTGGCGAGAAGCCGTCCTTATCCGACCCATCAAGCCAATGGGGATGAGCAACGGTATGCAGGCGACCAGTACTTTATGTCGTTTACAAAAGGTTTGCCGCATAATCCCGATACGGGCTTGCTGCAGGATCCCCAGGATTTTGTCGAGTATCGACGGGCGATCGACGACGGTTTCATTGATCCGTTTTCGGATCGGGTTCGCCATGGCGCGAAATTTAAAGTGGAGCTTGTAGGCAGTGGCTATAGGGTTCTACCCGATCCGTGTCCGACGAATGACTTCAGACAATGGGAAGCGCCGACTGCGGGTGTTGTATTCGAGCTAGAGGGGCCAGACGCTCAGGCTGTGACCATGCCTCCTGCGCCGCCGTTGCTGGATGCTAGCGGCGACGCCAATCCAGAACTGGTTTTGGAAATGGCGGAAGTGTATGAGCTGGCTATACTGCGGGACCAGCCCTTTAATGCCTTTGAATCCGGCCGCGAGACTAGCGAAATCACCGGTTCAATTAATCGGCTCAACGCCCTTAGCTATATCGGCGACCAAACGGGACGTCCCCGGAAAGTAAACGCCGCTGGTTTACTGGATGCACAGACCGTCTTCCGAGGATCGTCTCCAGGGGTGGAAGTGGGTCCCTATCTCTCTCAGTTTCTGCTGATTGGCAATACTGATCGCAATCGCGGCGGCAGTGTTAATGAGGGGCTGATCACCTATGGCGTGCTCCAAGTTGATCAGAAAGTGCCTATCGCGGAGCCGTGTCGAGATTACATGCTGACCATGGATGACTATGTTCAGGTTCAGCGCGGTATTCGCCCCCCCTTAGAGAGCTACGGTTCAAGCAAAGGGGCTCCCACGCTGGAGACGGAGCGGCCCCCCCGTCGATTTATTTCAACCCTTCGCGATCTGGCCACCTATGTCCATTACGATGCGCTATACGAGGCGTATCTGAACGCTTGCATCATTTTGTTGGAAATGGGAACGCCGTTTGATCCTGGCTTTGACCATCTGTCTGGGGTGGGCGTCGCGGCAGGGGACGCCGAAACGCGCCGTAATGCAGGCGGGTTCGCGCTCTATGGCGGCCCGCACATTCTCACTCTGGTGACTGAAGTGGCGACACGAGCGCTAAAAGCGGTGCGCTTCCAGAAGTTCAATAACCACATTCGTTTGCGTCCAGAGGCGTTAGCATCGCGGATCGAACTGGAACGTTTGCGAGCTGCTGGTAGTCTGTCCGCTATCGCCGCCGCTTCCATCCCCCCCGCGTTGATGGCTAACATTGGGGCGTTCAAGCAAGCTTTGTCAAGCAATGGCAATGGAGGAGCCAGTACGTTGGACGCCATTGAGTCAGGGCCAGGTCTGGGTTCTAATTTCTTGCCCATGGCGTTTCCAGAAGGATCGCCGATGCACCCCGCTTATGGCGCGGGACACGCCACTGTGGCTGGGGCCTGCGTGACCGTCCTCAAAGCTTTCTTTGATACGGGTTCAGTGCTCGCCCAGACCTCAGGAGGCGCGATCGCATTCAAACGGTTGGCCACTGGAGACACCCGAATCGCCTTCCGGGCTCCTGATTTACCTGGAACTGGGCCGGGTGAGGGCGTTCCTGCCGGCAATCTGGTTTCCCATACGCCCGTTCAGTTTTTAACCCTGGAAGGGGAACTGAATAAACTGGCGGCGAACATTTCCATAGGTCGGGATATGGCTGGAGTTCACTACTTCAGCGACTATTTCGATAGTTTACGAATGGGTGAGGAAGTGGCGATCGGCATATTAGAAGAGCAGGCATTGACCTATTCAACCGATCCCTTTGTACTCTCTGTACCCACGTTTGATGGCGACGTTGTCAGGATTGGCCGCCGATGAGTCGTTTACCCCGTCGTCCGCCGCGCATTAGGCCCCTTCGACGGGGGCGATCAGCGGCTGAGCCCTCCGTGGGCGGACCCTTATCAGAGCGTATGCGAGTGTTCCATCAACGGCCCTCAAGACCTGGGCGCTCGCCTTCAAGGTCTGGGCGCTTGAGATGGAAACCGCATAAGATATGGGAACCACCTAAGAATGAGCATCCTGCCCAGCCCAGTTTACCCAAGTTGCCTAAGCAACAGCCCGAGGGGTTGAAAGTGCTCGATCAGCCCTGGAAATGGGGAGCGTTCTTGGTGGTTTTAGTCATCTTGTTGCTTTTGATTGGCCTGTTACTGTAGTGAATGGACGGCATCTTGGGCTGTCAGCTTAAGGTGGACATATTCCTGATGGAAGGAACTAGGCGTTAGGCGCTAAGCTTGCTGTCAGCAAGCTTAGCGCCTAACGCCTCTTTTTCATGCTGTTGTAATCTTCAGCTTTGTCAAACAGGAACGATCCAATTGAGAGGATGTTATATGAGTTAATTGGTGGAACGACCAGCCAAAGT
>JAAUYH010156778.1_pt1 | contig 11536 bp, 3 predicted proteins | sample 7278061 | NCBI WGS metagenome assembly JAAUYH01 (sample SAMN14350203, study PRJNA611818) | marine sediment metagenome | isolation source: surface marine sediment (0.6m) | place: French Polynesia: Moorea | collected 2018-08 | reverse complement strand
GCTAGTTGCCCTTTTCAAACACAGTAGGACTGCAAAATTACAGTTTGTGGAAGCCTACTGCACTTGTGCTTGATTTTGCGTTTTTAGGTCTACTTATTGGAGAACTGTAGTGTGTCGATAGTCTTCACTCTTCTCACCACACCAAAATCAACAATGGACAGTAGTCGCGTGCATGTTGTCCTAATGCAATTTGCGAAACTATGAGTAGGCGAAGACGCGTACGATTCCTTCTTTTCCCTTGGAGTGGCGATCACAAATTTTCATGTATCTATGCACAAACTGCGTAATAATGACTCCCGAGTAGTTCAATCGTCATAAAAATGGAATGGATTCTCTTAGAAAAGAGAAGAAGAGGAAGCGGTCAGAGCAACAGTCGAAGTATCGTTTGAAGAGAAAATTACGTCTGGAAGCTAGCTATCGAGGAGAAATGACGACGGAAACAAGTGAAGATGAATGATGTTTACGGTAGTATTCGATCGCCGGTTAGGTGACTCAGTGATTGAGTTGTCGTCCATGAACATGCGAATTTAGTATGCTGTCTAGTATTTTCACTTGTCTATTAGAATTGAGTTCAGTAAAAATGAATGTTGACCGTCGTGACAGAAACATGGCCTTCATGCCTAAAAGATTGACTAATTTCACAAATACTCAGCTTTTGAGTTCAAGCTCTATTCAATGCTCTAGATTTCACTGAATGCTACCGTACTGAGTTTGTAGCTTAATTGTTTCGCGGCTGGTCGTATCAATGTTGCGCGACGAAATAATGGTCGATTTTAGCGGTTTTGGAATACCTCGCAAAGCGTTGTCGCTGTCTATTTAGGTTGTTCACCTGAAGTTCGGTGATCGAGTTGGCTATTGATCAAGGTAAGCTAACCTTGAGACAGAAGAGGACTGACCAAGACAAAGCATATTTTCTAAGCGCCATTGTAGCTGTTCCGTGGTGTGTGAAAAAAGAAATGTCGGAACAGATATTTGAGAATGTTTTTTTGTTTCAGGGTGCATGTCCAACCCTTAAAATCATTACACATTCTAATAAGTTGAGAATCTCATTTACACTTTCTCATTCCAATGACACTCAGTGCTCTTTCTCTAGTTCTACAGTATCGGTTTCGAATTGTATCAATCGTTCAGTTAACAGTTCTCATTTCGACAACACGTACAAGCGAGGGCTGATCGGCTAGCACCTAGCCTGACACTTTATTTACATTAACTGTTTTCCATACAGCAATTGAGAATCACACCCGCAAATCATTAATGCGAAGCTCCAAACAAAACTATCAGGCGCCGGGTCCAATAAGGTTCAATCCAAATTTTGTTCAATCACAGTAACTGGTAGTCGAGTATAACATATTGGAAGCGCATGATGCGGTTACGAAACTCAACAGAGCAAAGTTGCGGAGTAAAAAACTTCGATTGCAGTCATTTCTTTCACAGTTCTGATCAACAAAAATAAACATTTACTTGAAACAGATTCATACATAGCAAAGGTCAAGACCACCGCAATCCAGACCGGAGAACAGCCCGTGAAGATGGTGTTCGAGTATTCAGGAAAACGAAACATCCCCGGCGATTAGAGAATACGTTGTAGCTTGTTGTGTCGAGCAATGACAAGAGACGCATGGACAACAGATCCTGGCACGCAGCGAGGGCCAGTCGATTGAAGTCGATGTTCGCCCCAGCGAAGGCGGTCCTAAAATATGTCAATGCGTGGCCATAAATTTCGCTACCTCGATAGGCACGACGAACCAACGTGGATCCCATACGGACAGATTCATGTCGTGCGTAGAGGGACAAATGGCGGTGAAGGCCCTTGAGCGACATGACGATCCCAGATACCAACTTGGTCGTTGATTATTCATCTCACGTCATAGAGCTTTATACAGTTGTTGACAGAGAAGCATCGTTGCTCTGTGAACGTGCCCATGAGGAAGCAGTTCATCAACGCTTAACCTGACCTCCTGATTGTGGACGTGTACGGCTCTGCGCCTGTTGTGGTGTCAACTTATTGGTTAGGGCTTCGAGAAGAGCACTTCATCGAACCATGGGAGTCGTCAGGAACGAAAATGGTACGCCACAATGATTATTGGACTAGACGAGTTGCAATTGTTCTATCCTGTGCCAATTTCCACTTGAATCATGACTAGGAATGAGAGGATATTGTGTAAACATGATACTCCAATGTGGTGGGGTACAATCTAGACTTGATGGAACAGGTCCATTTTTTTTGTCAGAGATTCTAGGTGCTATCTATTGTTAGAATGTTGTTCGATGGACTTCCTGAGGACAACTTTCCCATTAGAATCACGGTCAATATTAGATTCATAGTGTACGTTCGGACTACTGTGCTCCACATTGCATTGTAGAGTGAGCAACTGCGCATTGGTGGCAATAGCGAATGGTTATTCAAGTAAGTCTTGTTACCGACGGAACTAAACTTAATTCCATCAGTGCGATTGTCGTGCATTAGTCTGTGCAGATGTAAAGGTTTGAGCATTGCAGACCGGGGCTTGTTTGATATGCGCGGAATAATCCACGACATTTCCTCTCATGTCGAACTATCGGTAGATTATTACGCATTACTGCTGACTGTACGGAACTGTACTGTACTAAACTGTACAATTATCACGTTCGAACTTATTCAATCTACAACATTAGTCAGAGGGCATTATTATTTTAAGTGTGTTGACGGAAAACATGACCATTGTTGACCAAATATTGGGCATCGTCATCACTGCTACAATTATCGGCTTGCCACTCACTTTAATATCCATCTCGACGTTTTCTAATGGTCATCGCATGCACTCTCTTACTACTACTTCATCACTATAATTCCATGTGCTGTTTCTGCTGTACAGCAGCTAGTGTGGAATGTACAACGAACAGGTGTCTTTTTACGCATTCGTGTCCAGCGTTGACAGCGAACTAACAATGCTGATGCTTCACCGTAAAGTTGAGGTTACGTCATGAATGTGTTGACTCTGAAGGTTGGTTTACACATCCACAGCGCTAATGATCAAAACTTGGGACATTATGTGCTTGGTGTCTCGCCAAAAGCACCAGCATTAACAGTTCTACTAAATCTGCATTTTCAGATACAGACCTCACAAAATCAAATCATCTCTACTCGCTTCACTTCTAACGGCACTTGCGGCAATGCCACGCTATGAGCGAATGCGTCTTACAAGCATCAACATCACTATGGTGAGGGTATGACCTATCAGCAGGGATATGTCAGGTTGGCTAGGGAATGGTCAGTAGAAAATTCACAGAACCGTATCCCGTAGTGTACAATACTGGGTATAGTACTCCAAATTTGCTACCGCTGTCCTGAAAGAAAACAAAATCAAATGACGGAGGGGAATGTGGACAGCGTTGTTTCCGCTAGATAGGGAAAAGGAGATACTTGGCGCCTCGTTAACCTGGATAGCACAGCTTGTGCTGTATTGTACCTCACTTACAGTATCAGTGCGTTGATACAGGACTGTAGTCAACATGTGCCAAGATTTGAACTATTCGAACTTTCTATTCTATACTCTAAATTTGCTACTGGTGTACCGAGAGAGAACCAGATAGAATGCTTAGGGAAATTTGGACAGCGCTGTTTCGACTAGATAGGGAAAAGAAACAGACACTTGGCAACTTATTAACCTCGATAAAAGTGTACCGGTGCTGGATTGCACAACAGTTACAAAACCAATGTTCCACGAACTAAGTCAACTGAAGGATTGTACCACTTTCGTCTTCAATACACAGAACACTTTACCACTAGTATTCGCATTAGACTAGTCATTTCAGAGAAACTATGCAGCTGAAACCTTTCCTATATATAGAAGTAACAAAGTTACTAAACCCATGGCAGTTCCAGATTGACTTCACATTCCTGCTACATTGTGGATTCCTCCTCGACAAATGCTCAACGACAGATCCACGTTGATAACGCCAAAGCACAGAAATCTTGTTTGATTATTTCTGACAGGACGAGGAAAGCTCGTTCAACCTGCTGCCGAGCGCCAGCTGTTAGATAACTGCTTTATTACGTTGAACAAAAGGGCGGAGTGCATCAAGAAAGAACATGGTGCGAATACTTGAAAGATCCCACATAACAGGGAGGACTACCACAAAAGAATTGGGAGTTCAATCAGGAAGGTAGTTGGCCATGCAGATGTCTTGCATTCCGCCCTCTATGCGCTGGCACCAATTCAATAATCATGTAAATGCCAATAAATTGACACCACTTCAAAGTTCTCAGTCATAAATGATCTGAGCGGAAATACAGAAGCGTCACAGAAAGGGAGATCGATGTCAGACCAAATAACCGTTGGAACTTTGTGATGCTGAGTCGTGAGTATACCACCACGTGCTCACCGCCTAAACCGAAGAAGACTCTACAATCTTCTCCCACCCGCCCGCGACCGGAGTCCAGTTCTTCAGTGTGCGGTCCAGCTCTTCCTTCTTCTGTCTGTCCGAGAAGGGCTGCAAATTGACGGAATACTTCTGCACCAGGCACAGTCGATTTCTGCGAATCTCACGGTACTGCTCCTCTACACTCGCCAACTTCTCCACGCTCAACGGACCCTTCCATCGCAGTTTCTCCGCCATCAACTCAACTAGCTCACAAACATCTTCACACCCCATCGAGACGCCCTGTCCCAACAATGGTGGGCACCCATGTAGCGCATCACCAATGAGGAACACACGCTTCCGTCCATACGGCCGCCAAAAGTCTGCGGGCAAATCTCGTTCCTCTCGCGTGAGGAACGGTAACGGCTCCATCGCCGGAACCACGTACTGCGGGTAGCACACGTCCACATCCGGGGTCACCTCACCCCGTGCCACACTGGCAATGAACTCTATCACAGGTTCATACTCCAGTTCATGTTCCACCGCACGCATCAGTTCCTCACGTACCAGCTCCGGGTCTCGCGACAACGGCTCCGGCGCGGCAACAATGGCAACAAGTGTCAATCTGATTCCCTCGGGTGTCGGAGCACGCACAACCAGACAACGATGCAACAATCGCAGGGGGTCGGAACTGTTGGATTCGAACGACAGAAACGGCAAATCCAACACATCCATCCGCTCCGCTAACCTGTTCGCACTCTCGGGCACGCCCTTAAACAGCCATCTCGCAAGCGTCAGCCCGGCGTACAACGGCTTCGAGTAATAGCCCCAAGACGGTCCCCCAATCGCGTGATACACCCACTCGCGGCATCTCGAATGAATGCCATCCGCGCCCACCACGATGCGCCCCCGCACGATCTCCAGTATGTTGATATCGGGGTCCACGGGCTGCGTCTCCTCGCCCCACTGCGTGTAGGGGTTGAACCGTGTCCGTTCTCTTGTGTACGTGACCTGCGTCGCGTTGCCGTACATGTCGGCCAGCGACACGACCTGCGCATTCGTGCGCACCTCCACCATGTCGGGCATCAGCTCGCGCAGCGTGCACTGCAGCCGGTACCAGTTCACCACCAGCCGCTCGCTCAGCTCCCCACCGTACATCTGCTCCACCACGCCAGCGCTCGACAGTGCCGCCCAGCGTCCCGCCCGGTCCGTCGTCATCCCGTCTTTCAGCGCCTCCAGCACCGCCGGCGCGACGAGCCCCATCGCGCGTATCCCATTCAGCTGGATGTCGATGTCCTGCCCCGCCGGCTTGAACTCCCGCGCCTGCTCCAGCACCAGGATGTCACGACACCCGCGCCGCACCGCCGCGTGCGCGGTCAGCAGCCCGATCGGCCCCGCGCCCACTATCACAAGCTGTTCGCCGTCAGTTACGCTTCCGGTGAATACGAAAGGGTAGGCGCGCCACGCACATCTCGTAGTTCGGCATTCTCCATCGAGCTCATGCTCTTCATCGACTCATTCGAGGTCACCAATTCCTGGAACTCCTTCCCTGTTCCTAAAAAATTGCTAATTTTCAAGACACCCTTCCAATTGAACGTCTCATCGTCTAATGAAAGTGTGTTGTGGTGTTAGGCACAGCCACGCGCTCAAGTCACTTGAAGTATCGGATTCGCGTTCGCCGACAACATCAAAAGAGTTCTGCATTGAGCCATTATCACTTCGAAGTGCAAGGGATGTCTGGGGGCAAAAAGAGCTCCACGGATGTTAACACCACGCTTTTTCGATTTCATGCTTGGGTTTGATTCGTGCAGCAACCCTGATGTTAACACCAATGCAGCTCCATTCTACGAGGACCTGAATTTGATACTGAGACATTGTGGCGCAAAGATCGTACTGCGGAGACTGCGAACGACGCCACTAGGCTGAAACAGCCCCCGACTGTATGAATCTTGAGTGGTCTATTCGACCATTTATTGGCAACTAGTCTTGAAGTTTTATTGAACCGGGCGGATTATGATGTTGCGAAATCAAGGTGGTCTGCCTCAGCGACTGGCCTCGAAGAACGAAAATTTGGAAAAATGCCGTATGCGCAGCTATTACTTTGTGCTATGCCAAGCAATAATCCACAGATAGCCGAGTCTGTAAAAATCAACGAATCACCGCTTTGGACAACATTTCGATTTCTTTTTGCTACGCACTATTGCGCATTGATGGCATCTCCAACTAACCTCTTTCTTCTTGTGAACCTGGCTTGTGCATGAAGGGCGCAAACCAGCAATGACCAATCGATCGGAACAAATGAGTAGAAATATGACGATGAGTCGTGCGGCTCTTACAAGTTCACTCTATGAGTGCTGCAGTATAATGTTGACTTCGGTAGAAACTGGCTGCAGCATCTGAATCATGACAGCCATTGAAAGTTATAGATGTTTCTAATATTAGATTCCTTGTTTCACGAGTCATCTCGAATCTTGAAAAAGCTCGCGTCGATTTGCGACATTTGTATGATGCTCTCCATTGAATGGAGAGCAGAGTCCATTCAATACTGCTATGGAATCCATATTTTCAATACGTCACTCGAAAGATTCGCCCCCATGCAATCGTAACATTCATGACCAAAGCACGTCACGAGATGGCGAATCTCAGATGAATTATATGTGTACTACACTGAACCTTGTGACGTCATGAATGTATTGACAAATTCAACGATTGTTGCCATGTAGAAGTAGAGTTTTCATATCAACATTAATCCATCTTGACTCGTCGTTTCCATTAACTAGTATGGAGTGTCTCAAGGAGATAGCTCCAAAAGTGTTAAACTAAGAACTTCGATTTATCGATTTTTCATAGAAACCATGGATTGACTACAAGTGGGGGTGAGGTGTAGAGTGTTAACTAGATTGTTCTTCGCTCTAGGTGAAGTCATTTGTTTCACTCACTTTCGTCTGAATCCTATTGCCCATATTACAATACCTAGCTATTGAACTAGTAAAATGCGGTACTGCTAAATTACGTGAGACACCAAATTAGACGATATTATTTATTGAGTGTGCGGATTTCGAGAAACTACCAATCAAAGTGTTCAACGTCTAGATTGCGTAAGTATAATAAATTTAGCGCATTACAGCTGCCTCACTTGAAGTCCGTTTGGATTTTAAAACATTTAACGTCCATTTCGTATTTTTAATGAAGCTGACCCGCATACCACATCAGTGCTTGAAATTAGGGATGGAAACAATCCGACTGGAATTGTAATTAATTTAATAATTTGCAACTGCAATCCTATTTTAGGTCTGCAAGAATTGCGATCGGAATTGTATTTTTGATTAGAAATTGCACATAGAGTCGTAATTTGGAAAAGAATTGCAATCAACATAGTAATTATTTATTTTCAACTTATTCAGTTAGTCAACTGAACCAAAACAAGCAGAATCTGCCGGCAATCATCAGTCTAATGCATCTTGAAGTAAATCATATTCATAATTTCAGCTCAGCTCAATCTAATCACTAAGTTCAGAGAAGGATTAGATCAAGAGATGCCTACAACATCACCTCGACCCGTAACATAGAAGCTTTGCAATTTTTAATAAATCGAGCCCAGATGTTTTCAAAAAAAAGTTGGCGACAAAGGTAATTCAAAACACCTGGTTTATGGTTGTCTATCAGGAGATTTACGTGAAGCTATAACGAGAGTAAGCACAGACATTTTCGAGGAAGGATTGTGTTACTTCAATCCTTACAACCACCTTCCTTTCGTTTGGCTAGTAGCTACAAAATCAACTTTTAAAAAGACCAGTACAAGAGAAGAAATTTGTATACTGCTAGTTTTAACTGTGGACAATGTAAAAAGACAGTCTGACAAGTACCTCATGATTGTTCTGTTTAATAAAACGGTAAGTCTGATTACCGCTGCTAGCACTGATAGATTAAAATTTTCTATTGGTAGGTAGTATTCTATCGATAATGATGAAACATGGAATGAAAATTCTCTGTTTTATCAGGACAGCGTGGAAACAATTCGGATTGATATAGAGTAGCTAATAATGACACGTCTAGAATTCGAGTCTGAAGTAGTAAAAATTCAGAGAAGGAAAGAGATTTTTTGACCAATGATCTGAAAGAAACGGTTGTGGGACTTCGATCCAAATTTGCCGTTCTTTTGGATTCGGTACTTCTTCAGTTCCAAAGTCCCAATCCTTTGCGTGGTTGTGCATTGGATCAAATTTAATCTGGTTATTCTATCGTCAATGCGATTACAAAAGTGAAATCATTGTAGAAAATGTAGATAGTGCAAATACAACCAGCTCTAGCTACATTCCCTGTCCTTCGACGTCAGAATAGAATAGCTAAGGTGAGCTTCTGTTAACATTCAAATTTTGATTTCCTTGCGACGACGGTTATATACACAAAATAGACCGTAGTTATTTCTAACAACTAAAAGTTTAAAGGAAGAAGTAAAATGTGAACTATCTGAGTGTAGATTCTACGAGTTAAATTAATTATTATTTTCAAACATCCATTTCGACGAACACTTATACGAGAGTGATCGGAAATAAATCGAATAATCCATTATGTATGACCGAAAAATGTCTCAATCGAAACATCTACGTTTCAAAATGAAATATTCTATTCAAATTACAACTTTAATTTAGGTGGAGAAGCCGAATTAAAAGGACCATTTTCTAAAGCGCGAGCATTATTGAAATAAAACAATCCTCTAATGACTCAAATCAATTCGAAAAAAACACTATTCTTTCATGAAAAGAACTGCTGTTGAATATGTATTCGGTAACGGCGGTGATGCATGCTGTCCATACCATAAAGCTGGAATACAGAATAGAAAAAGATGTAGAATAAGAAGAAGAAGAAGAGTTCGATGATTCTGCATAATAATTCCTGCCATAGAACGTCAATCTTGTGATTTGAGATTCTAAACCTTATAATTCTCGTCTGATAAATCAGTAGAGCCTACTATAAGTGTTGTATTGTGTGTTTTGATTATATTATTCTAGTTCAGTTATTGCAGGTATAAGACAGCTTTTCCACTCTTCTAAATGGTTAGCATTGTTCTTTGAAATGTTCATAAAGTGTACAGTACCTGTTCAGATAGAAATTGTTGGTAATAGAATAAATACAATTGCGATTGACGTAGCTAGTTACTCAAGTATTGAAATAGGAATGTTAGAACTGCACATGTTCATCAGGCTGTCGAAGTACATTCAATGCCCTATCATGCAACGTCATCTATGATGACAGGAAAACTATGGAGGCTATCGATGCGCAGGCATGCATTGACGTGCCATGGGATCTGTATGACTGGCGAATCTATTTCTAGAATCGCATGAATGTAATAGCAACTTAATAAGTAAAGAACAACAACGATTAACGAATTAATACTTTACCCAACCTACTTCACGCCATATCTACCACGAAGAACTGCAAAATTTATATTTTATTCGAATTGGTGTTAGAATTACGTTGCATGACGATCTAAGATGTTCGGCAAAGTGATGGGAAGAGTGCATGCGTGAAGTAATTCTTGCAATGAGAAGTAGGGAAGGTAAAGCTTTTCGAGAGTTCTCCAGGTTTATGAATTTCATGAATATGTTCAAACTCAGATGATGGCACTTTTCGGAAACATCCTGGATGTCCGGCAAGTTGATAAATCCCTTGTCAATGAGCTAACTAATATGTCGACTCTCTCAAAAACTTCCCGGATGTTTGGCAGTTCGCGTTGGGCGGAAAGATAGCGCGAACGGCAATATTTAGCAGTTCCAAGAACCTCTCTGACGTTCGATAGGTTGGGCTTTCACAGATCGCACGTGTCGGACTCCGTTGTAACTCGTCGGCAATGGTAGTTTCTTCACTCCGAATGGAAAGGTGACTTCCTTGACTATCAACGCGGATTATAACTTGAACTGATCATACCAACAGGTTTTCAGATAGATTACGTCTGAACTTGAATAGTAAAGCGAGTGGTGCGTAAGTACAAGCGGAATAAAAATGTCCGTGCATTTGAATACTTGTGCACTAAAATTTTTTATATATTATGTCTTAATTAAAGTAGAAACTACCAGCAAGATATGCTGAATATATTAGATTACAAATTGCTTCGATTAATCCAATCTAATTCCAATTGAATTGATTAATACTCTTCTTCAAATACCTTATACATTCAAGATTTCATCTAACTCTCTCAAATAGCTATCAGACGTACAGACATTCCGAGTGCTGCAGCTGTATCAAAAAGTCACAATCCAAGGTAAATGAATGTAGCTTTCTGACGTGCCATAGAATAGTTGGTACTTGACCCTTTTCAATATTGCTTCGCAAGGCTTTTAAAAGTTGACTTCTAGTGCACTACCTGATGTCGCTATTCGAAATACCTGCTGATTTCACGAAAGCTAACCTTCTAAGGTTTATGAGAACTGAACTACATACAATCCTATCTAAAATCAATTTTTGCTTATGCTGCAGGAAATTCAAATTAGTTCACTGTTCATGAACATTTCGTAAGCTATTGAGTGAAATGATTTCTTCTTACAGCCATGTTTCTGTCTAGAACTTCTGGATACAGGAGCAGAAGGCCCAGAAGAAGTTTGAAGGGTCTTGCAAACTTGAAAAATGTTGTGTTAAATAACGGCACTACACTATCATGGGTGGTGATACGGCCTTCTGAGTTCGTGATGGCGATATAGTGTTAAAAAATGAGGTGAGACCAGCAAATGTCAAAATACGAACACGAAGCAAACAGTAACCGAACACAATGCAGAATCGAAGTTGTAATGTGGCTATTCGCTCCCAAGTGACTGTTCTATGTGAGTGTGTTGCACCTCAAATCGTTCTATTGAACGAGAGAGACTCGTTTCCAAGGATGTTGTGTCCTTCTATATCAGACAACCTATGAAAATAAAAACTGCCATCGATTGAGAAAGCAGCAGAACAATCCACACTAAATTGGAACAACATGTCAAACCAGAATCACCAGTGCAGTAAAATATGCATAGCGCACTATAATAAATCGCCCTATCTGTCCTACTGAAAGTCGAAGAGGAATTCTACACCAACGAAAGAAAACTAGAGAGGTTTCTGAAGATATACCCAGTGAGCTGAAACGCTCCATTGTGGGCACGGTTAATGTAAGCCTTGAACATGAACATAATACAAACTATCCTGTTATGCAAAGATAAAATAT
>JAAUYH010007851.1_pt1 | contig 11536 bp, 11 predicted proteins | sample 7278061 | NCBI WGS metagenome assembly JAAUYH01 (sample SAMN14350203, study PRJNA611818) | marine sediment metagenome | isolation source: surface marine sediment (0.6m) | place: French Polynesia: Moorea | collected 2018-08 | reverse complement strand
CTCCGGCAGGTGGAAACGTAATCGTCGCCGCAGCGGCTGTCGCGTCGCGGCGTATCATTTCGATTGTCGTCGTGCGGTTCGTCGAACCGTTGCGAACCACGATTGTTATCGTCGATGGCCCGACCGGCAGAGCGATCGGTGCGGACGCCGCTCCGGAAGCCACGCTGTCTCCATTGACGGTGATCGTGCTGCCTGCGTCAGCGGTGCTAGGCGTTATGGTAATCGTGTCGGTGCCTTCGGGGACTACGCTCGAGTAGCTGAGCGTCTGCGCAGAGAATGCTGGCGTCAGGGTACCGACCGACAGAGTCAGATCCGCCAGATTGACATTCGCCGGCGTGGGCGGCGGATTAGACGAGTTGCCGCCGCCGCCGCCGCCACCGCCGCAACCGGCGATGAAGATGACGACAATCATGCACAGTGCTTGTGGGACGCGAAAGTTCATTCTGCACATCTCCTTTGTGTCCGAACCGTGCGGTTCTAGAACTCCCGCATCTAACGTTATCGCCAGTCTGGGGCGTGTCGCGGCCGGTTTGCTGTCCTTATTCCCGGCCCCGACTCCATGATTAGACAGGACCGAATTCGGTTCAGATAGTAACCTGAATATGCACGCTGGTGCATAGGGCAGCGCCAGACCGGTGGCTGTCCGGGTGCGCGGCACAGCTGGTTTCTAAAGGGCCGTAATGGGCACGATGGCGCTCTCGACGTGCGTCTGTGACTCAACGACGTTGGTCCAGACAAACAGCAGGTCGGTACCCGACTTTGCAAGCTGCGGCACGGCCAGGGTGGCGGCGGTGTCGCTAACCGAGATCACACGGCCCAGGCCACCGCCTCGGTCAACGCGGCGTACCTGCACGGGATGCCCACCCGATTCGTCGACGCCGAGCCAGCTAACAGCAGCAGTGTGATCATCAAGCAATACAACGCCGACCCGGCCCTTCGTGTTTTCTGCCGCAACCTCGACGGGTGCAGAGAAGTGCTCGCCGCTGTCTTTCGACCACGCGAGTTTGACTACCGGGCGGTCGCTCGCCGCGGTGTACCAGACAACGGCGACAACCTCGCCGTTTGCATCAATCGATGGACCGTTCACCGGGCAGCCTGGAATCTCCCAGTCGTCCGCGGCGATACGAGTACCCGTTTGCCACCGACCGTCGATGCTACGCGTGACGTAGATGTCCCGAATTTCGTTAACGCTACGGTCGCGGTAGACGGCGATGGGGCCTGACGCCGCGATCGCAACGTCGGTTTGGCAACAGTCGCAGGTGAGCTCGTCGATTATTTGCTCGTTCCCGAGCGAAGCGGCAGGCGTGATCGAGGCACCGCGGAGCGTCATGCCGTTCACAGCCGGGTCATCCGCCCCTTCATTGATCGTTTCGCGGCCGTCCAGCCAGATAAGACCCGTGTCGTCGCCATGCGGATACAACGAAACGAAGCCGTGCTCGGTCGGAGTGCCATCCGAGTGCGGGCGCACAGGCTCGGACCAGCTGGCACCGCCATCGGCGGACTGAACGAATACCACATCGTAGGCGTAGGTGAGGTCCGCTGATTTCTGCAGCCAGTGCGCGGCGAGCCGGTCGCCGCCAAGGGGCAATACCGACGGCATGTCGGCCCAGTTGACGAACATGCGCTCGACCTCGGCAATCGTAGCTGCCTCGGACCATTCGTCGCCCTGGAAAGACGCGTAGCGAAGCTCGGTGCTGCGCTCACCTGGTTCCATCCAGCTCAGGACGAGGCCAAGTTCGTCGTCACCCGATAACCTCGGACCCATTGCTGGCGCGGCGGCGGGGACAGCGATGCGCTCGATGCGTACAGCGGTATCATGAGGGTTGTCAGAGCAAGCAACGAGCAGCAGGCAGGTGCAGAGCATTACTACTGTGGCCGGCGATTTCACGCCTGTATTATGAGGAATCTGAGAGGAGAATACGTGCCTTCCACGAATTGATTATCGCCCGAGGCGCTGTATACTGCGACGCCTGCTCAGCGGTGTGGTAGCTTGTTCCAGAGCATTACGCCGGGCTCACCAGAGGCTAGGTGGCAGAGTGGTTATGCAGCGGCCTGCAAAGCCGTGGACGCCGGTTCGATTCCGACCCTAGCCTCCACTTTTTACGAGTAACTTCACCGCGTGAATCTCGCCTTGTTGCGACCGATTCGCAATGCGCTGTCGAACGACTGCGGGTCCCACAGGAGGAAATCCGGCAGGCCGTCGAGGTCATAGTCGGCAAAGCGGATGACGCCCGTAGACGGCAGCTTCTGCAGTACCCGGCGTTTCGAAAACAGACCCTTTTCGCTGCCGAGGTATACCTCGATGCCCTTGCCGCCGGCGGAGGACACGAAGTCCAACCTGCCGTCGCCGTTCAGGTCTACGTTGCCTGTGGGCGTGAATCCCTTTGGGCGGAACGTGTCGAAGCTCACCTGGGTACTTATTTTCTTCTTCGACCAAGGTGTAGTGTCATAGCTGCCGTCCTCTTCGACTTTGTGCACGGCTACGTTCACGTCGATTTCTCTCGTGAGCAGGAACTCGACGATCTCAAGAACGCTGAACTTGATGCGTGCCCTCACGAGCTCGAGCCTGCCGTCGCCGTCGATGTCAAGCAGCAGGTCTGAAGCAAGAGCGCCTTTGCTTTCGAAACGGTCGTCGGGCTCGCCGAGATGCCACTGTCCGTCCCGGTTGTGATACACGTAGGTCGTCGTTTCGGCGTCCGAAAACGTGCCCTTGGAATGCGATACGACCAGGTCGAGCAAACCGTCCGCGTCGAGATCGCGCACATTTGTCACGACAGCCCCGCTGCCGCGCGCATGGTCTTCGCGATCGATAAGGCCAAGTGGCAGCGTGTAGGTCGGCGTGTCGGTGAACGAGCCGTCAGCGCCTCTCTGAAACACGCGGATCTCGTGCCGCGTAACCGAGACGATGTCGTTGCGGCCATCGCCGTCGACGTCGCCGATGCTGAGCTTGGGCGAGTCGTAGTAGAGCTGGATGTCGGTCTCGACGGAGAACAATCCCGAGTGCTTAGGAACGAAGTAGTTGCTGCGACGGCCCGTCTGCAGCTCCGCGATCACGTCCCCGTTTACCGACATCGCCGTGACCTGGCCGATCTGCGGCGCGAGCAGCCAGCGATCATCGCCGAAGCTGTCGTGGACGAGGCGGAACCGATCGAAACCGCGCTCGTCGAACCCCGCAGCGACAGTGCTGGGCGCGGGAACGACGATATCCCGGTAGGTAGCGTTTCCGGATGCAAATGAAATCACCGTCATGCGATCCGGACGCAGCACGACCAGCGATTCGCCGTCGCCGCCGCCCAGATCGGCGATGTCATAGACGGCGCCGAACTCAGGAGCCCGGATGTCATGGTCCGGCGCCGAGTCGAACCCGCCGCCCTCGCGTTGCAGGTGAATCGTGATGCGGCGAGTCTCGCCGGGCGGCACGCCTTCGAGCGTCGCCACAAACAGGTCTCGCCGACCGTCGCCGTCGAAGTCGCCGAAGTCGGCCGAAACGATGCGGCCGGCTGCGGGCAGTTCAGTGACATCGAAGATATCGTCGTCGGCATGCGTGACATCCGGTGACCACAGCAGAGCAACAACAATGGCGAGCGATATCCGGGATCGGGAGGGCATCGATCGATCATAAAGCAAACGCGGCCGGCGACATTGTCAGTGTTTGTAACGCTGGCAACGCTGCTAGAATGGCGAGCCATCCTGATTCAAGCGCCCGGGTGGCGGAATTGGTAGACGCAGCGGACTTAAAATCCGCTGTCCGCAAGGACGTGCCGGTTCGAGTCCGGCCCCGGGCACCATGAACACGACCCTGAAGGGCCGTATTCAAGTAACTCGAGGCCAGACGCGCCCTTAAGTGCCAACTGCCATTCAGACAGCAGCCCCGATGGTGCGCCTGGGCATGGGATCGAGTGGCAACCACGCACATAATCGGGTCGTAGGCTGGCTTATGCGTCTGCATGCCGTTCGGCTTGGTTCGAGTCCGGCCCCGGGCACCATGAGCATGACCCTGAACAGTCGATTAGACGTAATACAGACGGACTTCACACGCAAAACCTCGACTGGTTAACAGTTTGAAAGGCAAGGGCTGGCAATCGCTGGCCCATGTCATGTTCGGGTGCCAAAAAAGGGTCTTCGTACCACGGAGACCGACGATGGCTTCCACGAAAACAGACAACGTCGATTACCGCCTGCTGGAGCGCCTCAGCAATCTCGTGATCTGCTCGCGCTGTTTCCAGGACGGCAAGGTCACGCCAGTACCGCAGGTCATATCAGATCGCCACACACTGCAAAACGAGTGCGCCGATTGTCGCGCCGAAGAAGATGCATCCGGACATGCGCGGTGCGACAATGGCCAGCAGTGGCCAAGCTCTATTTCTACTATTCGTCGATGAATGCCGGTAAGTCGACCGCGTTGTTGCAGTCGAGTTACAACTACCGCGAGCGTGGCATGAACACGCTCGTCCTGGCGCCCAATTTCGACGATCGCTTCGGCATCGGCAAAGTGACCTCGCGCATCGGCATCGAAGCCAACGCCACAACGTTCGGTAATGACGATGACCTGTTTGCGCTCATCGACAGCAAGACGGCCGACCAGCCGCTTCACTGCGTGCTCATCGACGAGGCCCAATTCCTGACGAAGCAACAGGTTTTCCAGCTCGGCGACGTCACCGACAAGCTCGATATTCCGGTGTTGGCGTACGGCTTGCGCACGGATTTTCAGGGCGAGCCCTTTGAAGGCAGCAAATACCTGTTGGCCTGGTCGGACAATCTGAAAGAACTCAAGGCAATCTGCGAGTGCGGTCGCAAGGCAACGATGGTGCTGCGCATCGACGAGGAGGGCAACGCGCTTACCGGCGGCGCCCAGGTCGAGATCGGCGGCAACGACCGTTACGTCTCGATGTGCCGCAAGCACTTCCGGGAAGGGTTCTTCCGGCGCTAGTCGTTGGCGTACGTCGGTACGTCTTCGCTCGGCGTCGGCATTGTCGCCGTGTTTCCCTTCGCGAGCAGCAAGCGCACGTCTTCCAGCGTCTTCATGATTGCCGTATCGGCGAACTCGGCGCCGTCAAGTGACCCGCGCGTTTTCGCATCCGGATCGACGAACTTGATGCGGTGGTGGCCGATCGTCACGATGTCGCTGTCCACGAGCACATGGTTCGAGACTCTTCGCGAATTGACGAACGTGCCATTGGTGCTGTTGAGGTCCATCAGGAACGTCGAGCTGCCGTGGCGCACGAAGAGTGCGTGGTGACGGCTGATGAATCGACTCGGGATCTCGATGTCGTTGTGTTCGGAACGCCCGACGAGCAAGCGCGGTTTGGAAAACTTCAGCTCCCTGAGCGTCTTGCCGTCGTAGGATACGTAGAGCGTCGGGTCGTTGCTCGACGGCGGTGCCATCTCGACCTCGATCTCAGCGAGGTGCGCCTTGTCCCAGGTGCCCGTGGGCAATACCGGATGCTCGACGCTTTCCGGCGGGACGGGCAGGGTTTCCGCGTTTGCGAGCGACAGCAATGCGATACGGTCGAGGATCCCGGGCCAGCCGCCGGACGCCTTCCAGAGCTGGTCGCAGACCGCCTCGGGAAACACCCACTCCGGGTACTCGCTGCCCGCGTCGTGAAGCTTGGCGTGAAGGTACTCGCGCGCTTCTTCCCTTGTCATCGGGCGCAGGTGAAAATCCGCAATGACGCGTCGCGCGATGGCCTCCATCGCGGGGGACTCGATGATGCCTGCCAGCGAGCGATCCGAGACAAGGACGAGCCGAACGGCGCTGTGCTGCCGGACCCGCAGCTCGGCGAGTTCGCAGAGCGCGCGCAGCGCACTCGGATTGAGTCCGTGTGTGTTCTCGACGATGATCAGCGGCGCGTGGTCGCTCACCGTCTGTTGCATGGCGAACACGCGGACCATGGCGAGGAGTTCCCCGGCCGAGTTGAAATCGAGGTCGTAGCCGAACTGCTGAAGCGCGGATTCGAGGAGCGTTTTCGTATTGAGGCCATCGCCGTCGACGATGGCAACGGCCATGTCCTCTTCGAGCGTGTCGACGAAGCTGCGAATCAGCGTTGACTTGCCGGACAGCGTCGGCCCCTGCAGCAGTGCGATGCCATTGGGTGTGGCGCAGGTCTCGTGCAGCATCGCGATAGCGTCACGGTGAGACGCGTACGAGATGACCGACAGCGGCCTGCCGTGAGTCGGGAATGGCTGTTCTCTGAGCCCTGCTGCGCCCAAATCCATATGCGTTCGCTCTGGGTACCTGTTATCCGGGTACAGTCGTTGTTATCGTTTGTTTCGCGGAGCTGGCGTTACGCGTTTTTTGCGAGCATTTGCCTGACATTCAGTCTACGATTCGGCCCCGGGAAATGTAAACCGCAAAATCAGGACCCTTGGTTGTTCAGAGAGACACGTTGGATATCACGAATTTACATTCAATAAGATAAATAACTCAATGATTGGTATAGTTTTTCGCGGTCTGAAACCGGACCGTCTGTGATCGGCGACAGGACCTAAGGTATTGACTGCAAAGCTATCGGCCGCAGGGCTGACCCTGTTCCGTGGAGAACGCTGCTTGTTCACCGATCTGGGTTTTGCGCTAAACCCCGGAGAATTGCTGTTGCTCGAGGGCAAAAACGGCAGCGGCAAGACGAGTCTGCTGCGAGCCATCGCCGGGCTGATCGAGTTTGAGGAAGGCGTCGTCGAATGGCACGGCAAGCCTGTCGCCAGGCAGCGCCAGGTATTCCACGCGGCGATGACCTGGCTCGCGCATCACACCGGCCTGAAGGGCGACCTCACGCTCGTCGAAAATCTGCGCTTCGAAGCGAACTTGCGCGCCCAGGGCGACAGGGACTTCGACAGCGTGCTCGAGCGCCTCGGCATCGTGCGGCTGAAAAAACTGCCGTTGCGCTCGTTGTCGGCCGGTCAGCAGCGACGAGTTGGATTGGCGAGGATGCTGCTTTCCGATACGCCCTTGTGGATGATGGATGAGCCGTTCACGAACCTCGACCGACAGGGGCGCGAGCTCGTTATCAGCCTGGTGAACGAACATCTCGCCCGTGGAGGAATGTGTGTCATGGCGGCGCACCAGGACGTGGACGTGGACGCCACGATGACGCGGGTGGTGCTGCAATGAGCGGCGCGGAAGTGCAGGTTCCGGGCATCGGCAGCGGCCTGCTCGCCGTCATCCGCCGTGACCTGCTGCTGGCGTGGAAGCGGCCGGGCGATATCCTGAACCCGTTGTTCTTTTTCGCGATGGTTGCGACCCTGTTTCCGCTGGGCACCGGGCCGAGTGCCGAGCAGCTGCAATTCAGCGGTCCGGGCGTGCTCTGGGTCGCGGCGCTGCTGGCTATGATGGTGTCCCTGCACACCCTGTTCCTGCAGGACTACGAGGACGGCAGTCTCGACCAGATGCTCGTCAGCCCGCAGCCGCTGCCGGCCCTGGCGCTGGGCAAGACGATTGCGCACTGGCTGACGACGGGTGTGCCGCTGGTCCTCGTAACGCCGCTCGTTGCGATTACCTACAACATGTCGGCGTCGACCATCGGCGTGCTGATGCTCACGCTGGCTCTGGGTACCGTCAGCCTGAGCCTGCTGGGCTCCGTGGGCGCCGCGTTGACGGTTGGTCTGCACCGGGCGACGGCCCTGCTGAGTTTACTTATTCTGCCGCTGGCGATGCCGATCCTGACGGTCGGCGCCGGAGCCGTCTCGCTCGCCGCAAGCGGCGAGGGCCTTTCCGGCGGCGTTTATTTCCTGGCAGCTTACGCGATCGGCGCGTTGTCGCTCGCGCCTTATGCAACGGCCGCCGCATTACGGATCAGTAACGAGTAGAATCGCGACCCATGTGGACCTGGTTTCATAAGCTGGCATCTCCGCCGCACATTTACCGAATCGCGCTTGCGATGATCCCCTGGTTCGCCGTGCCCGGACTGGCGCTCGTGGGCTACGGTCTCTACGCCGGCCTGTTTCTCGCGCCGATGGACTACCAGCAGGGCGATGCGTTTCGCATCATTTACGTTCACGTACCGTCAGCCTACCTGTCCCTGATGGCCTACATGATCATGGCGATCGCGGGGGGCATCGGACTCATCTGGCGCATGAAACTCGCACATGCCGTTGCGGCGGCCGTCGCCCCGGTCGGCGCCGCCTTTACGTTCCTGGCGCTGGCGACGGGTTCCATCTGGGGCAAACCGATGTGGGGTACCTGGTGGGAGTGGGGCGACCCGCGGCTGATGTCGCAGCTGATCATGCTGTTCCTCTACTTCGGTTACATGGCGCTCAGGGCCGCCATCGACGACCTGCAGAAGGCTGACAAGTCCAGCGCCGTGTTGGCGATGGTCGGCGCCGTGAACGTGCCGATCATTCACTTCTCGGTCGAGTGGTGGAATTCGCTGCACCAGGGACCGACGATCCTCGCCGACGACGGCCCCGCCATGGATCCCGCGATGCTGTACCCGCTGCTGGCCATGATCTTCGGCATGACGCTGATATTCGGTGCAATGTTGCTGCGCCGGATTCGCACGGAAGTGCTGTTTCGCGAACGGCGCACACGCTGGGTTCGGGAACTGGTGCTCGGAAACGGAGGTCCCTAATGTTCGAGAATCTTGCGATGGGCGGCTACGGTGCTTACGTATGGACTTGTTTCACGCTGGCACTGATTGTCGTCGTCGGTATGGAATGGCGCGCGCGTGCCCGGCACAGGCGCGTGTACCGCGATATTGAGGTGCGCATCAAGGCGCTCGAGGATCGTCAATGAAACCCAGACAACAACGCATGCTGGCCGTCGGCCTTGCGGTTGTGGGCCTTGCCATTGCAACGGCGCTTACGCTGCAGGCGTTCCGGGACAACATGATGTTCTTTATCGACATTTCCGAGGTCGTGGCCGGTAACTATCCGCAGGATCGGACGTTTCGCATCGGCGGGCTCGTCGTGGACGACAGCATCGACCGGGCCGAGGGATCGCTGGACGTGCACTTCCGTGTGACGGACACCGCCTGTGAGCTGCCGGTCAGGTACAGCGGTGTTCTGCCCGACCTGTTTCGTGAGGGCCAGGGCGTCGTCGCGCACGGCCGGCTCGGCGATGACGGCGTCTTCGTGGCCGACAAAATTCTCGCCAAGCACGACGAGAACTACATGGCGCCGGAGGTTGCCGAATCCATGGCCAAACACGTACAGAGCAAGACCAACGGCGTTGCCGACAACATCGGCAACTGTAACCCGCAATGATTCCCGAGCTTGGACACTTCGCGCTGATACTGGCGCTGGGTCTGGCACTGTGCCAGGGGATTCTGCCGCTCGTCGGCGTGCGTCAGGGGGATGCCGGGCTCATGGGCGTGGGGCGTACCGCGGCCACCGGGCAGTTCGTCTTCGTGCTGTTCTCGTTCCTGTGCCTGACGTGGTCATTCCTGCAGAGCGACTTCTCTGTCGCCTATGTCGCCAATCACTCGCAGATCGATCTGCCCGACATCTACAAGGTGTCGGCCGTGTGGGGCGCGCACGAGGGCTCGCTGCTGCTGTGGGTGCTGATCCTTTCGGCCTGGACGATCGCCGTCTCGCGCTTCAGTCACAACCTTCCCGAGGCGTTCTCGGCACGCGTCATTGCCGTGCTCGGACTACTGTCGGTCGGCTTCCTGCTGTTCATGTTGCTGACATCGAATCCGTTCGAACGGCTTTTCCCGGCACCGGTCGACGGTGCAGACCTCAACCCGTTGCTGCAGGACCCCGGTCTCGCGATCCATCCGCCGTTGCTCTACATTGGTTATGTCGGCTTCTCCGTCGCGTTCGCATTCGCGGTCGCGGCGATGCTCAGCGGCGACCTGGACCAGCGCTGGGCGCGCTGGACACGCCCGTGGACCACAGTCGCCTGGCTGTTCCTGACGATCGGCATTTCGCTCGGAAGCTGGTGGGCCTACTACGAGCTCGGCTGGGGCGGCTGGTGGTTCTGGGACCCGGTAGAGAATGCTTCGTTCATGCCCTGGCTCGTCGGCACGGCTCTCATTCACTCGCTGGCCGTTACCGAGAAGCGCGGGCTCTTCAAGAGTTGGACGCTGCTGCTGGCGATCGCAGCATTTTCGCTCAGTTTGCTCGGCACATTCCTCGTGCGCTCCGGCATTCTGGTGTCGGTGCATGCGTTTGCGGTCGACCCGACGCGCGGCTATTTCATCCTCGCGTTTCTCGCGATCGTCATAATCGGCGCGCTGGTCCTGTACTCGATGCGGGCGCCCGACCTCGATTCCGAAGCCGGCTTCCGACTGTTCTCGCGCGAGACGTTCCTGTTGCTCAACAACGTCCTGCTGGTGGTAGCCGCTGCGCTCGTCTTCATTGGCACGCTGGCGCCGCTGGTTGCCGAGGCGATCGATGGCAGCAAGATTTCGATCGGACCGCCCTGGTTCGAGGTCGCGTTCGCCATACCGATGATTCCGCTGATCTTCCTGATCGGTCTCGGCATGCACACGGCCTGGCGCTCGCAGGCATCCGGTCCCGTCATGCGGATGCTGCGAATCCCGGCCATCGCCGCACTCGTCGTCGGCGTCGTCATACCGCTGCTTTTCTACGGGCGCGTCGGTATCCTCGTCGTCGTCGGCACGATCGGCGGCGTGTGGCTCGTTATATCGTCGATGTTGCCAATCTGGCGCAACCTGCGTCGGCAGGAAGGCCGGGCGCGTATCCCCAGGGCCGTGGTGGGCATGAGCATCGCGCACCTCGGCGTCGGGGTATTCACGCTCGGTGTCACGATGGTGTCGGCATTCTCGGTCGAAACCGACCGCGCGCTGAGCCCCGGCTCCTCGATCGAGGTCGCCGGGTTGGATTTCGAGATGCGCGAGCTGCGCAACGTCCAGGGACCCAATTACACGGCGATCGAGGCCGTGATAGAGATTCGCGATGGCGGTGATTTCCTGGCCGAGGTCAGGCCGCAAAAACGGCAGTACCTCGTGCAGAAAAACTGGATGACCGAGGCCGGCATCCACGCCACCTGGAACAAGGACCTGTTCGTCGCACTCGGTGACCAGCTCGGCAACGATACCTGGAGCGTTCGCGTGCAGTACAAGCCGCTGATTCGCTGGATCTGGCTGGGCACGCTCATCATGGCGATCGGGGGCGGAATCGCGGCCAGCGACCGTCGTTACCGTTCACAGGCACGCCGGCGTGAGACAGCCGACGACGCCGCGGCGGAGCCGGCCTGATGCGCCACTGGACGCCGGTCGTCGTTTTCGTCGTATTGCTCGGCTTCCTGATGTTCGGCCTGACGCGGGATCCCAGCGAGCTGCCGTCGCCTTTCATCGACAAGCCTGCGCCGGATTTCACGCTGCCGTCGTTGCTCGATCCTGCGGTCACGATGGATCGCAGCGTGCTCACGAACGGCTGGTCGCTCGTCAACGTGTGGGCGACGTGGTGTGTCGGGTGCCGCCAGGAGCACGATTTTCTGCTGCAGCTGGCGCAGTCCGAAACGATCCCGCTGTTCGGCATCAACTGGCGGGACAATGGCGACGAGGCCAAGCGCTGGCTGCGACAGCTGGGCGATCCGTACGTGATGTCCGGGTTCGACGCGGACGGTCGCGTTGGT
>JAAUYH010011231.1_pt1 | contig 11538 bp, 9 predicted proteins | sample 7278061 | NCBI WGS metagenome assembly JAAUYH01 (sample SAMN14350203, study PRJNA611818) | marine sediment metagenome | isolation source: surface marine sediment (0.6m) | place: French Polynesia: Moorea | collected 2018-08 | reverse complement strand
ATCGGTTAGGACAATATTGTTCTACTCAAAAACTGTCAACCACCAACCGCCAACTAACAACCACCAACCACCAACTAACAACTAACAACTATCAACTGAAAAACGTCCTAAACATAATGGCGACTGCTATAATAATTCTTTCGCAATCCAAAATCGTTCGACGGCTCGACTGAGCACTCACGACGAAGTCCAAAATCTAAAATCCAAAATGGTATTAGGCTCCCATCCCAGAATAATGTTTTAATCCTCGTCGCCATAACCAGCGATTAATGCCGAAAAAAAACAATAGCCAACCTAGTATTGACAAAAATCCTACCCTTAAATCCACTGGTAAACCAACTAAAATACTAGCTGGGAAATTTATTAAATAAGGGAAAGGTGTAAATAAGATGATTGCTTGTACGGATTGGGGAAAAACATCTAAAGGGGCAATTAATCCTGACAAAAATAAATAGAATAACAACCAAAAGTTTTCGATGGCGCTAGCTCTTTCCGTCCAGAAAGCAAAAATGGCAAAGGTATATTGAATCAGAAACCGTAGTGCAAATCCCAAGATCACAGCCAAGGAAAACAATAATAAATTTCCTAGATTAGGCAACCAGAATGCTTGGGGATAGAGTAAGAAAAATAATCCTAGGAGTATAATTACGAAAGGGAAACGAGCTATTCTTTCTGCAACATGAGAAGCTAAATGATGCCATGCTGGATCTAGGGGTTGGAGTAATTTGGGTGAAAGTTTACCCTCTACTACTTCTTTCTCAAAGTCCCAAATTACCCACACAACTGTTATTTGCCTAACTAAAAAAACTGCGAAGAAATAACGGGCAAATTCCACAGATGTAAACCCAAATTGCCCACCTGGTGCTGCTATTATCCATATACCCATAAGGATAATAGGTAAAGAGCCAGAAAGTATCCATAGGATTAATTCGGCACGGTATTCCACCACATAAGCGTAGTAGACAGAAAGCAAGGTGAAAGCTTTTCTCGTAATTACCTTAATGTATTGCATGGACTTAAGCAGGCTCTAAGTTGAAAAAGGCAGGGAGCAGGAGGAAATAGGTGTTTTTATATTTGGTTGTGGACAAAATATTGTCTATGAGTGACTAATTAGGAATAATTCGGAGGAAAAAGACTTTTCTTCTTGGTGGTAAAGTTGTTGATTGGAAATGACTCCCCTACACTATCCCCGTTTGAAATACTCGTCCGATTGTTTCTTCTATGGGTGGTTCGCTCACCGTTAAATCTATAACTTCCAAATGGGATAAAATTTGGGAAACGGTTTTGGTGAGATTTTCTTGAGGTACTATAAAACTCACTGATCGCCCATCAATATGTTGTACATCACCATAGAGTAATAGATTTTCCCTGGGCAAGGGTTGAGCTAACTCTAAATGAATTTCCCTGTAAGGAGCAAAGCGTTCTAACAATCTATCTAAGCTACCATCATACATTAATTTACCTTGGTGAATTACTATTACCCTTTGACACAAAGCAGTTATATCAGCCATGTAATGGCTAGTTAATAATACCGTCGCCTGATAACGTTGATTATACTGACGTAAAAAATCCCTGACTCCTACCTGAGCATTAACATCCAATCCCAAAGTCGGTTCATCTAAAAATAAAACTTGAGGACGGTGTAAGAGTGCTGCTAACAATTCGGCTTTCATCCGTTCTCCCAAGGAGAGTTTGCGTACAGGTTGGTTTAACTTACCTTTTAAAGACAACATCTCTGTTAATTCCCCTACCCGCAGACGGAATTCTGCTTCCGAAATATTGTAGACGGCGGCGTTAATTCTTAAGGAATCCATCGCTGGAATATCCCATAGTAGCTGCTGCTTTTGCCCCATTACCAAGGTGATTTTTTGCAAAAAAGCTGCTTGACGATGGAAGGGAGTATATCCAGCCACCTGAACTTCTCCACTAGAAGGATGAATTAGTCCAGTCAGCATTTTTAAAGTGGTGGTTTTACCTGCACCGTTGGGTCCTAAAAAACCTACCACCTCTCCAGGGGAAATCTCAAAGGAGATATCCGAGACTGCGGCTATGGAACGGTAAGTACGGCGAAAAAAATGGGCGATAGTACCCTGAAAACCTGGTTCCTTAATGGCGACGGGATATATTTTGCTGAGATGGTGAGCAACGATGGTGAACATAAATTTTCGCTTCACAGTTAGAGCAGTTAGCAGTTATACCATTTTGGATTTTAGATTTTAGATTTTAGATTTTGAGGACAGTCTGGTCTTGGGGAGCCAGCGCTGCTCTGTTGGATTCATCCGTGGAGAGAAAAATATATTTTCCTTATTTCAAGCCCCTCGATTCATCGATGGGGTAATAATTCTAAATTCTTCATTCTAAATTCTAAATTCTCCTTGACTAATTCAAACGACCTGATCGCAAAATACTGATAATTAACCACAACCCTAATAAACTCGCCGCAGCAAATAATATGTTACTGACTAATAATAACTGAGCCGTCTGGGCTCTGCTGGAAATAATTGCTGCACCCATGATTAGAGAACCCACTAAAATACTAAAGGAAAGGCGATTGGCTGCATCATCCATAGTGCGGCGTAAGCTATCTAAACCCCGGATGGATAAGTTCCACTTGAAAGTCTCTGAAGTGACTCGATCTAGGATTAACTCAATTTGACGAGGAGATTGTAAAGAGAGGCTTTTAAGATCCAGTACTGTTCTCAGGAGGGAGCGCATGGGACTATTGCCAAGTATTTGCCTCCTGACTAAATCAGTAATCAATGGTTGAATTTCATCGACAAAATTTAATTCGGGGTTTAATGTCCTTGCTACCCCTTCTAAATTTGCTATGGTTTTGGCATATAAGCCCATATTACTGGGCAGGCGAATTTTGTTGTTGCGGGCAATTTGCAGAATTTCATAAATGACTTGGGAAAAATTCATCTGAGCTAGGCTGAGATTGTAGTATTTCCGCAACATGCGATCGTAATCATTTTCCAGGCTAGATAAAACTACTGGTTGAGTAGAAGTTGCTAACTGTAAAGTTAATTGGGCACACCGTTGTACATCTAAGTCCACAATTGCCAATAACATCTCAGTTAAGATTTGCTGGGTGCGGGGATCAAGCCTGCCTACCATGCCACAATCTAATAGAGCAATGCGCCCATCAGGAAGATAAAATAGATTGCCTGGATGGGGATCGGCATGAAAAAAGCCATCAACGTATATCTGTTGGAAAAAGGTACGAAAAAGTAAAGTGGTAATTGCCTTTTGGGGCGTGATTTTATCTCCCTCGATATTCTTATTGTCAAAATTTGTTGACAATAAAGGGGTACCATCGATCCATTCCATGACTAGCAATTTGGGGGAACTGAAATTCCAATAAATTTCTGCCACTACTATTTGCTGGGGATCAAACCAAGAACTGTGGGATAAATTACGCCGCAATTGATCTGTAAAGCTAGCTTCCCTGGTAAAGTCTAATTCTGCTTCTAATGCCTGACAAAATTCTTCCGCAATGGATTTGATTTCGTAATTTTGCCCAAATTCAGTGCGGGCGACTAAATCAGCAATTCCTTGGATGAGAGCAATATCTTTGGCAACAGTAATATCAATTCCCGGACGTTGAATCTTGACTGCTACTTCCCTACCTTCAATCAGGGTTGCTCGGTGGATTTGAGCAATGGAACCTGCGGCTATGGGTTCAGGGGTAATACTACTAAATGTTTCTGATAAAGTAGTTTGTAATTGTTGGCGGATCACAATTTCTATATCCGACCAAGGTACTGGTGGTACTTCGTCTTGTAGTGTTGATAATTCCTCAATATAATCAGCATTCAGCAAGTCAGGACGGGTAGAAAGTAGTTGACCTAATTTGATATAAACAGGCCCCAAATCCACCAAGATATTTTTGAGAACAGCAGGTGTAGGTAATTGGGGTTCATCGGTTTTGCCACCTGTGAGTAACCTCCGCATATAATCCCAACCATTACGGAGCAAGATTTCGATGATTTCTCGTTGACGAGGAACTGTTTGAGTGAGGAACATAATTTTTAAGAGTGGCAAACCTAGGGATTAGTACGCCACGATGTAAAGAAAGCTATTGTTTAAAGCAGATGTAAAGCTTTGCAATCGTTGAGCTAGTGAATATCTAAATCTATTACACTAGCTAAAAACATGATTTAGAGTAGGGAGGTAAATCTCGGATCAGCTTTAAGCTGGTTGACTAATTGCTTAATTTCCTGAGTCCGGTCTTTTTTGACAATCAGAGTGATATTGCGATCGCGCACAATCACCACATCCTCTAAACCAATAGTAGCAATTACATCGTCTTTATCGGTAGCATACACAATTGCGCCTTGAGTATCCAAGTTGATATGGGTAGCCATTTCTACATTGGGATTATTTTCTTGTTTGAGTAAACGTTCAACAGCATTCCAATCACCTAGATCATCCCATTCAAATTTTACAGGTAAAACATATGCCAAACTGGTTTTTTCCATGAGTGCATAGTCTATACTTTTCTTAGGTAGTTGGGAATAAATATCTGGACCATATTTTTCAATAGGTTCAATAATTTCCGGAGCATGAATATGCATTTCGTCAAGTACAACACTTACACGAAAAATAAATATCCCGGTATTCCAGCAAAATCTACCTGTGGTTAGAAAATTTGCTGCTGTTTCCTTGTTAGGCTTTTCAGTAAAGCGGTTGACGTGATAGGCTGGCAAATTATTAAAGTGACCAAACTCTTCGCCCTGTTCAATATAGCCGTAGGCAGTTGAGGGAAATGTTGGCTCGACCCCTAAAGACACAATTGCTGGTTCACTGGCCGCAAGTTGCACTGCTGCATTTAAAGTATGTGTAAACTCTTGTTGGTTAGTAATCCAGTGGTCAGCAGGGAAAAACCCAACAATTGCATCTTCTCCATAGCGTTTTTTGATTTCTAGGCTTGCCCAAGCAACAGCCGCAGCTGTGTCCCTTCCTTGTGACTCAACTAATAAATTCTGAGATGGTAACTTTGGTAGTTGGGTTCCTACTCCTGGTGCTATTTGACTAGAAGTAATAACCCATAAATTTTCCCAACCATCAGCTAGGGATAAAAGTCTATTTGCTGTAGCCTGTAAAAGACTTTCAGAACTGCCATCTAGACTCAGAAATTGCTTGGGACGATCTTGGCGACTTAATGGCCAAAAACGTTCGCCTTTACCACCGGCAAGAATGACGGGAAACAAGGAGATTTTCATATTGTCATAAAAATTTATTTGAGAATATTTCAAGTTTACTGTGGTCTTTTCTACTGGCAAGGGTAGCTTGCATTAACATAACTCTATTATGTGAGTGGTTGAGTGGGGAGTTATTTGTGGTTAAACAAATTCAGGGAAGTAAACAAAATCGGTTAACTAAGCAAAAAATCAAACAAAAAATTAAAAAGTTATCTAATAATCGGAGAACTATCAAGGAGCCAAGAGCAAATGTTGCTCGCAATTCTCCTAGTTCTACTGGTTCTATACCCAGTCAGCTTTACTATCGGCTGGGATTAAGTATACCCAGGTGGCTATTTTGGATTTTGACGATTTTTGTGGGGTTAACTTTATCAGGGTTACTAGTCTCAACTTTAGCTCTTTGGACTCCTCTATGGAGCGGTACGGACAAAACAGAAGAAGAACTAGGTTGGGCTCAAAATGATCGAAAACAGTCCATTGCTGGGGAATTATGGCGTAATATTTCTGAGTATAAGCTGACACAGCCGATGAATATCTTGGTGTTGGGGATCGAACCAGTACCTGATGCTGTGGATGGTTCACCGGAAAGTTTTGCGGCTCAAAGCGACACCATGCTCATGGTCAGGTTTAATCCGGAAAAAGACAATAAAACTGTAAGGGTGCTGTCTATTCCTAGGGATACCATGATTGCGATCCCAGAAAAAGGTTTAACGAAAGTCTCCAAAGCGAATGCTGATGGAGGAGCGGTATTAGCTGCACGAATGGTCAGCCGCACTTTAAGTAATGCACCCATTCATCGCTATATACGTATATCTACCAATGGACTACAAGAGTTAGTAGATCAGTTGGGTGGAGTTGAGGTTTTTGTACCTCAACCAATGGTTTATCAGGATGCAACCAGTGAATTAGATATTAATTTAGTTAGTGGTTGGCAAACTCTGAATGGCAAACAAGCCCTGGATTTTGCCCGTTTTCGAGAACAAGGAACGGGAGATTTAGGAAGGGTACAACGCCAGCAAGCTTTGCTTGTAGGGTTAAGGGAACGTCTGTTAAGTCCCAGCGTTTTACCCAAATTACCCCAATTAACTCGGATGATGGGTAAATACCTGGATACTAACTTGAAGGTGGAAGAAATAATGGCATTGGTCAATTTTAGTTTGAACTTAGAACAAGATAAGTTACAAATGACCATGCTACCTGGCACTTTCAGCCGTTTAAGTCGAGATCCTGATAGCTACTGGTTAAATTTGACGGGTAAGGCTCAGCTATTGGATGAATATGTGGGAGTGACTGTGGGGGGGCTGAAACCAGATAAACGATCGCTCACTAGTTTAAAGATTGCTGTACAAAATGCTACAAGTAATGCACAATTGGCGAAAAATGCGATCGCTTACTTCCAACAACGGGGTTTTACTCAGGTTTACCCAGTTGCTGATTGGGCAGATGACCGCAGCAGTACTAAGATTATTGTTCAGAAGGGTAACTTAGAAGCAGGAGAACAAATACAACAAACTTTGGGTTTTGGAACTGTGGAGGTTTCCGCCACTGGGGATCTTGAATCTGATATCACTATTCGTATTGGTAAGGATTGGCGGTAGAGGAAGAGTTAGGGAGTGTAGACGCTCGGAGAGCAGCTTCCCCCAGGGTAGGAGGGAAGCAGTGAAGGAGGGAAAATACAATTCATAATTCATAACTCCTGATTATTAATTTTCCTGACAAACTGCTAAATTTCAGGTTAAATATTTGCAGGTATTTGCCGGAAATTATTTGTGACACAAAAAAAAGCTGCTCGTTCGATTGTGGGAATTGCGGGAATTGTTGCCGCAGCCACTCTAATTAGTAAAGTTTTTGGTTTAGTGCGTCAGTTAGTGATCGCTGCTGCGTTTGGGTTGGGACCAGCTGCTGATGCTTTTAATTATGCTTATACTATCCCTGGTTTTCTGCTGATATTACTAGGGGGGATCAATGGTCCATTTTATAGTGCCATCGTCAGTGTTTTATCTAAGCAAGATGATGAGGATGCCGCTCCTTTAGTAGAAACTATTACTACCATTGTCGGTGGAATACTCGTAGTTGTGGCAATTATGTTGGTAATTTTTGCCCCCAATATCATTGATTTATTTGCACCTGGTTTAAGAGTGCCAGAGAAAGAGATTGTACGAGCGATCGCTATTCAACAATTGCGGATTATGTCGCCAATGGCGGTTTTAGCAGGGTTGATTGGCATTGGTTTTGGAGTTCTCAATGCTGCCAACCAATTTTGGCTACCTTCAATTAGTCCCTTGTTTTCCAGTGTGTCTGTGGTTTTGGGGATCGGCATTTTATTTTTACAGATTGGTAACAAAATTAGCACCCCAGACTACGTAGTCCAAGGAGGAATAGTTTTAGCAATTGCGACGGTGACTGGAGCTGCTTTGCAATGGATAGTGCAGGTAATTGCCCAAGTTAAAACTGGGGTGAGTAGATTGCGATTGCGGTTTGATTTTCACCACCCAGGGGTACGGGATGTGATGAGAATTATGCTCCCGGCGACCTTTTCCTCGGGAATGTTACAAATTAACCTCTACACAGATTTGTTTTTTGCTTCTTTAATCCCTATTACTGGGGTAGCAGCAGGTTTGGCAAATGCTAGTTTACTGGTGCAAACGCCGTTAGGAATTATTTCCAATGTGATTTTAGTACCTCTGTTGCCCTTGTTTTCTCGGCTCACCGATCCTAGTGATTGGCAAGAACTCAAGTTGCGTATTCGCCAAGGATTGTTGCTTTCCGCTTTTACCATGTTACCTTTGGGTGGGTTAATGGTAAGTCTCTCTGTACCCATTGTTAAGGTTGTATACGAGCGAGGTGCATTCGGAGGTACGGATTCTAATTTAGTATCTTCTTTATTAGTGGCTAATGGGATCGGCATGTTCGTTTATTTGGGGCGCGATGTCTTGGTGCGGGTATTTTATGCCCTTGGTGACGGTCAAACACCATTTCGCATTAGCATGGTAAATATTGGGTTAAATATTGTTTTAGATTATACTCTCATCCAGATTTTTGGCGCTCCTGGCTTGGTATTAGCAACGGTAGGAGTTAATTGTAGTTCTATATTCATGCTGTTATTTATACTGAATCGCAAGCTAAATGGATTACCTCTGGTGCAATGGAGCTTACCTATTGTTGGCTTAGCGGGGGGAAGTATAGTTGCTGGTGGAGCTAGTTTTGCAACCTTGCAACTGTGCCAGCACTTCCTAGGTACAAATGGTTTAGCCATTATGCTATTACAATTAGTAATATCTAGTTTCGTGGGTTTATGCGTATTTGGTGCGATCGCAACAGCCATGAAATTACCAGAAGTGAATGTTTTTGTTGCCGGAATACGTCGGCGTTTGATCAAATAGTTGGTAAATATTGTCTAGTGGAATAATATTTATATCTGTACATAGCTGCGATATGCACCTTAACCTTGAGCAGGAGAGAAACGTGAGCATATATCTCGATTCGGCAATCATCGCTGAAGCCCAGGCTGCCAAAGAATTGGGGTGGGTTAAGGGCATTACTACTAACCCCACTCTACTGGGAAAAACTGATCTGCCAGTCGCAAATACATTAAAAAAGCTGGCAGAACTCACTCCGGGATCGGTTTTTTATCAGCTTGTTTCATCAGACTTTGAGGAAATGGTGGGGGAAGGGAAACAAGCTTTTGAGATTCTCGGCAAACAAACAGTACTGAAAATTCCCGCATCTTTAGTGGGTTTTCAGGTAGTGACTTGTCTCTCTGAGGAAATTGACTGTGCAGTCACAGGCATATATAGTCCAGCACAAGCCGCTGTAGCTGGGGAAGCTGGAGCAAAATATGCAATTGCTTATGTGAATCGAGCCACCAGGTTATTAGGGGATGGGGTGACTTTAGTTGCTGAGATGAAGAGTGTTTTGGCGAGTAGTACCACAGAAATCATGGCAGCTAGTATTAAATCTCCTACGGAAGCCGTGGCATCTTTGAAAGCTGGTGCACATCATCTGACTTTGCCTTTGAATATGCTACAGTCTTTGACTAATCATGAACTTTCGTTACAAACTATTGACGAATTTGCCAGTAATGGGAAAGGACTGGTGTGAGATCAGTTGTGGCAGAAGGCAGTCATTTCAGTTATCAGTTATCAGTTGTCAAAATGAACTTCCCATGAAAAAGGCTTCTTTCCCTAACCCCTATTTTCAAGCTAGTCAGAGGCATTACCCTGGAAGGGCACGGCGTGCTTAAGTTTATTCGATCCACTAATAGATAGTGGATGCCGTGCCCCTACTTTCTTCACTCTTTTCCTGATTGCAAAAAATCCCTTACAACTTGATTAAAAGTATCTGGTGCGCTTAAAAAGGGCCAATGATTACCGGGTATGCGACACAGACGTAAATTAGTTAAGTATTTTTTGTAAGGCTTGAGTTGGGAATCGAAGCGGTTCACCCCTTTATCTGGTTGGACAAACAGAGTGGGAGTTGCTACAGGAGCAGTTAAGCCGGGAACTCCCATGACTTCTGCAAAAATGCGATCGCGGGCAGCTATAGTAAATTTACTACCCCAATTACCATCAGCTTTTTGTTCTATACCTGTTTGAAAGACTTGTTGTTGTAAGGGAGTCCATTCTTTGTATTGAGTTAACTGTCTGGCTTTTGCTTGGGCTGATTCATAACTAGTAAATGGTCCCATTCCCTGGAGAGAGGAAAGAACTCGAAATAATAAGGGAAATGTCAGTTTGAGAAAACTGGGCATCTTCCAGACAAAAATAGGGTCTACTAACACCATACTCTTCAACCTTTGGGGATTTTGTCTGGCCCAAATGCAAGCTAATTTACCACTCCAAGAATGTGCGACTACATCGGTAGTTTCCCACCCAAGATGATCCATGAGAGCTGACAAATCCGCGATCGCACTTGCAAATTTATAATCTGCTTCCGGCTTACTACTATCACCATGACCCCGCATATCTGGGGCGACAATATGATAATCTGTTGACAGATAATCACCCAAGCTAGACCAAACTAGGGCGTGGTCTGCTAACCCATGTAGTAGTAGTAGGGGTTTTTTCCCTTGATGCCATTCTAAGTAGGAAAGTTGAATATCGGGGAGAGATAAACTTTGGCGTATCGGATTCATGGCAATTTGATATAGGAAGCAGTTATGGGTGTTTCAAGATTCAATTCCCATTAAACCAAGTTGCTGTCGATCCAATCTAAAATGACCCGATTTATTTCTTCTGGATTCTCGTCATGGGGACAATGCCCCACATTCTCTAACTGCAATACCTGTAAATTCTGATTGTACTGGGCAAATTGTTGAGCAAGGGCTGGGGGAACAAATTTATCTTGCTGTCCCCAAATTAATAACATGGGAATTGTTAAATTTGGTAAAATTTGTTTGACATTGGGACTAAAGTTAGCACTGATAGTCGCCTTAAACAGAGCCACAAATGCCCGAGCAGAACCTCTATCTTGAGGAGGTCCGGCTAAAATGTCAATCAATTCATCAGTGACAGCTTCCGGGTTAGCATAGGCGATCGCAGCCCAACGACGCAACACAGTTGGTTGGCGAACTATCTTAAACAAGGGTTTGAGCAATAATGGTGAAGCGATGAAATTTTTGATTGCGGCGACAACGGGATGTAAAAAAACGGGGATTGCCTCTAATTCTAAAGTAGGATCGGGCAAACTCATCATCACTACCCCTTGTACCATCTCTGGATAAGTTGCAGCCGCAGCTAAAGAAATTAAAGAGCCAATGGAGTTTCCTACCAATACCACTGGTTTGCGGATAAAAGTTTGCCAAAAATCGTAAACCTGATCTACCCAAAGCTTGATGTTATAACTAACAGGAGCCTTTTGAGAAGCACCAAAACCCAACATATCTAAAGCATAAACTGTATGGCGATCGCCCAACACTTGCAAATTATGTCGCCAATGACCTATGGAAGCACCAAAACCATGGAGCAAAATCATTGGCACTTGTTTACTAGATTTCTCATGGGGACGAATGAAGGTATAGCGAGTTTGCCAACCCCGCCAAACCCAATCCCTCTGATTCCCAACCTTTTGCTGCCACTGCACAACTGTATTCAACCCAGCCTCCGCTTTATATGTAATTGCCTCTAGTACTCCACCAAGGGAACTATGCCTGGTTAATAATGAGAAGAAAAAGTTATTTTCTCCCCACACTTCCCACACTTCCCACACTTCCCACACTCCCCCCCTCACAAGGGTAGGTTTTTAACATTTCGGTTGAGGCTAGACTTGGGAGATTAGAAGACAGGTAGACAAGGAAGATTGTTCAATGGTCAAATAGGCTTTTTAACCTGTTTGT
>JAAUYH010002643.1_pt1 | contig 11538 bp, 3 predicted proteins | sample 7278061 | NCBI WGS metagenome assembly JAAUYH01 (sample SAMN14350203, study PRJNA611818) | marine sediment metagenome | isolation source: surface marine sediment (0.6m) | place: French Polynesia: Moorea | collected 2018-08 | reverse complement strand
CCCACCCCTCTTCTTGCCACGTCCACCACCTGGGATCGGTCCACCACTCGAAACAAGTATGGAAACCATGATTCGCTCCGTTCTTGTCTCGATTCAGCTCCTTCAATAAGGCGTGGTCAAAGCACTCACAGTCAACAATCAACGTGTATCTGCTATGAAGCCTTACCCCTGCGACAGACTCCCCATATTGAAGACATCACCCTACTCATAGCCACCCTATAAATACTGCACAAGTACCCGTGATGTACGCATTTCTGAAACGAACCGAAATGCGCCGCCGGGGACTCAACACTACTATATCGGTTTGTCCCTAGTCCTATTTACACTGCTTCTATCCCGCCTTTGCCCCCGAGATTCTCTCTCATTCAGCAATTTCGACCTCTAACAGTTGAGATACTGACCAGTATCTCATCCGCGCAGCGAAAAGATACATCGGCATTCGTCTATATCTACATTATGTGCTGCAACAGTACTCAAAAGCATACTCGCAACTAAGATCACTGGCATGCTGCTGTAGTCGCGTAGTGCAAATGCTCGTCACCTTCTCAAAACACCGGACGCTCTTGTTGTACGGGTGGAGTAAGCAGACCATGCGTTACGTGAATATGTAAAGTTGAAAACGAACGAATATCCAAAAGGAAATTTTGTGCACGGAACGTAAGAATAAGCATTGTGAATAGTTACAAAGCTCCAAGTGTTTTGAATACCCTGTACTCTACAATGCACAACATATTTCGCAATCAAATACGGCGCATGATCCAGAGGCGGCGGGGAAAGAATCGTGAGGGAACCGGATCTGCGCTGTTGTTTATCATAGGGTGTGCTGCATTATTAAGATATCACAGCGAGTGATATTTGTGGCCAATTTACGGCAGCATTCATTGGGTGGGTTTAACACAATGACAAGATGAAGAAAGCAGTAAACTCAGCGTTTTTGATCGCCTTATGGGGGTTGCACGATGTAGAGCGCGAGGAGCGAGACACAGCACGACTCTTCGACAACATAGCCTTTATCGATGAGCCGTACTATGTAGTGTCTTGTTCTGCCGGTGAACGCTCATACCCCTAGCGCACTGTAAATTGAACTAACAGTCCCGTGTTTGAATCCACAATCGTGTCATTGTCTAACGGTCAACTTGGTTGAAGTGTGCAAGTTTCATATGCTATGCCAAGAGTGCCGTGTGTCGTCATTTCAAGTGATTGAGCGAAAGTGCACTTTCGCATCGATTTTGTACTCACGGTTGATGAGGTTTTCTAGTCCCGTGACGCAATTGTGCGGTACAAGTCAGAATCAATGACTGAACCTAATGGCAGAACCTAGCACCATTGCTCAAAAATTCAAATGTATTAACCGTAAGCAGCAACACATCTAAAGCAGCTTACATTTCACTTGAACTATGTATTCGAATGTTACACTTTGGGCAGAAAATGTCGAAAAATGTGTCATTTTTCTAATTGTTTGCACTATTTCTGTTTTCCTTACTGTTTTCTTTCGTTACTGTATTTCGTTAATTCCTACCCACATTAGTTCACGGGCATAGAATTTCGAAGATGGCAATAATTGTATTTGCTGTTTGGTATATATATATAAAGGCATATTTCCATTTGTTTATGCTGCAGAATCCGTAACCTGTTTTAATGAGAGCATCAACGAAAGTATCTAGACTGTTGCTAGCCACGATTTATTTGAAAAGACGGCAAGAGTGTTCGCGATGCATTCTTCAACTTCACAGATCCCAAAGAAAATATCCAGGTCTCCAAATGAAAGTGTAAGCGAGAAGACTCCATTAAAAGTTCAGCAATTTTTGTCTACTATCGGCAACCCGTGCAATTATATCTCCTACTTTGGACACGAGTACTTCGAAAGATAAGCTAATTTTCCATCCTCGTGTATCGGTCTACGGTCATGGCTAGATTGTTTTCATGGTGATGAATTTGAAACATTTTACTTTGGGGAAACCTCCAGTCATTGCAGACTGCCCAATAAGATCTTATTTCTCACGAAACATTCATAAAACTTTATTTTTAATTCTCTCGCATTATCCGGTATGATTCGGTGCTATGTCTTTCAGGTTTTTGTATATTTTTCGATTTTCAGTCATCTTAAGATACAAACTTCGTCAAAATATTTGCTACTCTTTCCATTTCTTACAAAAAAGAGTATGAAAAGCGTATACTCGGATTTTCTCTATTGTAGAAAAATCTCGGTATGTATTTGAGAACTTGATTGAATTGACGCAGTTTGTACTCAGTGTCATTATTAATTTGAATTAAATATTGTACGATTATTGAAAAACTGCGTGTTAAGTAATGAGTTTGGTGATAACTGTGTCATCAAGTTCACGACATGTGCAAGTCTTAATTCAACATAGGTAATGTAAATATTTTAGAAGAGCACAGTGCCGTAATCGGGCACGTTTAGGTTTTATAGAAATGAATCGCTTTTCAGTAGTTAACTAAAAAAATCTAGAACTCTAATAGCTAAGTTGGAAAACATAACACTTGGTCTTTTTCGCTGATATATCAACAAGTCTGCTTGACCACTAGAAACTTATCATTTGATTACACTTAATGGTCTGAATAAAAAAATTCGGAACATTACAGATGTGCAAGGGAAACTGAAGTTTTATTCACTACCCAAGGAAAGTGCTGATGTCAACAAAACTCTTTGAAAGAACATGTTTTTATTTGATATTGGGATTCAGGATTGTTTTAAGGCTTTGCGATGTTTGAGTCCATCTCCCTAAATTTTATAAAATAAATTTTCAAAAATGCTACATCCACGATATTTTACAACTAGTGATGAATGAAATTCGACTCTGGTGCGTTCGAATTTTATAATCGAGCGAGCGCTGAAACGGAGACATAGAAGTGGTCGAGATGTTATAAGGTACACCAACATCGGATTTATTGCTTCTGCAGTCAACTTTGCCGAGGATTTGTTCTAGACAGTACTATTTGCTCTAGATAACGTTTACTCTCGCTTACTATAAATCAACTTTAAGTCTCATATTTTTCTTTGGGCAAATTTACATTAATAATGAAACTCGGTTGTAGCCAGCTCAGGAATAATGCGACTGATATGGCTCAGTATCGCTCAATTTTTTGCTTTCTGAATAGAACGGTTGTAGTATGGTGATTAAAATTCTTCTACTCAATAGCCCTCGCCGAAGAAAATAGTTATTCTCCTGGACAAGAATTCTCCATAACCGTTCGAATCGAGATTTTCAGATATTTTCATCATTTTTGCACTGATGAGTAATGACAGTAATGTATTTATCGCATACAATATCCTTCCATAAATTGTTTATTCCTGACAGCGATATAACCATTGATGACCAAACTCCATACTTTTCAATGTTGCCAAGACATTGCTAGACTCATTTTGTGAAAGCCAGTCACTCGAGAAACGAACACAGAACACGTTTGTAGGCAGAAACACTGGCTTGAACCTGTTTTTCCTAGAAATCATTGTTTTTCTACTTCAAAACCCAAGATCGAGTAACAAATTCGGGACACAATCCCAAATGGCCAAATTTGATATTGCTATGGAAATTTTATTAGCAGAATCAGCCTGAACAATGTTAGTCGTTTTCGTGTACGATAGAAATATGCCAGTGCTGTAACAAAAATATTTCAATAACTCTACTTAGTAAATAATCCTACGCTTAAATATGTACTTGACTCATCCCGCAATAACTAGTCGGGATTTTGTCTAATATTCTTTTTTGCGTGCTTCTCAGTAGTGCATCGCAAAAAAGAGTGATCAATTCTGTTTATTTTTTATTTTGATGTAGCTCACAACGAAAGGCAGTTGAATCCGGAACATATCTTCATCAACGTTTATTAGTTCATGGGATAATCTGGATCTCAGTAATGGCACCTAAATTCTTTGTAAGTGCTGACCTCGTATAGTCGCTACACCTTGGTACATAGTAACATTTGTCTAACACAATAGAAATTTCACTATTGATTCTTAGGGGATGTAGTATTTCGACCAATTCATGACCAACCATATCAAAGTAGTACGTGAATACGGATTACTTATTCCCTTTGTAAGTTCAGAACACAGAGCAGTATTCGCATAATATAGTGTGCTCAGTGCGCCAATTTGCTCTGTCAAACCGTAAAGTTATACTCGATTACCCTGCGCGCACTTATATCTACCCTAAAAATTCAAACCAGACACTTTTTCCGGCAAATGCACACCAGCAATAGAATTTAAGAAAAGCTATATTTGATGCAGTTCGTCCTGCTGAATCCTTTTGCGCATACTGGTTTTCCAAAGTTCTGTCAAAAGACCTCGGGGATTCGGAACGATCCTTTCGCTTTATTTTCTTCGTAAGCGATCTGCATTCAAGCTCTTGATTTCTGAGTCACTCTATTAGTGATAAACGTAGCCTCTGTTTTCATAGTAAGGTAACTGCATTTACTTCTATGAGAACAAGCTCTCTATCCCGCGATCGTGGCTTTGTGATTTCTTTCACAGCACAGACCATTGGGGAAACTTGGAAATACGTAGGAGACAGCAGGATTAGTGTAATTCAAGTTCAATCTTCATATTTGAATTTTATTTAAACAGAATAATCTGATCCAGCTCCTAGGTACTTGTTCAGTTAAATGAAAGTTATATAAAAGAAACCAAGAGAAAGAATTCAAGCAAACGAGTACTATTCTTTCATATTGACTACAATGTATTGATTGGACAGGAATTTCTGAGTGCTAGCTCCTCAGAAAGACAGGTAAATGACTCACGTACTATTTTCTTCTCCACATTATTCTATACCTAATTTCTCTTGAATTTATTCGTTCACTTTGTCCAGAACGAAGCTGTCTCTTTGTTCAAGATCACATGAGGCGTTGTGGATGTTAATCAAACCATGTCAATCCAACAGTTTTGGATAGTGCGTCATGATCATTCTAAATTCAACTAATTGATGTTCGTAGATCAGTTGCGCCTGTATCATTTCCAATGAGCGCTTGGCCCTTACACATTTAGTAGCTTTCATTTTTTTCGTTAATTGTTTATGAAGTATCACTCAACGTGTCGGTCGCAAACTATATTTGTGGAAAGAAATTTGATGTGAAGGGCTAGTTGTTCAGAGAGAATTACAAATAGTAAAGGCCACAGGAAACAATGTTTGTTGCATTTTCCTTGCTAAGACCTGCGTGTGATCGGGGCTGAGCGCTTTATTAGAGAAATGTAAGGATTATCAAACGTATGTTCTCAATCGGCTTTATATCTGTTTTCGTCTTCTCAAAACAGTATTGGGTAGTCTGTTTGACGTTTACGCACAACAGTACAGTTGCTTTATCAGATACGATAGTCATTCAAGTTAGTACGGCCGGAAAACTTCCAATGGTCTATCCCTCGTTGAACGAATTTCACTTGAAGAAGCTCATAAAGTTCGAAATTGGAATAGTTTCGCTCGTTCGATTATGATTGAGCCAGTCTTTTCCTTACTACTAATCAACATTGGCAAGCAAGTAGGCCACAAAGCAATTGATTTCGCTCCAGACGAGAGTCATTCCTTCGGATACAATAGACTGACGCTTCAAACCTTTGCTTGGAAGTGTTTCTATGGATGTTCCATTTCTTGAATTGATTGCAACTCATGTCTCAGGATTTGATTTGTAAGTATTCTCCATCTTGTCGAGCGTTGGCGTACAGAGGTGATAATCCGTTTGATTCAAAGCAAACATATAACCAGTAGCCCTATGATTAGTGGATATAGTAACTTATTTGCGGATACTGATAAGCGACACGTCGATCAAACTGTAATCAATTGGTTGTTTTCTTCTGAAGAAGTGAGAGCAATTTCTCAGGAGTTCGAACACCTTATAAAAGGTTGGATACGTTTTGCAGAACATTAGCACTGTCAGACAGAGGACCCATTAGCAAAGACACAAGTATTTGATACAAGAGTCACGAACATATTACGTGGATGAAATGATCGCACATAAGTTGGAAGTAAATACGTTCCAGACAACCAACGGATATTTTGATTTCTACTCGAACAATCATACTTGTAGGAAACGAAAATTGGACCAGTTTTACTATACATATGTCGGCAGCAATCGCAATATGTAGAAACTTGTTGTTCCTGAATTTCCACCAATCAAGCAAATCCAACACGCTACTCAACAGGAGCCAGAAATTATGAATTCGTATGAAAATTACCAATTAAACCATGCAGTCCTGTAGTTCTGTATTCTTTAGAGGTTAGATCATGTTTGGCATTGGCCGCAAGACTGCTTTTGATTCTAGATTTAGTTTTGTTGAATCTTTTCGATACTAAATGTTTATGGCGCTCTTTTGTTGCTTCAGTATGCTGATGCTCGTTGTTTTGCAGCGGCGAGTGGTCTTTCCAAGAAGACACGTCGTACCGATTTCTGCCACGCTAGCTTCACTATTTGTCTGTCCACGACTCGATGTTACATATTCGGGTTAGGGTAATAACTGAACCTTCTTTAATTGGTTGAAGAAACATTGATCTTGCAGGATTGGACTCACTCAATAACGTAGATGTTTCCTACGACCCACATGACGCGTGACGATAGTGATGGGTAGTAATACTGTATCGTAGAGTACACTCTCGTCCCATCAAATCCACACTAATTTACTTCTGACCGCCAGCTGCTGGGGATAGACTTATGCTGTAGCTTCTAGCAAACACCATTTCAGACAAATTGAGTGGGATACAACCTCGTAGGTTAGAGATCTACGCGTTTACTTGCTCAAGTGAAAACCCGGACAATCTAACCTCGCTGTGGATTTGTATGCAATGAATCATGACTGTATAATGTGGGGCTCAGGTTCCGGCACACACAACCTACTCATTCAAGATACGCTTAACAGACATTGCTTGAGCACGCAGTCGATCTTCTTTCTCCTTTCTGCGTTTTCGTGCCTTACGCTCAGCATCTTTTGCACGTTCAATGGCTCGTTGTTCTGGTGTCATCTGTTTACGCAGGATACGTTTCCGTTCTGCATCTCTTTGGCGAGCCGCTGCTAACTGCTGTTCTGAGCGGTTACGCCGCCATTCACGCTTTCGGTCTGTTACTCGTTGACGTGCGTCTCCAGCAGCTTGGCCTGCCTCTACAGATCTTGACGGTGAGTTCACCACGTTCGTGAACGGTCTGGCAATCATGTGCTCAGGGAGGGGTGGAGGCTGCGGAGGATGAGAAGCCGACATTTTGAGCTTGCCTAGAGAATGAAGATGGATTCCCCTTTGATCGAATAGAACTGCAAAATCGGCAGATTCCTTTTCGAAGGAGTTGCGTAGGGATCGGATAGGGTTCAAGGAGAATGAGACGGTTTCGCCAATAGCAGAGTTGCTCGATGGTTGTTAGCCGGATCGGCATTGCTCTTTTTAAGCCGGGCGGATGCAACAAATATGAGAGTGGAAACACTTCCTCACCACACTTTAAACGTCACGTTAGCCACGTTTTTCATCCGTTGAATACGAGAACAATGTAGACCTTCTAACGTCACGCTTAATTTTGTCTTTCAAGTTAATTATTGCCATCCGCTTCCGATCTTGAAAGAAATTAAATTTTGAAGTAACATTCATTAAAACAACGAGATTGCAGGGTCTCGAGAATTCACATGGCTGTTACTCCCAAATTATTCTTGCATCAGACTATCGAGAGAATCTCATGTTGGAGTAGGAGTCTAGCTAAAACGAGACAGAATTATGTAGCTCTTCCGGTTTCTCATGGTATACTGGAAAGGCTAACTTTCGTTTCTTGCTTCTTAACCAGACGTTATTGCATTGTACGTTTACTCTGCTATCTGCTCTTGGTTCAAGATCGATCCCACGGCTGTGGAAGTGGAAGTCACGTCAAAACAATCGACAATATACGGCACTAATATTACATACACTCTTTTTGAAAGCACGTTCGTTTGCATCCCCGTAAACCCTACCTATCTAGGCTATTCTAGTAACAGAAAATGATCTGCGTGGTACAATATCTTCTAAATTGTTGTTGAGATAACAATAGAAGCAAATTCGAGTACATTTGCATAGGCTAGAGAATTTGTAATTCGTTTGAACACCCATATATGGAGTTGAATTCTTCGAAATAGTTACCTCGAAAACAATGAATGAGTTTCTTTTTGAAAAGGAATTCAATTACTTCTCAGTGATTTCATATATTGCGCCATAGAAGTTTAAGCCAAGTCATTACGAATGGGTGCCTACTCGAAAAACGAGCCTCGTCGATTGCAATCAAAAAATATGCCTGAGTAGTGCTCCTTCAATCATCTAGTTGTAGAGGCTTTTCCTCCACGTTCGACACAAAATGTCAAATTGTATTTATGAGGTTGTCTGCCAAATAAAATTTGAATATTAATGCAGTCTGGAGAACATAACGATTTGAATAAAGCTGAGGACGCTCATTGGTAAGAAATAAACTAAGAAGAAAAATTATCCTCATAAAATTTCAGAATCCATTAACATACGATGTTCAAACTGAGTCAGTTTTCTAAAAGGCTCTGTAGTTCTCAGTTGTCTTGCCTAAATTATTATGTAAAGATAATCAAGGAAAATGGCGACCAAAAGACAAACCGAAAAAGTAAAGTTTCGAGTAGTTTGGTTCCATAGAATTTCTTCTGAAACGACAAATCTTTCATTCTGTATTCTGTACGTTACTAACTATGTTCAATATTTTATAGTTTAAAATAGAAGTATCGAGACTACATCATTGTTCTAATTTCTGTAGATATTACGAACATTCTAATTTTTTGGCACTTGTCTTGTGTTTATTTGAAGAAGTGGTAGTAATATCTCAAATTATACCCTACACTTTTTGAAACAGTCCCAATCAATCTTGGGAATATTTGATGATTCAGAAAGAGGAAGACCCAGCAGCAAGAAAATTAGAGTTGAGTACGACAATTAGAAAAAAGAACCGTTTCTTTTTTATTTACCTCAAACTCTGGAGATTGGTAATAAATCTATTTTTCTATTTCTCATACCAACTCTAAAGTTAAAAGATTAAAAGAAGGGGAGCTTCAAATGTATATCTAGGCAAATTGTGATTTTCGATTTCAATTAGGATTTTCCATGATGCTGACCTCCGCAACTACTTCTGTTCTAAGCTATCATAATGAAATCAGTGCAAGAATGGGAAAATAATATAGGAACAATCTCGTACAAGAACAGGCGGCGTCATTTTTTGTATTTAATTACCTACTTCTTGGCAACATAATAATCCAAAAATCTTTCATCTTCTCAAAATTTTGCTCAACTTTCTTAACCGACACGGAGCTGCTCTATGCCTGTCAATACCTGTCTAAAATTTTGGATTGGTGAGAGGTAAAATTCTTGAAGAACTGTATTTTCTGAATCTCGCTATATCTCGAAAACTAAACACTAAAAATAGAGCTTTACGACAGTCGATACTGAAATTCTACAAAGCTACAAAACGCTTGATGTGTTTCCTCTACTTTGTAATTCTAAGTGCGGTAAGCGGCAATTCATTTTCCGTTTGCTGTAGAGCGCCAGTCGAAGATGAAACATATTGTCACATACAATAGCTACAAGTGGGGTTCGTGGCACTTCTCAGAAATATGTGGGCATGGTAATGTGACCCTGATTTCATCTAACCTGAGAGATGTTTTTGGACTGCTGGGGGAAAATTCGGTGGGTAATATGGTATTTACACATTTTCGGTACTTTGATTTATGTGCTAATTTTATTATGTGTTTGTAAGTATGTAGAGCACCATAAGAACTAAACCCCGTGATTTTCGTCTCAAAATTTTCACTGCTATCGGTTTACAGAGCTCTATTTCCCAATCGCTTTTGCCGTTGTTCGGATTTCTACATTGATTTTAGGGGACTCGGGTTGTTAACTGGTGCAAATACATCGTTGAGAGTTACTTGAGTTACTTCACTCCTATTGAGTACCCTTATTCTGCGGCTGCGGTATCTTCTCGTAAACTACAAGCGTAGTTCGATGTTTTCGGAATGGTAAAGGGTCCTTGCCGATATTTTCGGCGAACTTGTCGATGGAGCCTCAACAGTCGATTTCAGTCGGCTTTCAAGTTTTATAAAATCCTCCCATCAGTAACAGTTGTGTTCAGAGCTTTTTGTGTGTTTCTTCTACAAAGAAAAATAAACCGAGTTGAAAATACTCTCATATCAACAAGAAGCCATATATCATGATTCTTGAACTTGAATTAAACGTTTTTCCTTGATCAGTCCCAGTTCTAGCTTATTTCTTGCGTGCCTTGGTGTTTCTCCATAAAATGAATCACTAGTTCAATTTTTATTCAGCTGAATCTAGTTTTCGAGAGTAATTCAATGTATTGTCTTTCGACAACAATCTAAGATCAAAAAGATTCTGGTTGAAATTTCTGACTTGCCAATTTAACGATTTTTAAAATAACCGTGATTTGAATTTTGTATATATTTGTTAGCTGCGGTAAATAATTTAAATTCTATTTAATTTTCAACGTCAGATAATCTTTGATCTTTTCGAGTCAAGGCTCATGTCTCATGGAATATCAATAGTTAGAGAAAGGCTTGTATATTATCGGGAACTATGATAAACCAAGAAATTGATTTTTTTCATCTTAAAGAAGATATGAGTACTATAAAATTTTCAGCATATAGTCGTACTCTTTGGTAAGGACCAATTTTTCCTTGAAATTACTAAATTCCTGTCAAAAAAGCAACTGAAAAGACTAAATTACAACTTAAATTGCATTTAACAACTTATGCACAACCTCTGTTACCCTGTGAATAATTTAAGATTCAAAACATTTGACGATGCCAGCTTTGAATATCAATTCAAGAACACAGCTCAAGTTAATGGTGCTGTGTACGCCCAGTTTAATTTCCATCTATTTTTGTCGTTCTCAGTATTGTAGACTAAGTGAATGTGATCATGATTAGCAGACAGTGGGCTATAAGGTTGGTACACAGGGCAAGATGAAACATAGAAAAGTACACGACTCTGATCGAATCGGGTCTGTTTCCACTTATTTGTAAAAGGATGAAGATGTCACGTAATACTAACCCAAGACATAGCATAGCTTTACTGAAATTGATGACATTGACAGGGTAGCTAAACTTTCAGTTCAAGGGACTACATCGTACAGAAAATTTGAGATTCAATACTCGGACCTCTTTCAATGTAACGCAATGAATATGATCAAACAAATCAAGCGAAACACGGTTCGGTTAGAATGAACATTTTCTCCACAATTGAAGAATCTGTGTAAGATTAGTGGTTCAGTGTCTAAAAATATTTTTATGCTGTATTTAAGTACTCTGCCAAACAAAGAACAATGTATCACACACCTTCAAGTCAAAATAAGTCCAATCAAGCTAAAAACATCCAGCGAAGATATGCGTCATTTATAAAGCAATTTCTATCCGCTATTCACTAAAATAATCATAATATCAAGAGCACAGAAAATGTTAGTCAGAGCAATATATTCACATATCTATCTTTTGAATGAATTACAACAATCCCGTTTGTGAGTAATGAAAATACTGGGAGTTAAGATCAAATAAAAGAGCATATG
>JAAUYH010067164.1_pt1 | contig 11542 bp, 10 predicted proteins | sample 7278061 | NCBI WGS metagenome assembly JAAUYH01 (sample SAMN14350203, study PRJNA611818) | marine sediment metagenome | isolation source: surface marine sediment (0.6m) | place: French Polynesia: Moorea | collected 2018-08 | reverse complement strand
TTCCTTAACTGTTCCCCACTGTCTTTCACTCAGATAAGGACCCCACTTTTTCCAATCAGCTTGCTGTAGTCGTTGCGATTCCTTAGTCATTTTTTTTATTAATTATTTTTTTTATTATTAGTTATTAGTTATTAGAGCTAGTTAAATAACAAACTATTAACTTTATTCACTAAATGCTAAACATCCTGATGATTTTATCCAGGGAAGATTTGGAAGATAATTAACAATGTACCCTTAATTTCGGTCAACTTCTCCTTAACTTATTAGCTTTTAGCTCTTAGCTCTTAGCTTTTTATTGCTCAAACTCCTTCCAGCGGTCAATTGGTGATTTCTGTTTTAGAAGTTAACAACTTCTCCGAAGCTGTTCTCTGTATCCTTTGGTATACTTACCGTTGGCTAATTGAACGTTATCATTATGTTCTCAAAAGCGGTTGTCGAATTGAGGAACTTCAGTTAAAGACTGCCGAACGAATTAAGAAAGCTTTAGCCACTTACACCATTGTTGCTTGGCGATTGCTTTGGCTGACTTATCAATCCAGACAAAATCCTGACCTTCCCTCAACACTTCTGACTTAAAAAGATTAATTTCTTCTTCGGAAGTTCTCGATTTATGTATTACTGTAGAAAAAAAAGCATATTTACTTAAGTACAAATTTTATAATCAACCATCAAGACGATCAGTTATCTGTCATAACAAAGTAAATCATGAGTGGCATCTTCGGTATTTACCATCGAGACGGTCAACCCGTACAGCGTGAAATCCTGGTTAGCATGGCAGATATCCTCGCTCATCGGGGAAAGGACGGATTGGGTCTATGGAGTGCCAATTCAGTGGGTTTGGGTCATCGAATGCTATGGTCTACCCCCGAATCAATGCTGGAGCAACTGCCGTTAATAGAACAGTCAGGGGATTATGTAATTACCACAGATGTTCGTCTCGACAACCGAGAGCAATTACTCCCCCTCCTGAACTTCAATGGGGAATTTGCTAAAACCGTCAGCGATAGTCAGCTAATACTGGCAGCCTACCAAAAATGGGGAGAACATTGTCCCCAGTATCTGCTAGGAGACTTTGCCTTTGCTATCTGGGATGAGCGATCGCAGCAATTATTTTGTGCTAGGGATCACTTTGGGGTCAAACCTTTCTACTACTATGGTTCGGCTCGAACTTTTGTCTGGGCTACGGAAATTAAAGCCCTTCTCTCCTTGCCCGAAGTACCCCGTCGACTGAACGAAGTCAAAGTTGCCGACTACTTGCTTGCTCTGTTTGCAGACAAAGCAATCACCTTTTACCAAGATATCCTCAGACTGCCCCCAGCCCATTCTCTGATTGTTAATCCGACCGAAATTCGCTTAACCAAATACTGGTCTCTCGACCCCAACGCTGAACTAAAACTCGCATCAGACCAGGCATATGCTGAAGCTTTTCAGGAAAAGTTTTCCGCAGCAGTAAGCTGCCGTTTGCGGAGTGCCTTCCCCGTCGGCTCGCTGTTAAGTGGCGGACTGGATTCTTCTTCTATTACCTGTATGGCGCAACAGTTGCTAGCAAAGCAAGGTAATAATCCCCTGACAACATTCTCAGCCATCTTCGATACAGTAACCCAGTGTGATGAACGTACCTTCATCGAAGCAGTGGTGGCTCAAGGGGGCATTGAACCTTACTATCTACCAGCCGACCAGCTCAGTCCTTTAATCGACCTTGAGCAAGTTTTTTGGCACCAGGATGAAGCCTTTTACGCTCCTAACTTGTTCATGCATCGGGGGTTGTACCGTTCCGCTTGTCAACAGGGAGTTCGTGTCCTTCTCGATGGGTTTGACGGTGACACTACCGTGTCTCACGGGTTAGCTTATATGACCGAGTTAGCTCGGCAAGGAAAGTGGCTGGAATTAACTAGGGAGGTGAGGGGATATTGTCGTAATTTTAATTCCGACCCCCGTAAAATACTCTGGTATTATCTGTGGTCTTACGGACTAGCTCATCGGGTTCCGCCAATATGGCAGCGGTTAGGACGAAAATTAACTCGTCGATACCGTTCGCCAAAACCTCCCACCTTAAAACTTAACCCTGACTTAGTTCAGCGCCTGAATCTTAAAGAGCGGTTGCGACAGCTAGAACCTTACCGAAACAGTCCTCCCCAAACTGCCAGGGAGGAACACTACCGACTTTTGAATTGGGGAGTACTTCCCTTTGGTATCGAAGTGGTTGATCGAGCTGCTGCTTCTTTTGGCATCGAACCTCGGTATCCATTTTTCGATAAGGGACTCGCCGAATTTTGTCTGTCTCTGCCTCCCCAGCAAAAAATTTTTCGGGGCTGGACTCGTATAGTTATGCGACGGGGGATGAACGGGATTTTGCCCCCAGAAGTGCAATGGCGAGGTGGCAAATCAGACCTCAGCCCAAACTTTCATCACGGATTACGAACCTTTGAACGAGAACGTTTCGACCAGCTAATCTCAGAAGAAAGCGATCGACTCGCTCCCTATATAGATGTAGCATTAATGCAGAAAACTTATCAGAAATTTATGCAGGGAGATGCAATGCCCGACAATGATGTTATGTCGATCTGGAAGCCCCTATCCTTGGCTCTGTGGTTAAAGTATATAGGACTAGCTCCTTAATGGTAGAGAATAGACCCGATGGAAACGATTAACAATAAACTCAAAGTCGCTCTGCGTTTTCTACCTGCTCTCCGTTTAGTTTGGCAAAGTAGTCCTGGGTGGACAATTGCTCGTATATTGCTTGTGGTGTTCCAAGGATTGTTACCTCTGGCACTGATCTATTTAGCCAAATTGATTATTGATACCGTAACTGTTAATTTACAGGGAACTAATCCAGATCAAGTTTTTGAGCAAGTATTGCCTTTAATTATTATTGCTGGTGCTGTTACCATCCTTAATAATCTTTGTCAGTCTTTGACAGATCTAGTCAATAGCGCCCATTCTCAAAAGGTTACTGACTATATGCAGGGAATCATTCACAGGAAGTCGGTGGAGGCAGATTTAGAGTACTATGAAAATGCCAAATATCATGATGCCCTTCAAAGAGCACAACAAGAAGCTCCATATCGACCTTCTCAGATTCTTAATCGTTTGACTCAGGTAGGTCAAAATGCTATTTCTTTAGCGGCAATGGTTGGGTTACTAATATCTTTGCACTGGGGAATTATGGGCTTGCTGCTAGTTGCTGGTCTCCCTGCCGTATTCGTGAGGATGAAATATTCCCGAATTATTTATGATTGGCAGCGCAGACGTACTCAGCTAGACAGACAATCGATGTATTTGGGCTGGATTTTAACCGATCAACAGTTTGCCAAAGAACTCCGTCTGTTTGATTTGGGCTATTGGTTCAGCCAAGAATATAACCAAATTAGACAAAAACTATATCAAGAGAAGTTGAGTCTATCTACTAGGCGATCGCTAGCTTTTTTCCTGTCTCAAGCTTTTGCTGGAATCATTGTTATTTCATTCTTTGCCTATATTATTTATCAAACAATTCAGCAAGTTTTATTATTAGGAGACTTGGTTCTTTATTATCAGGCTCTACAACGAGGACAAAATAACCTGAAAGCTACTCTGAGCAATCTTTCTGGACTTTACGAAGATAACTTGTTTTTAGCCAACCTCTACGAATTTTTAGATTTAAAACCGAGAGTGGTGGAGCCAGAACAACCGAAGATTATTCCCCAAAGACACCAAGAAATTGCTTTTAATAATGTTAGCTTTAAGTATGCTGATTCTCCCCGTCAAGCTCTAAAAAATATTAATTTAACTATCAAGCCAGGGGAAACAATCGCCTTAGTAGGAGAAAATGGTTCAGGAAAGACTACTTTAATTAAACTGTTGTGCCGCTTATATGACCCTACTAGTGGCAGTATTACTATTGACGGAATCGACATACGACTATTTAAGCTCGCTGATCTGCGTCGTCAAGTCAGCGTCATTTTCCAAGACTATGCCAAGTATCATTTCTCGGCAAAGGAAAACATCCGCTTAGGTAATATTGAAGTTGATGCTCAAGACAGCAGTATTTTTTCGGCGGCGATGGATTCTGGAGCCCATGATGTAATTACCAAACTGCCTCAAGGCTATGACACCGTATTAGGAAAACTGTTTGATACAGGGGAAGAATTAAGCATTGGTCAATGGCAAAAGATAGCATTGGCTAGAGCATTTCTCAGAGATTCTCAAATCATCGTTTTAGATGAACCTACCAGCGCCATGGACCCACAAGCAGAGTATGAAGTCTTTTGTAAATTTCGTGAATTAGTCAGAGAACAGGCTGCTATTTTAATTACTCACCGCTTGTCTACTGTAAAAATGGCAGATCGAATTTATGTGATGGACAGTGGCTCAATTACTGAAAGTGGTTCTCATCACGAGCTAATGCAACAAAAAGGAACTTACTTTCGCTTATTCAATATTCAAGCTCAAAATTATCGTTAAATCAACTATAAATCCCTCTTTTAAGGTAGAAGCCTTAGTTAATGCTTTAATAGAATATTGTGGTATTTAATCAAGACTCGAATCGGTCGTATCAGATAATAGAGAAAAGAAAACATTCCCGAAAGTTCGATGATATCGCGATCGCGTGCCGTTGGATGTAGCCCTCCAGAAACTATAATTATTCCCCAAAAGCTTTGAACTTTGTCTTGCCAGCGCTCTCTAGTTTTAATATGAAATAATGTCGTTTCTACAGCTCCAATTGAATCACTAGCTGGCAAAAAAAGTTGTGTACTGATCTGTTCTACCAGACAGCAAATTAAAGAATTAGCCTGGATCTGCTGCCAGATATAATCTGGAAGCTTGACTCCTAAGAGCTTGTGAGCCAGTAAAAGTCCAAGGAAGATAATCTGTTGGAAACCCATGCTCTGAGATTCATCCAAGACCTGTTGCCAATCTAGATTCGGATGAGAGCGAATGAGTTCGGCAACATCGCAAATCCGATTTAATCTCCGCCAGCATTCCTTATTCCCATTAAGACAGATAATCAATAGACTTGCCTCTGGTGAAAGCTTGGGGACTATTCTTCCCAACAAGGAGAACGATTCGAGATGCGTCCAAACATAAGTTGGACTCAACGAGCAGGAGAGATGACGGGGGACAATTTCCCGATGTAAGTCTAGGTCAATACTGTTTTTACTGGTTAGGTGAACTTCCCAAGGTGTTTGAATAGTTTGGACATAGCCCTGAGAAACTAGTAAAGCGATCGCTTTTTGAAAGTCGCTCTCTTTGACTAGGAGATCGATATCGCCGTACTGACGAAGCAAAAGGTTGCTATAAGCTGAAGCTGCTAAGACCGGACCTTTGAAAGGAACGGCATTAATGCGATGCTCTTTAAACAGATTCAAAAGCTTCAGCAGCTTGCTGGTTAGGGAGAGGTTATGTTGACCTTGGGTATGAAAAAAATAACGCAGTCTAGCTAGGATATCAGGGGGAACAGCTTCGGGACAGGTGGCTAGTAAACTTTGGGTCAGAAGTGATAATACTCTATGGTAGTTTGCTATCTCAATCAAATATTCCCAGTCAATCTCTTGCTCTACCAGCTTTTTTATGTGCTCGGGAGTTCCCTTGTCTATCTGAGTTCGAGTGCAGCAGAGAAGAAGCTCAATTTCAGACCGAGTATTAGGGGCTATTTCAGCAGAAGCTGGAATTAAAGTATTCATCTCAACATTCACACTTTTACTTCTATAGGGTGCTCAAACATGGCATACTGCTGACGCACTGTTTGATGATCATTCAACACCATCCCTGCCTGTTCTACCCAGGCATGTGCTTGAAATTCACCCTGCTTGCTTCGTACCCCAATTCGCAATTCACTCTCAATACCTTGGCAAAGTAGTAAAAACCATAGAACCAGAGACTTTTGTAAGCAATTGCTCCTAATTGGACTTTGACGCAATGCCAGTTCTACAGTGCGGTTTATCTTCACTATCTGGGACTGCCGTGAGCCCGAAGTTACTGCTCCCTTTTGAGAAGATAATCGGGCTAAGGTTTTTTGAGTTGATTTAACCCCTTTAGTTTTCAGACTGATTTTTACTAGCGGCAGCCAATACAATGTCTGAAAAAACCAGCGCCGTTCCTCTAGGTCAAGTTTTTTCCAGGCTCGTGCCTTACGAACTAATAATTTCAACCAATCCATAATCGATCATTTTGCTAATAAAATCTTGTAAATCCTGACGCAACTGTTCTGGTTCAACCTCAAACTCTTCTAGAAGCAGTTGATAAGCACTTTCAGTTGATTCTGATTCCTCTAGAGAAGATAACATTCTCCTTGCTACAGAATCTAAACCAAAGTATTCTTCATTTTCAAGATCGAGTAATACTGATTCTTCAACTAAATCCTGGATCAAGACATTCTCCATCGGGCGAACTTTTTGCTTTGGCGATATTTCAATAGCTTGTTTCAATTTTTCAATCCTTTCCTCAAAATGAATATTTGACTAGATTAATAAAATAACTTTAATTTACTAATTTGATTGACTAATTCTTAATGTTAAAAATGTCATAAAATTTCAACCTAATTGTCATTGTCTCTTAAATTTCTTTTGATGCAAATATTTATAATTTAAACAATATTTATTTATTATTCTTAACGATTGATCTTAATTTACTCTAAGCGGTTTATATAAATGAAAACAAATGAAATACTTTGAGTTACTTTTTAGCTAACTATTTTTTAGTCTACTGTAAATTTTACTTCGATACTATTATCTATAAATTTTGTTGTTATTTGTTGTTAGAGAAGTTAATTTTTCTAACAAATATTGTGTTTTATTTCATTGGCATTGAGTTTTTTTGTGGTTCGTGATAAATATCTGAGTAATGAGATTTGCCAAGTACCAGTCGATTATCAATTGTTATCCATATTTAAAGCTTTGCCATTAAAGCTTTGACACAGTAGGTGAACTGTAGTTGAACTGTTCATCACTAGAGATTAGTTTAAAAGGAGTTAAGTATCAAATGAAATCTAAACCCAAGAAACCTTATAATAAGCCTCAAATTCTGGCTTATGGATCTATGGAACAGCTTACCCAACAGGGTGGCAGTGGTGCAATCGACGGGATAATTGGTATCACTGGTGTTCCTGGTGGAATTTCTGTGACTACAGGTTCTCTCTAGATCTGAGAAGTTGCAACTCAAATCAATCTAGTTATAAGTAAGCTACAAAAAGCTTCCGCAGGTCGTCTTGTAAAAGTTGGGGAGATCGAGCTTTTTTTACTTGAGAATTGCTATATGACAAACTTTATTATTTGTTAGTAATTTGAGTGGTAAGTAGGTATATAAAGTTAATCACCGATTCCTAAGACTGTAATGCTTCTATATCAAAATCTATCAGCATCTTTATATATCAATTGTAGGTGTAGGCAACCTTAAACTCACTTAATTTGCCTATTCTCTATTGCCTTTGACACAGAATCTGAGCATGTAGTTTGTGTCGGCTGGATTAAACGAATGTTTGGTTACTGTCCCACGCTTCCTAACCTAAGAATTTGAGTCAGACATGATAGAAAATAGAAAGAGTTTGGCAAGGATACAACTACCCCTTGCCATAAAGTTTAACTCTGAACTACATCTAGTAATACGCAATTATATTAGGACACTTATATAGGTTATGCCCTTGTGGTACTCGTTACTCATTACTCTAATTCGAGCTGTGACGGCGATAAACGCCTGGCGGCGACGCGGTGAAGCAGTCCGTGGGGAAGGAGCTGTTCCTGTGGGTTTCCCGCAGGATTTACGACGCGGAGCTAGTCCTTTAGGATAAGCTCCCTCGGATTCTCCAACGTGAAGGAACTGCTGTATGTCTTTGACAGGCTGCGGGAATGAGGTTGTGGAGCAAGTCGTTAGACTCAAAGTCTCCCAAAGAGATCCCCTTTAGGGGGTCGCGAATTTACTTACAAGCTATTAACTTTTCTGTCCTAACCGATCAGCGTACTGCCATAATGCCCCCTACAATAACTACCGAAGATCGCTCAAAAGTAAGAATTAGAGGGCAATAGTTGGATTTCGGACTACCGCAGAGCATCACTAGCAACCCCGAACTTTTCAATAGTAACCATATATCTGACTTAGCTTGCTTATTTCGACATTTTTCGACATTGAAGACTACGATTCTAGCGGTAATTTTTCACACGGTAATAGCTGAACTCGAGCCGAAAATTCACGATATGAAGCCAGTGAAAATGCTCGGTCAGAATCAATAAGTCTAAAAAATTCAAAATTAGTCCAAAATTATGAGAAGCATATCATGGTAACTTTCAATTTTTCCTTTACCTCCGATGCGGCTGATGACATATTTAGTTTAAGCCCCATAGCAGGTACAGTCACAGGGACTCTAGAATTAGCAGACAACACCAGCGGTCAACAACCCACTTCACTGATTATCACCAGTGCTCCTGCTGGATTAGATATTGATCTTATTGGCACCGACATCATAACTAATGCCCCTGGTTTCTTATCTCTTACGGGTGGCATTGACGTGTCTGGGGGGGTGATTACATCTGCTGGACTATTCGTCGATTTTGACGATGCAGATGGCGATATCTTGCAACTATTTTTTGATGTTGATAGTGGTTTTGCCATCACGGACATTAATGGTTTAGCCAACTTTGGCCCTACTGGAGGCGTCGGTGATGATGTGGGTGTAACGGGAAATACCAATGGTTTTGATGCCGGAGATTTCACTCCCGTGGTTCCCAATACTCCCCCCGTAGCGGATGACGATAGCTTTGCCACCGACTTTGAAACTCCCCTGAGCATTCCCGCAGCCACTGGGGTTCTCGATGGGGATACCGATGCCGATGGTGACCCCTTAACTGCGGTACTGGGGACAGGACCAGCCAACGGAATCCTGACCTTAAACCCGGATGGTTCCTTCGACTACACCCCCAACGCCGGGTTTAGCGGCACCGATAGCTTTACCTACAACGCCAATGACGGGACGGACGACTCTAATCTAGCCACAGTGACCATTACGGTTGCCGATGCCCCTACTCCAGTTGATCCTGACCCCTTAACCTTTACACCTATCAACTCCTTTAGTGGCACCGCAGGGGCTGATGCTCTAACTGGAACCGACCAATCCGACTTGTTAGAGGGTTTAGGGGGGGACGATGTACTCACGGGATTAGGGGATGATGATCTTCTTGATGGCGGGCCAGGCAACGATACGGTTGTTTACCAATTAGACCCAGCTGGTGCTACCGTCGACTTATTTGCGGGTACTGCTACTGATGGGTTTGGAGGCACCGATACGATTATCGATGTTGAAAATGTCATCGGCTCTGAGTTCGGCGATGTTCTAACGGGAGACAGCGGTGCTAACACCATCTCTGGACTAGGCGGAGTAGACATCATCAATGGAGGAGGAGGAAATGACTCCTTTATTCCTGGTGCTGGGGCAGATAATGTCACTGGTGGTGGTGGAGCTGATAACTTCTTCTACCTCTCCCCAGGTGAAGGTGGGGATACAATTGATGACTTTGAAGTGGGTGTAGATACAATTTCGATTGTAGGTGCCTTCTTCCCTGGTGGTTTATCGGGAGGAGTTGTTCCTGCATCTCAGTTCTTTGACGGGCCTGCGGCAACGGATGCCAGCCAGCGGTTTGGCTATAATTCCGCCACTGGTGAAGTGTTCTTCGATGAAGACGGTTTAGGTGGTGTCGACCAGATAACACTAGCAACCCTCACAAATCAGCCAGCGTTTACAAACGCCGATATCACGGTTCTTTAAATTAGGTTAAATTAGGTTAACTCGGTTCTTATGCTCTCAGGAAGTATAGAGAACCGAGTGTTGTTTAGAAGCCCGTGTGGGTTTATCCCACGGGAGTGTCACAACTTATACAAGAGATTTAAATGTATTCCTATAGAGCCTACGGTTTAGGGTTGCATTCTGCTATACCTCTGCCGGAATTAGTAGCTGCTGAGACTGATGTGGATGTGGTGATTCAGTTGGGAAAGGTGGCAACTCCACCTCCAGAAAGTAAGACGAAAGGTTGTTACTACTGGCGCGTTGGACAAGATGTCTACCTATTTTGGGAAGAGTTGGGAACCTTCCGCATCCGCGAGGGACGAGAAATTACTATTTCTCCAGCTCCTGAGATCAAAGAACAAAGGCTGCGTCCTCCTATTTTGGGAGTCTGCATGGCGGTTTTACTCCAACAACGAGGATTATTAATTCTCCATGCCAGTGCCGTTGCTTTACCTCATGGGGCTGTTGCTTTTTTGGGAGATAAGGGATGGGGGAAGTCTACGACGGCAGCTGCCCTCCAGGTTCGAGGATATCCCTTAATCACTGATGATGTATTGGCACTTAAACTCGATGGGGATAACCAACCAATCGCACTTCCCACATTTCCCCAGCTTAAGCTCTGGCCTAGCGCGGTAGAGGCTTTAGGGGGTGAGCCAGAATCCTTACCTCGGATTGTTCCCCAATTGAATAAAAGGGTCTGCAGACTTACTGAAAATTTTAGTTCAGAGCCCATGCCTCTAAAGAAGATTTACCTGCTGGGAAAAGGTTCATCTTTAGTCATTGAAACCCTGCCCTTCGGCTTAGTCTTAGGTCAACTGTTTCGTCATTCCTATAGCGGGAGATTTGGCAAACAATTGCTTCAACATGGAGAAGCCTTTCATTTTCGTCAGTGCATGAAGTTAGCCAAGCAAGTTCCTATTTACCGTCTTCAAAGACCTTCAGCACTATCTTTGTTACCAGATATTGTCCAATGCCTTGAAGAGCATAACTATTGAACTGTTTCCACCTGCTTTGCTGTCGATTAGCCAAATTTCCCTAAACCGATTAAATACAGTTTATTCTAAAGGATAGATATACAACTTTACAAAACTTGATATTCTATTCAGCAGAGGACTGCTTTAACAATCGACTATCATCATGACCAACACCATCAATCAAACAGCCAATAGTCAAGCTTACAAAATCGCAGAATGGAAGCGGGGTTATGATTCCCAACCCAACGAATATGAGTATGAGATTAGCGAAATTGAGGGAGAAATTCCTGCTGAATTATCAGGAACATTATTTCGTAATGGCCCTGGGTTATTAGATATTGGTGGGCAGCCAATTCATCATCCTTTTGATGGCGATGGCATGATTAGTGCGTTTTCTTTTAAAGAGGGTAAAGCATATTATCGTAATCGCTTTGTCAAGACTGAAGCATATGTGGCAGAACAATCAGCAGGAGAAATTTTGTATCGAGGAGTGTTCGGTACTCAGAAGCCTGGGGGTTTACTCAACAATATCTTTGATCTCAAATTAAAAAATATTGCTAATACTGGAGTAATTTACTGGGGAGGCAAATTACTGGCTCTTTGGGAAGCAGCAGAACCTCATCGCTTAGATCCCAAAACACTAGAAACGATTGGAATTGATTACCTGGATGGTGTTTTAGAACCTGGGGATGCTTTTGCCGCTCATCCTTGGATCGATCCCAGTTGTGTATTGGATGATGGTGCACCCTGTCTAGTCAACTTTCGGGTTGAACCAGGACTTTCCAGCAAAATCACCCTATTTGAGTTTGCTCCTGAT
>JAAUYH010189475.1_pt1 | contig 11543 bp, 10 predicted proteins | sample 7278061 | NCBI WGS metagenome assembly JAAUYH01 (sample SAMN14350203, study PRJNA611818) | marine sediment metagenome | isolation source: surface marine sediment (0.6m) | place: French Polynesia: Moorea | collected 2018-08 | reverse complement strand
GATGAGTTTTTTGATCAGAAAGTGAAAGATACGCTCGCTATGAAACAGCAACTCAGCAATATAAAATCTGCGTTGAGCAACTTTAAGGAAAAGCCCTGTTATTGGAATTTATCAAAAGGACGGACCAGAGACCACGACTATCATTTTCTGCAGGTATATGTAAAAACCGAGCCCGATGAATTTTTTACATTCACAACGAAGGTTTATGGCGATAGAAATGTCGATGAACGCTTATGTGAGTCTATCGCTATTTACGATAAGCTGGAGTTTATTCAGTAAATAATGTCATTTATTGATAAAATGTAGTATTTCGTTGAAATACAATACCCTAGTACATCCTTTTTTATATATTTGTGATACCATTAAATGAAAAAGCTATGAAAAAGTCATTCTTCTGGTAATTTATTACGCATTTTAATTTATTAATCTAAATCCCCTTAGCTATGAGAAAAATTTATTTTTTCAGTTATTTTATTGTTTTTTTATCTCTTTTTGCTGTTTCATGTTCACAAGACGAAACCGAGATCGTCTTAGATACTGATACCGAAGCACTTGTTGAGCCCGACTTTTTTGAAAACGATGGTTCTGCCGGCCTGGATGGAGAAGAAAGGCCTGAAGAAGAGGCTCCGGGTCTCCTTAGTGACGCAGCTTCTAAATCGTACTACTACGACTACACTTTATTGAAACCTTCTGGTTTGAAACAAACTGATGTTGATGAAATCAAGTGTGGTGATACAAAAGAAATGCCTCTTTTGGTAGGTTCAAGAAAGAAAAAAGTAGGCGTTGTTAAAGTATCAAACGATGATGAAAACCTCTATTTAACAGTAAAAGCCAATGATCAGAAATATTTGAAAAAAGTGTACTTCTACATCGGTGAAAAAGAAAGTATTCCATTCTATTCAAATGGTTACCCTAAGCTCTACAAGTTTGATTACAAAGCATTTCCATATTATTATGGCGGTCAAAAAAAGGCCACTTATATCATTCCATTATCTTCGATCGATACAGAATGCTTTGAAATAGTAGCTTATGCAAAAGTGTTCGACAGAAATAGCTGGTGCTATTATTCTGCCTTTGCCTATGATGCATCGCGCACTCAAGAATATACGTATTCGTACTACACAGGGTGTTATTATTTCAAAGAATGGGTCAGATCTTTTGAGTATTGTACAAAGCCTTGTACTAACGAGATCATTGCACATGGTTTTAAGAAAAAGAATCCGGAACATTCTTATTGCTTTACCACTGACGGGTTCTCAGATTGGGGATGGACTAATAATCTTGGTACGTTTGAATTACGATTTGAATTAAATAGATTTAGAGTACCCCTATTTATTGACGGCGCCACATGTGACGAAAGTGACGCAAAGGAAATTGGATATGCCAGAGTTGAAGTGTATTCAGAGATGGTCAACGGAGTAGAAGAATTACTGGTCGATATCAAATATGTTATGAGCGATGCGCACTACGTTTTTGATGAAGTGAATTTATATATAGGAACCGACAAGTATCCTAAAGATGCCAATGGTGATGATACTATAGATCCTGCATATTACGATTATCATCAAGACCTAGAAGGAGTTACCGACTATATTTTTACCGGATTACCCTGGGAAGGAGTGCTCGGTCAAGATGTATTTATGATTTCACAGGCGAAGGTATCACCGGTGGCAGAATAAATTTGATCATAATATTTAACTAAAAAAGAGGTTTAAAAACCTCTTTTTTTTATGTTTGTCAAAGACTTAAACATCATGGAAAAAATCATAAATCGCTTTGTAAAATACGTAAGCATAGATACGCAATCCGATCCGGATAATCCGGAGTTTCCTAGTACTGAGAAGCAATGGGATTTGGCGAAGATATTGGTCGAAGACTTAAAGGCAATTGGCATGCAAGATGTCGAGCTGGATGAAAACTGCTACATCATGGCTACGTTACCAGGCAACGTTGATTTTGAAGTGCCAACCATCGGGTTTATTTCGCATATAGACACAAGCCCTGACTATTCCGGAACGAATATAAAACCTCAGATTCATACAAATTATGACGGAAATGATATTGTTCTTAACGCTGAGAAAAATATTATACTATCTCCAGATTATTTTGAAGATTTATCACTCTATGTAGGCCAAACCTTAATTACCACTGACGGAACTACCCTACTTGGCGCTGATGATAAGGCTGGCGTGACTGAGATCATAACTGCCATGGAATACCTGATCAATCATCCTGAAATTAAACATGGTGACATTCGTATTGCCTTTACACCCGATGAAGAAGTTGGTAAAGGTGCGCATAAATTTGATGTGCAAAAATTTGGCGCTGAATGGGCCTATACAATGGATGGAAGCCAACTTGGCGAGTTAGAATATGAAAATTTCAATGCCGCCGCCGCTAAAGTACTTATTCGAGGAAAAATTGTTCATCCGGGTTATGCTAAAGGAAAAATGATCAACTCTATGTTAATAGCTAATGATTTTATCGCGGCCCTTCCGGAAAAGGAAATTCCACAGGAAACGGAAGGATACGAGGGGTTTTATCATCTCCACTCACTGCATGGGGAAGTTGCCCAGACTGAGCTACACTATATTATAAGAGACCATGACAGTGAATTATTTGAAAAGCGAAAATCCGATTTTCAAAGGGCAGCAGCTAGTATCAATGAAAAACTGGGCACAGAGTTTATTGAAGTAGAGATCAAAGATCAATATTACAATATGCGCGAAAAAGTAGCACCGGTAATGCATATTGTAAATTTAGCAGAAGAAGCAATGAAAGACTTGGGTATTGAGCCCCTAATTAAAGCAATACGAGGGGGTACAGATGGTTCTCAATTGTCGTATATGGGCTTACCATGCCCTAATATTTTTGCCGGCGGACATCATTTTCATGGGCCCTATGAGTACGTTCCTGTGGAATCCATGCAAAAAGCTGTAGAAGTTATTGTTAAAATAGCGGAAAAGACGGCAGAAAGAGCCAAAAATTAAACAAAAATTAAATTTTGTGTTAGTATTCCATATAAAATTTCCCTTTTTAAGACTACCTATCTAATTTTGAGGCCTAATTTAATCGAATGAAAAGAGAACTTTTATTACAGTTGGCGGAAAAATACGGTAGCCCATTGTACGTCTATGATGCGGAAAAAATAGAAAGTCAATATAAAAGGCTGACCAAGGCATTTTCTGGTGTAAAGCAGTTGCAAATTAATTATGCTGTAAAGGCACTTTCGAATATATCTATCTTAAAGTTATTCAATAGACTGGGTTCAGGTCTGGATACGGTCTCTATTCAAGAAGTAAAGCTTGGATTAGAAGCCGGCTTTAAGCCTGAAGACATCATATATACTCCAAACGGCGTCTCCATTGAAGAAATTGAGACAGTGGCTACACTGGGAGTTCAAATAAATATTGACAATCTTTCCATTCTAGAATTATTCGGTCAGAAGCATCCAAAAACTCCGGTATGCATTCGTATCAATCCGCATGTAATGGCTGGTGGAAATCGAAAAATATCTGTAGGTCATATTGACTCGAAATTCGGAATTTCCATTTATCAGGTGCCGCACATTAAGCGTATTGTTGAGAATACCGGTATGACCATTAATGGTATTCACATGCACACAGGCTCAGATATTTTAGATATTGACACTTTTTTACGTGCTACAGAAATACTGCTGGATGTTGTAAAACAGTTTGATAATATTGAATTCGTTGACTTTGGTAGCGGATTCAAGGTACCTTATAAGGAAGGTGATATAGCGACTGACATTGAGCAATTAGGCCGGCAGCTCACGAAGCGTTTTAATGCTTTTTGCAAGGAATATGGTAAAGATGTGGCCCTGATGTTTGAACCCGGTAAGTTTCTGGTAAGTGAGGCCGGTTATTTTCTTGCAAAAGTGAATGTAATTAAACAGACTACTTCAACGGTTTTTGCCGGAGTCGATAGTGGTTTGAACCACTTGATACGTCCAATGTTATATGATGCATATCATCACATTACCAATATTTCAAACCCTAAAGGAAGAGAGCGTTACTATTCTGTTGTGGGCTACATTTGCGAAACCGATACTTTTGGATCTAATAGAAGGATCAGTGAGATTAGCGAGGGTGATATTTTATGCTTTAACAATGCCGGTGCTTATTGTTTCTCAATGGCGTCAAATTACAATTCACGCTATCGTCCCGCCGAAGTATTAGTTGTCAATGGTACAGATCACCTTATTCGGGCACGAGAAACTTTTGATGATATCTTAAAGAATCAAAAAGTTGTCAATTTTTAATCGAGCTTTGGCAACTTAAAGTCATTCAGTACACTTTTTTGCTGCATTAATTTTTCAATTTCATCTACTTTTCTTGGCGCTTTCTCGGAAAGATTTACAGGGCCGTTTTCTGTGATTAAAATGTCGTCTTCTATGCGCACCGCTATGCCCCACCATTTTTTGTCACAAGGACTTCCTTCTGGAATATAAATTCCCGGTTCAACCGTAATGACCATATTTGCCTTATAAGGGCCATAATTACCGGGGTCATGCACGTCCAAACCAATGTAATGGGAAGTACCATGAGGGAAATATAGATGACGTTCTTCAATGGATTTTATGATGCCTAATTTTACCAATCCTTCATTAATAACTTTTTGAGCAGCTCGATGGGTCATTCCAAATGCATTACCAACTTTCGCTGCCGCAATACCGGCCTCCTGTGCATCATAAACCAAATTATAAATCGCTTTTTGTTCTGGTGAAAATTTTCCATTGGCAGGAATTGTCCTGGTTACATCAGCCGTATAACCACGATACTCAGCACCCAAATCCATTAAAACAAGGTCATTTCCGACTTTAGTCTTATTATTTTCGATATAATGTAGTACGCAGCCGTTATGACCCGCCCCAACTATCGAGGGATAACCTTCATATTCAGCTCCATATTTTTTATAGACAAATTCATGCACACCCTGAATTTCGGTTTCAGACATATTTGGATGCATTGCCTTCATAATCTCTATTTGCCCGACTGCCGAAATATCCACAGCCTTTTTGAGAAGCTTTAACTCTTCAGGGGATTTGATTTCACGCAATGTACCCATGAGTCCACCTAAAGTTTCAGTGTCTAAACGTTTTTCTTTTTCTTTCTTTTCGAATAAAATGACCTTTTCTCGTAGTTCCTTACGTAAAACATCGTCACCACCTTGATAATTTATAATTATTTCATCATCTTTTAGAGAAGGATCAAACTCTATGAATCTATCGAGTACCTTGGCCACACTGGCGCTATTCGCTATTTCCGTGGTCTTAATAAGTTCATAGGCCCGTTTATGAACCTGGCTTCGATCGGTTACCCCTGCAAAACCTGCTTTTGTCTTAAAATTTTCGATGAGATCATAAAGATCAGCCTCATTGCGCTTTGAATTGCGAACGTCATTATGGAAATTAAAGAACAGAACCTTATTGTAAGCATTGAAATCAATTTCAGAACCGATAAAGTCTTTACCATTATAAACATTTTCAAACCCTAATTTATCTTTTACACCTACCACTCCTAATCGTCTGCCAGTCCACATTTCAGACATAGCATCACGCTCCTGAGCGAAAATGACCTCATTAAATGTTTTGCCATCTTTTGTTTGATCTTCTGAAAAAATCAATAAGACGGCATGTGGTTCCCTATATCCGGTCAAATAATAAAAGTTCGGATCTTGATGATACACATAGTCAACATCATTGGCCCTGTTTCGTACCGGGTTTGCAAAAAATACCGCTACACTATTCTCAGGCATTAGCTTGCGCAAGGCATCCCTACGTTCTTTATGAAACTCTTTCAGCAAAAAATCCTGCGGTGTTAGATCTTCTTGTGAAAATCCTATTAAAAAAAAGAAAGAAAATAGAAATAAAAGAATGTCTTTGATCATTTGAAACAGGTTAAATTATACCTTCAAAATTACAACATTTTTATTTTATAGATTTCTGTAATTAATCCTTAGCTTTGCGTACTTTAACTAAAATTTAAGATGAAAAATACGGCTTTAACACACATACATGAGTCATTGGGTGCGAAAATGGTTTCTTTTGCCGGCTATAATATGCCTGTACAATATGAAGGTGTGAATATAGAGCACGAAACCGTGCGAACCGGTGTGGGCGTTTTCGATGTATCACATATGGGAGAATTTGTGATTTCGGGTCCAAATGCATTAGCCTTAATTCAAAAAACGTGTTCAAACGATGCATCAAAACTATTTGATGGAAAAGCACAATATAGCTGCATGCCGAATGATGACGGTGGTATCGTTGATGACCTCATTATTTATCGTTTACAGGAAGATAAATACGTGCTGGTTGTCAATGCATCAAATATTCAAAAGGATTGGGATTGGCTGCAATCAAAGAATGATGTTGGGGCCGAAATGAAGGATGTTTCTGAAAACTTTTCTCTATTGGCAATCCAAGGGCCCAAAGCTGCTGAAGCCATGCAATCGTTGACTTCAGTTGATCTTTCAGCTATGAAATACTATACGGTTCAAGTTGCTGATTTTGCAGGCATTGAACATGTGATGATCTCTGCTACCGGATACACAGGTTCTGGAGGGTTCGAAATATATGTTAGAAATGAAGATGTGGAAAAAGTATGGCTGAAAGTATTTGAAGCAGGCGCCGAATTTGGAATTAAACCAATTGGCCTGGCAGCCAGGGATACACTGCGTCTGGAAATGGGGTTTTGCTTGTATGGTAACGATCTGAACGATAGCACATCACCTATTGAAGCAGGTTTGGGCTGGATCACCAAGTTTACCAAAGAATTTACCCATCATGAAGAATTAAAGAAACAAAAAGAGCACGGCACCGAAAGGAAATTAGTAGCTTTCGAATTGAACGATCGCGGTATTCCAAGGCGAGGTTATGATATTGTAGATGGTAATGGTAAGAAGATTGGGGAAGTGACTTCAGGAACAATGAGCCCCTCATTAAAGAAAGGGATTGGTTTAGGATATGTACCAAGGGTATTCGCCGATATTGGCAGCATTATTAATATTCAAATTCGCAAGAATGCCGTACCCGCCACTGTAGTGAAGCTACCTTTGTACAAAGGTTAATTTTTAGACTGAATAATTTACGAAGCGAAGTATTAAAATTTTATGCTTCGCTTTTTGTATTTTTATGAAAACTACTAAAGATGAAATCATGAGTAAATTATCAGAAACCCAAATACGAGAAAAATTAAGAGCATATCCTGATTGGGATTATGTGGAAAACGGATTAGAAACTACTTTAGAATTTGAAAGCTTCAGAGATTGCTTCTCGATTATGACCAGAATCGCCTTTGAAGTAGAACAGCAAAACCACCATCCCGAATGGTGTAATGTCTATAATAAATTATCCGTTAGATTGTCTACCCATGATGCCGGGGGCGTAACAGATAAAGATTTTAAGCTGTTAGCAACAATTGAAAGTATTATTACAGGTCAATAACCTGTAATTTCTAATTTGTATTTTCGTCTTACTAGCAAACTCATTACAATGAAAACATTGAAAAGACTGCTGTGTTTATTACTACTCACGACACCAATTATCAGTAGTGCTCAAAATCGGGAAATCACTATAAAAAGCCATAAGATCACAAACAATATCTATATGCTTACTGGCTCAGGCGGTAATATTGGTCTTTCAGTGGGTGAAGACGGTGTCTTTATGATTGATGACCAATTCGCACCGTTAACAGAAAAAATACTGGCTGAAATTAAAACCTTAACGGACAAGCCGGTACGATTTCTAATTAATACACATTGGCACGGTGATCATACAGGTGGTAATGAAAACATGACCAAAAAAGGTACCGTGATAGTAGCACATGAAAATGTTCGAAAACGAATGAGTACAGAGCAATTTAATACCATGTGGAACCGTAAAACACCTCCATCTCCTAAGGGAGCGCTGCCTGTAGTGACATTTGATAAGAGTCTGACATTTCATTTGAATGGCGAAGATATTTTGGTATTTCACGTACATAATGCTCATACCGATGGTGATGCTATGATTTATTTTAGTAAAAGTAACGTACTACATACCGGAGATACCTATTTTCAGGGAAAATACCCTTATATCGATCTTGATGCTGGTGGATCAGTCAATGGTTATATTAAAGCGATTAAACATGCCTTAAATCTGATCGATGATGAAACCAAAATCATTCCGGGGCATCGAAATATCTCGAATAAAAAAGAGCTACAAGAATACGTAAGCGTATTAGAGAGTATTAAGTCAAAGGTTATACAGGAAATAGCTAACGGAAAAACCGAAGAAGAAGTTACCAATAATGCTTCACTTACGAAAGAATATGATGATCAGAATTACGGTGATTGGTTTATAAAACCTGATGTAATGCGCAAGACTTTTTACAGAAGCCTGAAGGATAAAAAAGAATAGACAGATTCTTGATTATGGAATAGATACTGTATTTAAATGAAGTTGATAAATTTACTTGGTAATTATCTGTTGCTGCCTTTAATATTTTTTGGCACATCACTTTACTCGTTGAGCGATCAGTATCGTTGGGAGGAGATAGGTAGAACTTATTCGAGCAATTATCAAGATGCGGCTTTAACAAGTCCGGTTAACGGGGCTACAAATGTTTCGGTGAACACATCGATCAGCTGGACTCGAGTTGACGGAGTCGATGGTTATATCATCTCATTAGGTACTTCGCCCGGTTCAAGAGATTTGGTCGCAGATCAAATGGTTGGACTTACACCTGCGTTTAGGCCAGCTATTGGCCTCCCTGGTAATACTACCATATATGTAAGCATTTCGCTGTACTTTTCAGATGGACCGAATATACTGTGCCCGGAGCAAAGTTTTACAACAGAAGCGATAACCGTACCGCCCTCGTGTTCTATACTTGCCGTCCCTGTAGGTGGTGATGTAGATGTCCCTGCTGATCGGGCCTTGGAATGGGCACCTGCGCTTTTCGCAGAAGGTTATCGCATAAGCATAGGTACAGCTCCAGGGTTAAATGATATCGTCAATAATTTAGACGTTGGTAATGTATTGGCATATACCCCTCCGGGCGGGCTACCGGAACGAACTACTATTTATGTACTGATTCACCCTTATAATTCAATTGCTTCCAACACAAACTGCAGGGAAGAAAGTTTCACAACAGGTATAATTTCGCTGCTTCCATCCTGTACGAACCTAATGAGCCCGGGAAATGGTACATCTGAAATCCCCTTGAATGCGACAGTAAGCTGGAACCCGGTTGCCAACGCTACAGGATATCGAATAATGTTGGGCTCCAGTGAATTTGATGACGACCTACTCCCCAATACTGATTTAGGCAATGTTACCTCAATTTCATCCCTTAATTTAATCCCAAATACAACATATTTTATTACGATAACGCCATATAATGACGAAGGATCGGCTGTTGACTGTTTGAGCGAGAGTTTTACCACTGTTTTTAGTTGTGGGCCTTATACAGATCCGAATAGCAATGAAGAAATTAATTTAGCCCCCGAGTTAGATTTTCCCGAAAGAGTGAGTTTATGTGAAGGTTCGATACCATTTACAGCGAACGCACAAACAGCAGCCGATGGTTACAGATGGTTTGAAATCCGCGAAGATGGAGCCGAAATACTCGTATCTGAGGAGTCAGATTTTGATATCTTCCAGGAAGGAAAATATCGAATTGAAGTTTTCAATTTTTTCGAAGAGTTCAATGCAGAATGCGCTGCTTCTCAAGAATTTATTGCAGTGACGTCAGAAAGTCCCATGGTCAATAACATCGATCTTCAATTTACGGCTACCGGGGCGATCGTAACTCTTGATGTCAGTGGAAATGGAGACTATGAATATGCTTTGAATGATGCGAATGGTCCTTATCAAGATAATCCGGTGTTTGCTATTGACATTGACGAATCGAATTATATCTATATAAGAGATAGAAATGGTTGTGGTATTACAGAACGCTTTATAAATACAGCAATACCTAACTTTTTTACCCCAAACGGTGATTCCTATAATGATTATTGGCAGATACCCGGAGGTCAAATAGATGGAGAATCTATTGCGGCGATCACTATTTTTGATCGTTTTGGTAAAGTAGTAAAAAAAGTAAATCCTCATGGTCAGGGATGGGATGGTACGTATCAAGGTAACCCTATGCCGTCAAATGATTATTGGTATACGATTGAATTAGAAAATGGTAAAACCTACAAAGGGCACTTTGCATTGATACGCAGATAGCTATAGTTCGAAACTTAATTCAGGTTTTTTACCCTTTATACCATTAAAGTAATTATAAAATAAATCAAAGTCAGTTTCCTTATTATCAGTTAAATAATAGGGATCTGAAATTCTAATTTGTTTATTTTCAAAATCTAATGTTGCCATTACTATGGGTACCTTGGCTCCTTTGGCGATAAAGTAGAATCCCGATTTGAATTCAGTTACCTTCTGGCGTGTTCCTTCAGGAGCCAGCCCTAAAATAAACCGGTCTCTCGAATTAAAAATATCTACTATGGCATCTACCGCGTTATTATTTTTAGAACGGTCTACAGGGGCACCTCCGAGCCATCGAAAGAAAAAACCGAAAGGCGCTTTAAATAAAGAGGCCTTTCCAATGTAATTTGCTTTTAATCCCGTAGCGAACTTCGTCAAAATAGCAATCGGAAAGTCAACCCAACTCGTATGTGGGGCAGCAATAATTACATATTTAGGCAATTTTGGGAATGCATTGATCACTTTCCATCCCATTAAATTAAATAATATGAATCGAGATAAAAACTTCATTGACCAATGATACGATTTTCTAAATAAAACATCAAATTTCTATAATTTACAAGCAGATATTTTGTATTATTAATCTTTAAAATACAATACATGCGACTTTTCATAAATATTTTACTAGTAGGCTCTTTATCAATAACATATGCACAAAAAGCAAAGGCAAAGGACGGCCCAATTATTAAAGATTTCGGGAAGGTTTATGATATTAAGAACCCTGACCTAAATTTGAAGAAGGGCACTACTTATAAAGTACTGTTTGATATTTATACAGATACCGATAAGGCCGGAACGGTCAATCCATTGATCAATACAGTTGCACGTTTTTTGAACATGCATGGGCAAAACAATATCTCGGCAAAAAAAATGAAAGTTGCCTTTGTAGTGCATGGGGCAGCTGCTAAAAATGTTTTAAAGGATGCGACTTATGAGGAAAAATACAACACGGAAAATCCTAATACGGCCATTTTAAAGGCATTAAAGAAAGCGGATGTGGATATCTATGTGTGCGGACAATCACTTTCGGCGAGAGGCTTTGATCAAAAGGAAGTGTCAAAGCATGTAAAAATAGCCCTGTCAGCCATGACGGTTTTAGTCGACCACCAGGTACAAGGCTATTCAATGATAAATTTTAATTAATGCAGGAAAGTTTGATCTATATCATAATTTTTGTTATTGCAGCTCTTTTAGGGGTATTATTGGGGGTTTACATCAATAACTTAAAGAATAAAGCGCAAGTAAGCGCCTTAGAAGAACGTGATCT
>JAAUYH010123016.1_pt1 | contig 11543 bp, 9 predicted proteins | sample 7278061 | NCBI WGS metagenome assembly JAAUYH01 (sample SAMN14350203, study PRJNA611818) | marine sediment metagenome | isolation source: surface marine sediment (0.6m) | place: French Polynesia: Moorea | collected 2018-08 | reverse complement strand
AGATTACAAACTCAAAGAAAAAGGTGGTTTGTTGTTAGAAATTGATAGATTTTTTCCAAGCTCTAAAACCTGTTCGTCTTGTCTCTATCAAATGAGTTGTCTGCCATTAGATATAAGAGAATGGACTTGTCCTAGTTGTGGCGAACATCATGACAGAGACGAAAACGCAGCTAAAAATATTAGAGCAGAAGGCATCAGACAGTTATCGGTCTTAGGAACTAGGACTGCTGCTAGTGGAGGGGATGTAAGACCAAGAAGCGGACGCAAGTCTGTTTTGAGGCAATCCCCGATTGATACTATATCTCAGGGAAGCTAGAAGCTCGCGATTTATCGCGGGTAGTTCACGAGAAAATAAAATAGTTTATAGTGAACAACAAGCCTGATTTGTACGACTTGTTGATTAACTTAAAATTTCTTAGGTAAATGAGTTACGAGCAAAAATTTACACCTCAAGTAACCAAAGATGGCTCTTACACTTTTTTTTCCGATGAATTTCAAGAAGCTTTCCACTCTTATCATGGTGCAAAACAAGAAGCAGAAATCAAATTTATTAAGCCTACCCAAATTCAAAATTTAGCCAGGAATAATAAATCAATTCGTATTTTAGATATTTGTTATGGTTTGGGGTACAATAGCGCTGCTGCTTTAGAAGCTATTTGGCAGGTTAATCCTCACTGTTATATTGAGTTAATTGCATTAGAGATTACAGCAGAAGTACCACGACAAGCGATCGCCAATAACTTATTATCCTTATGGAAACAACCAATACCTCAATTGCTGTCAAAATTAGCTATTAATTATCAAGTAACAACCAGTCTCTTGCAAGGAAACTTGTTATTGGGAGATGCCAGAGAAACCATACAACAACTATGTCAAAAACAGTGGCAAGCTGATGCGATTTTTCTTGACCCCTTTTCTCCTCCCAAATGTCCTCAATTATGGAGTGTAGAATTTATAACCAAAGTAGCCCAATGTCTCAATTCCAGAGGAAAGCTGGCGACATATTCTTGTGCTGCTGCGGTGCGTACTGCTTTATCTTTAGCAGGGTTGAAGTTTGGCTCTACTCTGGGATTAGGTCGCAAATCTCCTGGTACAGTAGCAAGTTTTGGAGATAATCAAGAACTTCAGCCCAACGAAAATAGCGTATTTCTGCCTCTTTCCCTGCAAGAAAAAGAACATTTACAAACTCGCGCAGCTATTCCCTATCGGGATATTCACTTACAAGATTCTGCGGAGGTGATTCTAGAACGACGACGGCAAGAGCAGGAAGCTAGTGATCTAGAACCTACTAGTCAATGGAAAAAACGTTGGCTCTTGTTAAATAATTAACATAATAAAGCTCCGTAATTTTATTGAATTAATTAGCCTTGAGCTTATTTTTTGAGTTAAAAATTTTTACTTAATGTAAGTGGAATAGCCGATTACAAAAAATTCTAAAAATATCATAATTAGGAGGAACTTAGTAAAAATTTTAATTTATACGTTAACGTTAAAAATATCATCCTAATTTTCCACTAGAATAATATAGAAATATATCTTTACTAGTGAACAAGATTGGGAATTTAAGGTTAAAGTTGAAAAACCTCAATCCCAAAATTTCCCATGTAAAAAAAATGATTGAGCGACTATCTGGATTTTCTCTATTCAATACCACTAAAGCCCCTATTGTGAATCATTCTGAACTAGCTTCGGCAAAAATTTTAGTTATTGATGATCGTCCTCTGAGTCGTATGACAGTGGTCGATCTTCTGAAACCAGAAGGCTACGAAGTGCTAGAGTCTGATGGGGATGCTCAAATTTTTGAATCTGTCATTAAAACGCAACCAGATTTAGTCCTGTTAGATGTGATGTTGACTGAAGTAGATGGCTTTGCTCTTTGTCAGCAGATTAAGCAAGATATTAGAACTCAAGACATTCCTATTGTGTTGATGACGGTTGCAGACTATCGGGAATATCGTCTAAAAGCCAGAGAAGCAGGAGCGGATGAATTGCTCACCAAACCGATAGACCGTTTAGAACTGTCTACAAGGGTCAAAACTCTCATCACCCAAAAACAGCTTAACGAAGGTTTAAATCAGACAGAACAAGTTTTATTCACTATTGCCAAAGTTGTAGAAAGTCGCTCTTCTCAGCGTAGTGGTTCTTGTGCCAGAGTGGTTTCTCTAGTGGAAGCTTTTGGCGAATATCTTGAACTTGCTTCCGAAGCAATTAACAATTTAGTTTTTGCTGCTCATCTTCATGACATTGGGGCAATTGCTATTCCAGATGCAGTGATGCTCAAAAAAGGCGAGCTTACTCGTGATGAAAGAGAGTTAATTCGACAGCACGTATTAATTGGGGAAAGTATTTGTAAACCATTACGAAATCGTAAAGGAGTTTTACCCATTATTCGGCATCATCACGAGAAATGGGATGGAACAGGTTATCCTGACGGACTTTCTGCGGAGCAAATTCCCTATTTAGCTCAAATATTTCAGATTATTGATATTTATGATGCCTTAACTAGCGACCGTCCCCATAAAAAAGCCTATTCTCCAGAAGAAGCTCTGGCAATTATTGGGGAAGAAACGGAAAAAGGCTGGCGGAATCCCCAACTAGTTGCAAAATTTACGCAATTTATTGGCATCCTAGAAGCAACAACCAATTTAGAACCAACAACCAATAGCTAACAGTAAATAGCTAACAGTAAATAGCCAAAAAATACTTTTGCGATTCTTCCATGACTCAAGTTATACTCCAAGCGAGTTATTATACAAAATCTCAAGAGTTATGGTAGCGGTAGCAATTTTAGCAGCAGGAAAGGGAACTCGTATGAAATCCGATCTCCCTAAAGTATTACATTTATTGGCAGGGCGATCGCTGGTAGAACGAGTATTAGATAGTTGTAATTTACTACAACCGACAAGACAGATTGTCATTGTCGGCTATCAAGGAACAAAAGTTCAACAAGCATTAAGTCATCGTCGAGACGTAGAATTTGTTGAGCAAAGAGAACAATTAGGTACTGGTCATGCAGTCCAACAACTGATCCCTTGTCTGCAAGATTATGAAGGGGATATTTTAGTGTTAAACGGGGATGCTCCTTTACTTCGTCCCGAAACTTTATCCAATTTAGTCACAACCCATCAAACCTATAACAACGCAGCCACTCTTTTAACCGCCAAGTTACCGAATCCTCAAGGTTATGGCAGAGTTTTTTGTAACGAACAAAATCTGATTAGTCAAATTATAGAAGAAAGAGATTGTAATCGGGAGCAAAAACAAAATCCTCGCGTCAATGCTGGTATTTACTGCTTTAATTGGCAAAAATTAGCTGAAGCTCTCCCAAAACTTTCTACTAACAACGACCAAAAAGAATATTATTTAACTGAAGTCGTAGATTATTTAGATCGGGTGATGGCAATTGATGTATCAGATTATCAAGAAATTAATGGCATTAATGATCGCCTACAACTAGCCAACGCCTACAATATCTTACAGACCAGAATTAAAGAGCATTGGATGAAAGCAGGAGTCATGATGCTTAATCCTGACACCATAACTATTGACGAGACTGTTGAACTACAACCTGATGTAGTTATTGAACCCCAGACTCATTTACGTGGGAATAGTAAGATTAGTGCGGGAAGTCGTATTGGTCCTGGTAGCCTCATTGAAAATAGTATTATTGGGAAAAATGTCACTGTTTTATACTCAGTAGTAAAAGATTCAGCAGTTGGAGATAATACTACTATTGGTCCTTATGCTCACTTAAGAGGTAGTGCGAAAATAGCCACAGATTGTCGTATTGGTAATTTTGTCGAAATCAAGAAAAGCACTCTGGGTGTGAATACCAATGTGGCTCATCTTTCCTACTTAGGAGATGCTACTTTAGGCGATCGCGTTAATGTAGGTGCAGGAACAATTACCGCTAACTATGATGGAGTCAAAAAACATCCCACAAATATTGGTAATAATACCAAAACAGGCTCTAATAGTGTCCTGGTTGCTCCTGTAACCTTGGGAGAAAATGTTACGGTAGCTGCTGGTTCTGTAGTAACGAAAAATGTACCAGATGGATGTCTAGTTATTGCTCGTTCTCCTCAAAGAGAAATACCAGGTTGGAAACCCAAAAAAGATTAGAGTATTTGGCTGATAATGCAAAAGTTGCTGAAAATGCAAAGGGGTATAAGTTAAGCTAGTTTATTGCACCACTTATGTTAAATTTTTTAACACAGCCAAAAGAATACTGTTATGGGAAGGGAACAAATTACTTTATTATCCAGGCGAGAAATAGACAAAATGCGCCAAGCAGGGCAATTAGCAGCAGAACTGTTAGATTACCTTGCACCGATGGTTAAACCAGGGGTTAGTACTCTCGAAATTAACGACGAAGCAGAAAGATGGACCCAAGCCAGGGGAGCGAAAAGCGCGCCTTTAGGTTATGGACCCCAAAATAATCCCTTTACTCGTTCAATTTGCACTAGCGTTAACGAAGTAATCTGTCATGGTATTCCCAACGCCAAGCAAATTCTTCAAGATGGAGATATTATCAACATTGATGTTACTCCGATTCTAGATGGTTATCATGGAGATACCTCTCGAACTTTTTTCGTTGGTACTCCTTCCCCTGAAGCTAAGAGATTAGTGGAAGTAACGGAAGAATGCCTCAGACGAGGTATTGCCGCAGTCAAGCCAGGAGCAAAAATTGGGGATATTGGCGCAGCAATTCAAGAATATGCAGAAGCTAATGGCTATTCTGTAGTCAGAGACTTTGTGGGACATGGCGTGAGTCACATATTCCACACTGCTCCTCAAGTACCCCACTATGGAACAAGAGGTAAAGGCAAAAGACTTAAGCCAGGAATGGTATTCACCATCGAACCCATGATCAATCAAGGGACTTGGGAAGCAATCATGTTAGATGATGGTTGGACTGCTATTACCGCAGACGGCAAGTTATCCGCCCAATTTGAACATACCGTTGCCGTCACCAAAGATGGGGTCGAAATTCTTACCCTGAGAAATTAGTATTCAGAGCGTCGGACATTAAAACAACACCACTCTCCTCGTTTCCAGAGAGCAGCAATTGTCCAACCTTGCCCTTCTACTAAGTTGGCAATTTTATCGGCTTGTTCCACTAAAATTCCACTTAAGATTGCCCAACTTTTATCGTGGGTAATAAGAGCAAATTGAGGAAAAAGCTCCAGAATTGTATCTGCTAGGATGTTGCAGACAATTCCATCATAGGTAGTTTCTAGTTGAGGCAGTTTTTCGATACTGCCTTCAAGGATTTTGAGCTTTTGTGGATCAATATTATTGAGTTCTAGATTACTCTTAGTGGTTTTCACTGCTAGAGGATCGGTATCTATAGCATGAACCTCTTTAGCTCCTAAGAGTAATGCACCCAGGGAAAGGATACCAGAGCCACAGCCGATATCTGCAATAGTTTGGTTCTCTGCCCCCTGAGATAAACGCATTTCTAGAGATTCTAGGCACAATTGAGTAGTGGGATGAGTGCCTGTGCCAAAGGCTGCACCAGGATCGAGACGCAGTAATAATCGATCAGTATTTTGAGGAAGATCTAGCCAAGCAGGATACACCAATAAGCGATCGCCTATTGATTGGGGTTGCCAGTGTTGTTTCCAGCTACTAGCCCAATCTTCGTCATCAATAAGATGACAATCCACTTGGGGGGGTGATGCTTCGAGTAGTAGAGCATCTTGTTCTAACCATAAAGATAGAGTTGATATATCAAGGGACTGTCTTGATATATCACTAAGATAAGCTTTGATGGAACAAGAGTCTGGTTTTTTTTCGGTAGCAGTTCCCGAACAACCAAATTTCTCTAGTTGCCAATAAACTGATTCTTCCATAACTGGGTCGCAAATTACGACTATTTCCCACCAGCGATCAGACATGGATTTCTCCTGGTAACGGGTTCTATAACAACAATGTATCTACGATAGCTTAACCGTATAAGCATCTCGGATGCCAGCTACTTTGGTAATTTCTTTAACAATTCCCTCTGGTAAGGGGTCGTCAAGGCTCAAAACCATAACAGCTTCGCCCCGAACAATTTTCCTTCCTACCTGCATACTCGCAATATTGACATTATAACTGCCCAAAAGAGAGCCAATTTTACCAATAATTCCAGGCATATCTCGGTGTAAGGTAAACAGCATATACTCACTGGGAGGAACGTTAATGGGAAATTCATCTAAAGCAGTAATGCGAATTTCCCCATCTCCGAGTAGCGCTCCTGTAACAGAGTGTTTACCACTTGAGCCTTCTGCTTCTAAATGGAGTGAACCACCAGAATAGTCACGGACAGAAGTATCTTTGGTTTCAATAACTCTAATACCTCTTTCTTTGGCTTCAATTTTGGCATTGACGTAGTTAACTCTTTCTCTTAAGGCTTGAGATAAGAGTCCTTTAAGGGCACCGATAATAATAGGCTGAGTATCCTGGTTAGCTATTTCTCCTTGCAGACGAATATTTAATAACTCTATTCTGCCTCCAGCTAGCTGACCCACCATATTCCCTAAAGTTTCTGCCAATTTGAGGTAGGGTCTGAGTTTTTCCATCACATCAGGGTTGAGTCCTGGGATATTAACGGCAGAACGTGCTGGTAGCCCTAGTAAAACATCTCTAATCTGTTCTGCTACATCGACAGCTACATTTACCTGAGCTTCGGCGGTGGATGCTCCTAAATGAGGAGTTAAAACTAAATTAGAACCTAATTCGGTTAGAGGAGATTCTCCCAAAGGCTCACTACTAAAAACATCTAGAGCAGCCCCTGCAATTTTCCCTTCTTTTACAGCTTCGGCTAAAGCAGATTCGTCGATAGTCCCACCACGAGCGCAGTTAATAATGCGAACATTGGGCTTCATTTTAGCTATGGCTTCTGCATTGATTAGATTGGCTGTTTCTGGAGTTTTTGGGATATGTAGAGTGATATAGTCAGCTTCGGCGAATAACAAATCTAAATCGACTAAACGACAGCCTAAACGCTCCGCTCTTTCGTTGGAAACAAAAGGGTCATAAGCAAGTAACTTCATCCCCATAGCTCGTGCTACAGTAGCGACGTGCGCTCCAATTTTGCCTAATCCTATTACTCCTAAGGTTTTTTTGTAAACCTCATTACCCATAAATTTTTTCCGTTCCCATTTGCCAGCTTTAACTGATTGATTAGCATCGGGAATCTGACGAGATAAGGAGAGCATCATTGCCAGGGCATGTTCAGCAGCAGCGATGGTATTCCCTTCAGGGGAGTTTACCACTACAATTCCCTGACGGGTTGCAGCAGGAACATCAATGTTATCTACTCCAACTCCTGCGCGTCCAATAATTTTAAGATTCGTACCTGCATCAATTACGTCTTTGGGAACTTTGGTCCCTGAACGAAGCATTAAGGCATCGTATTCGGGAATAATCCTAACTAATTCCTCTGGAGGTAACTTAGTTTTGACATCTACCTGGGCCACCTGAGAGAGAATATCAATCCCAGCTTGATCAATGGGATCGGAGACAAGAACTTTTGCCATAGTCATTTTATCTAAGAATAACAATTAATATTTTCAGTGTTTGACCAAATCATAGAATAGCATTCGAGTTGGCTTGAATAATATCCTCATTAAACCATCCACCTTCCGCACGTCAAAATGTAGCACTAAAAGATTACATATTTTCCTTACAAAGCGCGTTGCTAGTCATCGACACACTTCGTGTCCGCACTAGCGAGCGCGAGACCGCAGAGGGCAAAATCCCACGTCATTTATGCGTGGGATGAGCTTAAGACTTTGCAGATTCGAGATCAGCAAGGGTTAAGTATTCCCTAGGTGGTTCTAGTTAGAGGGGATTCTTATTAGTTAATTTCCGGGGAACCCGATATACCAAAAATAAGTCACCATAGGAATCACTGTCGCCAAAATTAGCAACACAATCACCCAAAAGAAAGCACTACCAGCATCCGTGTCTTCCGCTTTAGTAAAAGTTCCTTCTACTTGAATTTCCTCTTCAATTGCAGGAGGGCCTGGATCGGGTTCTCCAGACAACACAGCTACTAGGCGATCGCTGGCATCGAGGAAGGCTTGATTGTATTTATTGCCTTTTCTGAGGTTATAACCCACAGTCTCTTTAACAATACTTTCGGCAATATCGGGAGTCACTACCTCTGCTGCTGTTGCTCCTGTACGAAGAGCGACGTTATTAGTTAATGTATCCATGACTAAAAGAGTTTGGTTGGCTTGCGCTTCAGGAGAAGGATACCAAGTTTCAAAGATTTCATCCGCCAAACTATCAATGGTTTCACCATAGTCTAGACGACGAATTGCAACCATCCTAATTTCTTGACCAGTTTCCTGAGCCGTTTTTGTGAAGATACTAGTTAACTTGTTTTCATTAGCCAAACTAATTTCATCAGCTTGATCGATAACCCAAATATCTTGAGTATTAGGGCTGTCTAAATCATAAACTCCAGTCGCCATGGCAGGGGTAGCCATTAGCAAGCAACAGAATACTGGTAAAATCAAACCCTTGAGCCAATGACTTATTTTTATAATTCCTGTTATTTGTTGTTTCATCTCGATTAATCTCAGACTAATTTTGACTAATTTTAAAGATAATATATAGCGGTTCTCGAAAAGCGTGAAGTACACCTTGGTTAAGATAAGTTCGGAGTGACCTACGGTAGTCGCTGACCTGCGGTAGTCGCTTCGCGGACGCGTACGCGTACGCGTACGGAGTTCAGAGTAACCTTCTTTCCTTTCTTTCAAAAAATAGCAGTTTAAGCAAAATAGCTTGAAAACCTTATTTCTCCGTTAAAAGTTGCACCCGAGGTTTGTTTGTCAAAATAAATCAAAAACCAAAAACCACAATGATAAAATTTCCTGTATCAAAGTAATCAAATTATATTTTGTTTTGAGATGGCTTGTGCATCTTTTTAGTCAGACAACATAAATACTACATTAATGTAAGTAAACACAAAATAATGAAAATTCGCATTGGTAACGGTTACGATATACATCGCCTCGTTCCAGGAAGACCACTAATTCTAGGAGGTATCGAAATTCCTCATGAATTAGGGTTATTAGGACATAGCGATGCAGATGTACTAACTCATGCCATTATGGACGCTATGCTAGGCGCACTCAGCTTAGGGGATATAGGACATTACTTTCCCCCTAGCGACCCTAAATGGTCGGGTGCAAACAGTCTCACCCTATTAGAGCAAGTTTACCAACTTATTCGCGCTCAGCACTGGCAGATCGGCAATATTGATTCAACAATAGTAGCAGAACGCCCCAAACTTAAGCCCTATATCAAAACTATGGGGGATAAACTCGCCCAGACTTTGGGAATTGAGAATGATCGAGTAAGTATCAAAGCCACTACTAATGAAAAATTAGGTTCTATTGGACAAGAAGCAGGTATCTGTGCTTATGCAGTAGTCTTGTTGGAGGAAGTTGTGTCATAAAGTAGGGTAACCCTCAATTCAATTCACTCACTAACTAATAGACTGATACAACATTTATATTAATCTTTTGAGGCTCATAGCAGATGTCATTCTACTATTATTTAGGTTAAGTTTGAATAGCAAAATTAGAGAGATTGTGACAGAGCGAAACTATTCTGCAGTAATTTAACCTTTGAGATGGCTGAAAGTGCTGCTAGAGTTTTCCCGGTTCGTAGTCTCTATCAATCTGCAAATTTCTGCAATAATTATGTAATAAAAGTATGGGTGTAGTTTTAGAAATCGGTAACCGAGTTTATACAGCCGAGGATTTAGCCCCTTTGCTGGCAGAATATCAAATGCTGCCGAAATTAGCTCAAGAAATTATCATTGAACAGGCTATTTCTGACATTGAATGTTCAGAAGAAGAGCAAACTTTAGCATACAATCAATTTTGTCAGCAAAACCAAATTTCAACGGAAGAAGCAATCCAAGCTTGGTTGGCAAAACAAGGTTTAAATCAAGAACAATTAAACAAAATTATTATAAAAAGACTCAAAATTGATAAATATAAAGAGGCGACTTGGGGGAACAAAGTAGAACAATATTTTCTGCAACGCAAATCTCAACTAGACCGAATTGTCTATTCTTTAATTAGAATTGATCGAGCCGAATTAGCTCAAGAATTATATTTTCGTATCCAAGAAGGAGAAAGTACTTTCCGTGAGCTAGCGATGGAATATTCTCAAGGTTCGGAAGCTCAAACGGGAGGACTAATTGGTCCAGTAGAAATGAACGCCCCCCATCCCAAGATTGCTCAAATTCTCGCTACTTGCAAACCAGGTCAATTGATACCACCCACTCGCGTAGGGGAATGGATAGTTATTATCAGACTTGAAAATTTCCTCTCAGCAAAATTAGACCCACCTACTCGACAAAGAATGCTTGATGAATTATTCCGTCAATGGCTTAATTCCGAAATCGAGCAGAAAGTATCTTTTTCTCCACTTCAATCACCAGTTCAGCTTACTTAAAACATGAGTAATACAAGTACCACTAAACTTGTCGAACAATTCTTGTCTCTTGTTCCTCAATTTAATCAACTTCCCCCAGAAGAAATTACTAAACTCTCCAAAAATCTCAAACCTCTGAGATATGGCATTGGTAAAGTTATAGTCATGCGGGAAAAAATGCAGGGACAAGTTGCTATCCTTTCCGAAGGAGAAGTACGAATCCTCGGCTATGATCCTCGTACTAAAATGCCAACCACTGTAGATAAACTGAAACCAGGACAAATCATTGGTTGGATTAACCTAGGAAGGAATATACCCTGTGAAACAGCTATGGCTAGTACAGAAGTTGTCTGTCTAGCTCTGGATAATGAGTATTTTCTGGAACTTTTAGCTAAATACCCCCAGTTACAGCAAGAATTTCGCGATCGCGTTGCTAATATAGAAGTATTTGATCTTCTCGGAATTCAGCTAGAAAAAGAAGCCCAAGGAGATTGGGAACTAAAAAGTCTCGCTCTTGAAGCAGCCAAAGAAGCGGAAATTTATTACTTACCTCCAGGAGAGCATGAATTAGGCTCAGAATTAACTAGACCCTTATCTGACAATAATCGTATTTGGTTAGTCAGTGGTGGCGGTAAGATTGAGGAATTTCCTGTAGGAAGTCGCTTAGTATTCACTAAGGATCGTCGTTCTATAATTGTTACAGGAGATAAGCCTGCTCGTTTATTATCTATTCCTCACAGTAAATGGTTTAATACCGATGTTAACGAGACAGAAGAGGAAGCTTTAGTTCCTTTATCATCACCATCTACTTCCACCAGTATTACTCCTCCTATTGAATGGGGAGAAGATATTGTACAGGCAGAAGAACCATTACCGGTCGTTCCCACCGTAGAATCAGAAGAACAGACTACTAGCAAACAAGATTATCCTTTCTATGGAGGGAAAACTACCCTAGAGGTAGGTGTTGCTTGCTTTCAAATGTCGAGCAAGTACTTTAATATGCCCTTCCGCAAAGAAGTCATCAATCGCGTTCTTTCCGAACAAATCCAAAGAACAGGTACTCTACCTTTACCTTTGTGCGGTGCTGTATCCGAGTT
>JAAUYH010005892.1_pt1 | contig 11549 bp, 7 predicted proteins | sample 7278061 | NCBI WGS metagenome assembly JAAUYH01 (sample SAMN14350203, study PRJNA611818) | marine sediment metagenome | isolation source: surface marine sediment (0.6m) | place: French Polynesia: Moorea | collected 2018-08 | reverse complement strand
GCTACAACCGCAACTTCCCCAAGCGCAACGACGGAGACGGCGCCACGCTCGCCTTCGTGACCTCGCCCGAGACCGTGGTGGCCCTGGCCCTGGCCGGCCGCCTCGACTTCGACCCCAAGACCGACACGCTCACGAACGACGCCGGCGAGGAGGTCATGTTGCACGTTGGCGAAGCCATCGAACTACCCCCGGGTGGGTTCGAGGACGGTACGTCGATGTTCATCGCCCCTCCCGACGACGGCAGCGCCATCGAAGTGACGGTTGCGCCCGACAGCGAACGCCTTCAGCTCTTGACGCCCTTCCCGGCCTGGGACGGCAGCGACTACCTGGAGCTTCCGGTGCTGGGCAAGGGCATGGGCAAGGTCACCACCGACCACATCTCGATGGCCGGGCCCTGGCTGAAGTACCGGGGACACCTCGAGAACATCTCGGGCAACCTGTACCTCGGTGTCGTCAACGCCTACACGGGCGAGAGCGAGCTGGCCGTCGACCCGTCCGACGGCCAGACCAAGAGTTACCCCGACATCGCCCGCAGCCTCCACGAGCAGGGGATCAACTGGGTCTTCATCGGAGAGGACAACGTGGGCGAGGGGTCCAGCCGCGAACACGCAGCGATGGAACCGCGATTCCGCGGTTGCCTCGTCGTGTTCGCCAAGTCGTTCGCCCGCATCCACGAGACCAACCTCAAGAAGCAGGGCGTGCTCGCTCTGACGTTCGCCGACGGCGACTTCTGGGGCGTGATCGAGGAGGGCGACAAGATATCGGTGACCGGGCTCGCCGACCTGACCCCGAACACGCCCGTGGCGTGTGTACTGCACAAGGCCGACGGGCAGAGCATCGACTTCACGGCCAACCACACGTTGTCCGACGACCAGATCGAGTGGTTCCGGGCCGGTAGTGCCCTCAACCTGATCCGGCAACAGACCGCGGGAAGCTGACTCCTCCCCGGTGGACCTCCGCCAACTGAACGCCCTGATCGCCGTCTCCGAGCATCGGAGCTTCTCGGCCGCAGCCCGGGCGCTGCACACCGTGCAGAGCAACGTGTCGACGCACGTCGCCCGCCTCGAACGCGAGCTCGACGCAGTGCTCGTCGATCGGCGCACGGGTGAGTTGACCGACGAGGGCCACGCGGTGGTCCTTCGGGCGTTGCGCGTGCGGGCCGAGCTCGGGGCCATCCCCGACGACGTGTCGGCACTTCGCGACGACATTCGCGGCACGGTGCGCTTCGGCATCATCGGCACGACGGGCCGATGGCTCGTTCCCGAGCTCCTCACCGCGCTGAAGCAGACCTATCCGGGGGTCCACCTCGTCGTCGTCGACGCCACGACCACGGGCCTGCTCCCCCGCCTCCAGAGCGGGCGCCTGACGATGGCGGTGCTCAACCTGCCCGTCCAGGAACCGGAGCTGACGACGACACCGCTGTTCGACGAGGAGCGAATCCTCATCGTGCCCGACGCCCACCCGCTGGCGGAGTTCGACCGGGTTTCACTCGACGAGCTCAGCCGCCACGAGATCGTGCTACCCCCCGAGGGGACCCTGTTTCGCTCCGAGGTCGACGAGGCGGCGGCAGCGGCGGGAGTGACCCTGCGCCCCCGAGCCGAGCTCGACGGAATGAGGCTGCTCGCATCGCTCGCCTTTCAGGGGTTCGCCCCAGCCCTGGTCCCGGCGACGGCCGCCGCCACCGAATCGGGCGCCGGCTGGCGAACCGTGCAGATCGACGACATGTCGACCAGGAGCGTGGGGCTGGCCCACCGGCGCTGGACCACTCTGTCGGCCCCGGCACGCGCTGTGAAGGATCTCGTCGCCGAGGTCGTGGCCCAGCAGGGCAACCAACAACCCGGCCTCCACGTCACGGTTTCGGCCGACGACATACACTCCGGCGATGGCGCTGACTGACGCTCCGCCTCCGCCCTCGGTGGCGACCAACATCGACGACACCGGGCGCCGTCATGTCGAGTGCCGCATCGACACACCCGGCGACGGTCCGCTGACCACCGCCGGTGCGAACGCGGTGGCCGCCGCTGCCCACCAGGCTCTGGGCCAGCGAATTCCCCTGGTCATCCATTTCGCGGCCAATGGACCCGCCGCCGAGGAGGGGCTTCAGGTCACGTTCGCTCTCGGGCAGGCGGCCCGGGCGCTCACCGCCTGCTCGGGCATCGTGCCCACGATCGCCGTTCTGACCGGCGAGGCCGTGGCCGGCCCGGCCCTGTTGCTGGGACTGGTCGACATCGTCGTGGTCGTCGACGGCGCCCACGCTCTCGTCAGCGGCCCGGCGGGCGTCAAGGGATACACCGGTGTCGACGTCACCCGCACCGATCTCGGAGGGGCGTCGAGCCTCGCCACCGACGCGGGACTCACCGCAGCCGGATTCGCCTCGGTCGAAACCGCGGCCGAGTTCGTCGCCGGGCTGCTCGAGGTGCTCCCGGCCAGCAACGACGAACCGCCCCCGACGATCGAGACCGCCGACCCGAGTGACCGGCTGACCCCGGAGGCCGGCGAGGTCATCCCGGCGTCGGCGACCGGGGCCTACGACGTCAGGAAGGTGATCGAAACGGTCGTCGACGACGCCTGGTTCCTGGAGCTCCGCGAGCGCTACGCCCCGAATCTGGTGACCGGCTTCGCCTCGTTCGGGGGCCAGCCGGTTGGCATCGTGGCCAATCAGCCCATGAGCATCGCCGGCACACTCGACATCAACGCCTCGCAGAAGGGCGCTCGCTTCGTCGCCTTCTGTGACGCCTTCAACCTGCCGCTCGTCACCCTCGTCGACACCTCGGGCTTCTACCCCGGCAAGGACCTCGAGTGGCGCGGCATGATCCGCTACGGCGCCCAGATGGCATTTGCCTACGCCCGGGCGACGGTGCCCCGCGTCAACGTGACCCTACGCAAGTCCTACGGCGGGGCATACATCGTCATGGACTCGAAGAAAATGGGCAACGACTTCGTGTTCGCCTGGCCCAGCGCCGAGATAGCAGTGATGGGCGCCAAAGGGGCGGTCGAGATCCTCCACCGCAACGCCGGCGAAGCGGAGCGGGCCGAGCTCGAGGAGGCCTACGAGGAGCGGCTGCTCAACCCGTACATCGCGGCCCAACGGGGATCGGTCGACGCCGTGATCAATCCCGAGGACACACGCCGCGAAGTGACGTCGGCTCTCCGGGTGCTCGCATCGAAGCGGGAACGGCTGCCCCGACGCCGCCACGACAACACCCCGCTCTGACCAGCAGAACTGCTCACTTCGACCCGGTTGAACCTATGCTGGCGAAGGAGCGATCCTCTCAAAGGTGAGTGGCTCGTCACCCCCGCAAGCCCGACGTATTCCAGGGAGTGAACGCCGTGACCGAGACCATCACCATCACCGACAATCGCACCGGGGAGTCGGTGGAGGTGCCGATCGTCAACGGGGCGGTCGACGCGGCCGAGTGGCGCAAGCTCATGCCCGGTATGTGGTTCCTCGACCCTGGGTTCGTCACGACGGCGTCGACCGAGAGCGCCATCACCTACCTCGACGGCGCCAACGGGGTGCTCGAGTACCGCGGCTACCCGATCGAGCAGCTGGCCGAGTCGAGCAGCCATCTCGAGGTGGCATACCTGTTGCTCAACGGGGAGCTGCCCAGCGCCGTCGAGCTCGACGAATGGGTCACCGACATAACCCACCACACGTTCCTGCACGAGAACTTCCGCAAGCGGATCCACGACGCCTTCCACTACAACGCCCACCCCATGGGGCTGCTGACCTCGAGCGTCGCCGGGCTGTCGACCTTCTACCCCGAGTCCAAGGACATCGAGGATCCGGCCAACCGTCATCACCAGATCGTTCGGCTCGTGGCGAAGATGCCCACCCTCGCCGCGTCGGCCTATCGCTTCAACCGCGGCCTGCCCTTCGTGTTCCCCCGGAACGACCTCGACTACGTGTCGAACTTCCTGGCCATGATGTTCTCGATTGCCGACGACGAGTACGTGCCCGATCCGGCCTTGCGGCGGGCCATGGAGTTGTTGTTCATACTCCACGCCGACCACGAGCAGAACTGCTCGACGACGGCAGCACGGGTCGTCGGCTCGGCTCACGCCGATCCCTACGTGACCGTCGCGGCGGCCTCGGCCGCCCTGTACGGCCCCCGGCATGGTGGCGCCAACGAAGCCGTTCTCAAGATGCTCAACGAGATCGGCAGCTATGACAACGTCGATGCCTACGTAGAACGCATCAAGACGGGCGACGAACGCCTGATGGGGTTCGGGCACCGGGTCTACAAGAACTACGACCCACGCGCGACGATCATCAAGGAGGCTGCCCACGACGTGTTCGCCGTGACGGGCCAGAACCCCCTGCTCGACATCGCCTTGAAGCTCGAGGAGGTCGCTCTGGCCGACCCCTACTTCGTCGACCGGAAGCTCTACCCGAACGTCGACTTCTATTCGGGCCTCATCTACCAGTCGATGGGATTCCCGATCGCCATGTTCACCGTGCTGTTCGCCATCCCGCGCACGGTCGGGTGGTTGGCCCACTGGCAGGAGATGCTCGAGCAGGAGTCGCGCATCGCTCGGCCCCGGCAGGTCTACACGGGCCTGCCCACCCGCAAGTACGTGCCGATCGCCGATCGCTGAACGCCCCTACAGATCGCGATTCTCAGCCCGTCGGTGCCTATCGGGGCCCCGCCTCAGCCTCTACCCTGGCCGGTTGTGCGTCCCGTTGCCGGCCTGATGGTCGGGGCCCCTGCCCTACTGGTGATCATCCTCCTTGCGATTCTGACCGTCGCGCCCGTCCAGGCCACAGCCCCGTCGGAGGCGCCCCGGGAGCCGTCGGTCATTCCCATATCCGACAGTGTCCTGAGGGATCTGACCGACGACCCTCGGGCCCCCCATGCGACAGCGAACGTCGCCGTCGAGGTCTACGGGCCCGACCTCGATTCGGTGGCCACGGTCGTCGCCGCCGTCGACGGCGAGGTCTACGGGTCGGTACCCGGCCACTTCCTTGCGGCCCGGATCAGCGCCGACCGGCTCGAGACGGTGGCTACCGACCCTCGGGTCTCCCGGGTCAAGCGGCTGACACGCACCAATGCCGGAGAGCCGACGCCGGTGGGTCTGGCCGCATCGGTTGCCTTGTCAGCGGTGATCGAGGAGTCGATGCAGCTGCACGATTGGCACGATGCCGGCTACCGCGGCGCCGGCCAGAAGATCGGCATCCTCGACACGTTCGGGGCTGACGACCTCGCCGAGGCCATCGCCGACGGCCGGGTCCCACAACCGGCCGGAGCGTTCTGTCTGCGGCGGGGAGAACCCTGCAGCATCACCGAGAACCGGCGGGGACCCCATGGGGTCGGCGTGGCCGAGATCATCCACGCCACCGCCCCGGAGGCCGACCTCTACTTCGCCACCGTGTTCACGCTCAGCGACCTCACGGCGGCCGTCGACTGGTTCGAGGCCCAGGGGGTGACGATCATCAACCGCTCCGAGACGTCGGAGTTCGACGGACCGGGCGACGGAACGGGCCCGGTGGGGTCGCTGGTCGATCGGGCCATCGAGGCCGGCATGGTCTGGGTGTCGGCCGCGGGCAACGCCGCCGGCTCCGAGCCGGGCGGCGGCCAGCAGGGCGAGAACTGGATCGGCGAGTTCACCGACACGAACGGCAACGGGATCCACGAATGGGCCGACGGCACCGAGCGCATGCAGTTCGGTTGCGGGTTCCTGCTCGGCATGCGCTGGGACGACTGGGACCCTCTGAGCACGGCGACGGACTACGACCTGGCCATCTACGACAGCGTCAACGGCCCGACGCCGAGAGTGTGGGGGAACGACCTTCAGGCCACCCCGGCCGACCCGCCCCTGGAACACGTCGATACGCGCTGCAAGTTCCCGGGCGACGCCGACTATCTCGAGATCCGGCGATCGGCCGATCTCGAGCCCGATGGGCCCGACACGATCCAGATCATGGGCAACTTCACCCCTCTGACCGAGTGGGTCAATCCGGGAAGCGCCACAGGCCCGGGAGCCGACTCGGCCAACCCGGGCGCCGTCACCGTGGGCGCCACCCGCGCCCCCGACTCGTTCGTCCGGGCCTGGTACAGCTCGCAGGGCCCCACGACCGACGGTCGCATGAACCCCGACCTGATCGGCCCCAGCTGTCTGCCGGTTCCTGGCTTCGGGCCCCCCGGTTCCTGTTTCACGGGCACGAGCGCCAGCAGCCCGTTCGTGGCCGGCGTACTGGCCGTGCTTCGCGACGCCAACGTCTACACGGCCGCCCCCGAGGTGGAAGCGATCATCCCGCTGATCACCGTCGACCAGGGACCGCCTGGCCCCGACTCGCTGTACGGACATGGCGCCCTGTCGATGCCGCCCCCGTCAGCGCTCGGCATCGTGCCCACCTCGAGTCTGTGCTTCGGCCTCAACCCGACGATCTCGGGAACCGAGGGCGACGACATCCTCGAGGGCACCGACGGGGTCGACGTGATCGCCGGCTTGGGCGGCAACGACGTGATCACCGGCCGTGGCGCCGGCGATGTGATCTGCGGAGGGGACGGACGGGACCTGATCCGCGGCGGTGGCGGACCCGATCAGATCGACGGGGGTGACGACAAGGACCGGATCTGGGGCGAGCGGGGCGCCGACCTGATATTCGGGGGCTCGGGCGCCGACCACATATTCGGGAACGTCGGGTTCGACGAGCTGCGGGGCGAAGGTGGCAACGACAGGGTCGTCGGCGGCGCCGGCGACGACGAAACCCGGGGCGGAGCCGGCAAGGATCGCCTCATCGGCGGCCCTGGAGCCGACTTCCTGGTCGGCGGCGCGGCCGTAGACGCCTGCTTCGGGGCGGGCGTCGGTGAGCCGGCTGAGGCCGACGACAACCTCAGTCGCTGCGAACGCTGAGCTAGGTGAGGTCGATGGGACCGGCCGGCGGCGGACCCTCGCCCGACAGCCAGTGTTTGCGGCATCGGAGCTCGTAGCTGACCTCGGGTGATCGGGTCGGGTCGTCGACCACGACCAGCTCACCTTCGTAGACCTGGCGCCCGTCGACGATGCGGGCGTTGTGGGTGGCCCGGTCGCCGCACCAGCAGCGCGCCTGGCACTGCAGGGCCTCGCTCTCGTCGGCAAGCTCGAGCAGGCGGGCGGTGCCGGGGAACAGGCGACCCCGGAAGTCGGTGAGCAACCCGAAGGCGAATACGTCGAGGTGCATCTCGTCGACCACTTCGGCCAGCTGCTCGATCTGTTCGGGCGTGTAGAACTGGGCCTCGTCGCAGACCAGATAGTCGAGCGGTTGGCCGTCGTTGGCGGCCACCTGGCGCAGGTCGACTGTGGGGTCGACCCGGATCGCCGCCGCCGAGACGCCGAGGCGGGAACTGACCCGGTCACCTTCGCGATCGAGCATGCTGCACAATGCTCCCCGCAGGCCGCCGGCCGTGAGGTTGTGGTGAATCTGCAGGGCCAGCGTCGACTTGCCCGACCCCATCGTGCCGAACCGGAACCGCAACATGCCCATGACGGCGAGCTTTCCCCGCGTCCCCGGGAGGACCTGTTGCACGGGTATGGGCCGGTCGGCGAGGGTCATGAGCACCCGCTCGTCGATCCGCAGTCGCGGCAGGCGTAGCAGCTGCCGGCGCGGACCATCTGGGTTCCGCACTGGCCGCAGAAGGGGGCGTCGCTGGCGACCCGAGCCGTGACGGGCCGCCCGGCCGGCGGATCGGGCGCCATGTCGAGACCCTGGGCCGTGTCGGTGGCGGCCTCGGCCACGCCGGGCAAGGTCGGCTGGCTGCGCTCGCCGGTGGTCAAGATGTTGCGCTGCCGACGCTCGTCCTCGGAGAGGTACTCGACGGCGAGACGGCGGAACAGGTAGTCCATCAGGCTGGACGCGATCCGCAGGTCGTCGTCGTCGGTCATGCCGGCCGGCTCGAACCGCATTCCCACGAAGGCGTCGACGAAGGCTGTCAGGGGCACGCCGTATTGCAGGCCGTGGCTGACAGAGATGGCGAAGGCGTCCATGATTCCCGCCAAGGTCGAGCCCTGCTTCGACACCCGGATGAAGAGCTCGCCGGGTCGGCCGTCGGCGTACTCGCCGACGGTGAAGAAGCCCTTGCAGTCGGCGACGCGGAACTCGTAGGTGCGTGAGGCCCGCGTGCGGGGCAGCTTCTCGCGCACCGGAGACGGTGCACTCGACGCCGCCACCGATGACGGAGTGACGTCGTCGTCGCTCACCGACTTGGCCGAGAGCGGCTGACCGACCTTGCAGTTGTCGCGATAGATGGCCACCGCCTTGAGTCCGAGGCGCCAGGCATCGATGTAGACCTGCTCGACGTCTTCGACCGTGACCGATTCGGGCAGGTTGACTGTCTTGCTGATGGCTCCGGAGAGGAAGGGTTGAACTGCCGCCATCATCTCGATGTGACCCGACGGGGCGATCGTGTTGTCGCCCATCGAGCAGGCGAATACCGCGACATGGCCGTCGTCCAGCCCGGGGGCGCCCATCACCGACCCGGTCTCCTGGATGTGGGCTTCGATGGCGGAGCGATCCGACTCGCCGTACCCCAGATGCTCCAGCGCCCGGGACACCGACCGGTTGACGATCTGCATGGTGCCACCGCCCACCAGCTTCTTGGTCTTGACCAGGCCGAGGTCGGGCTCGATGCCGGTCGTGTCGCAGTCCATGAGGAAGCTGATCGTGCCGGTCGGTGCCAGCACCGTGGCCTGGGAGTTGCGGACGCCGTTCTGGGCGGCGCGTACGCAGGTGTCGTCCCAGGCGGCCTGGGCGGCATCGAGTAGCTGCTCGGGAACGAGCTCACGGTCGATGTGGTCGAGCGCCTCCCGGTGCATACCGAGGACACGCTGCATGCCCTCGGCGTCGGCTTCGTAGCCGTCGAACGGCCCGACGCGTGAGGCGATTCGGGTCGACATGTTGTAGGCGGCTCCGCCCATGAGGGCGGTGACCGTGGCCGCAAGCGCTCGACCCCGGTCCGAGTCGTACGGTGCGCCGACCGACATCAACAACGCCCCGAGGTTGGCAAAGCCGAGCCCGAGCTGACGGAACGCCCGGGCGTTCTCGGCGATGCGTTCGGTCGGGTAGTCGGAGCGGCCGACGAGTATCTCCTGGGCTGTGAAAAGGATCTCGATGGCCGATATGAAGCCCGCCGTATCGAAGCTGGCCGGGTCGCTGGCTGCCTCGGGCAGGAACGACAGCAGATTGAGGCTGGCGAGGTTGCACGCGCTGTCGTCGAGGTGAACGTATTCGGCGCATGGATTGCTGGCGTTGATTCGGCCGGCGTTGGGCGTTGTGTGCCATCGGTTGATCGTCGTGTCGTACTGCAGCCCGGGGTCGGCACACTCCCACGCCGCCTGGGCGATCTGGCGCATCAGATCGCGGGCGGGCACGGTTGCGAGCACCCGGCCATCGGTGACGGCCCGCAGCTCCCAGTCGTCGCCGTCGACGACCGCCGCCATGAACTCGTCGGTCACGCGCACCGAGTTGTTGGCGTTCTGGTACTGAATCGAGTGGTTGTCGGCTCCGTCGAGGTCCATGTCGAAACCGGCATCACGCAGGGCCCGGGCCTTCTGCTCCTCACGGGCCTTGCACCAGACGAACTCCTCGACATCGGGATGGTCGACATCGAGGATCACCATCTTGGCGGCCCGGCGCGTCTTGCCGCCGCTCTTGATCGTGCCGGCCGAGGCGTCGGCGCCGCGCATGAAGCTGACGGGCCCGGAGGCGGTACCCCCGCCCTGAAGCGCTTCGGCCGACGACCGGATCCGGCTCAGGTTGACGCCGGCCCCCGAACCGCCCTTGAAGATCATGCCCTCCTCGGCGTACCACTCGAGGATTGATTCCATACGGTCCTCGACGCTGAGGATGAAACAGGCCGAGGCCTGCTGGGGAACGCCGGCCACGCCGATGTTGAACCAGACCGGGCTGTTGAATGCAGCCCGCTGGTCGACGATGAGGAACGTGAGCTCGTCGGCGAACACCGTGGCCTCGTCCTCGTTGGCGAAGTAGCCGCCCTCGCGTCCCCACGTCGTCAGGGTGCCGACGACCCGATCGACCACCTGGCGGAGCGAGGTCTCGCGTTCGGATGTGCCGGGCTGGCCCCGGAAGTACTTCTGAGCGAGGATGTTCGACGCGTTGACCGACCAGTGGGCCGGGACCTCGACGTCAAGCTGTTCGAAAGCAACCTCGCCCGTACGGAAGTCATGGAGCCGGGCGTCGCGACGCTCCCACTCGACCATGTCGTAGGGGTGCACGCGTTCGGTTGTGAAATGCCGCCGCAGGCCGAGCAGCCTGTCGGCGTTGGTCGGGTTCGACGCTAGTGACATGGTGCTCCCTGGGGCGAACGCGGCGGCAGCAGGTGGTTCGCTCCCGGGGTCAGATCCTCGGTGCCGGAGCATCGCGGTCTCCTGAGAGGCGATCGGTCCCGCGAGGAGCCCTTCCACCCACTCACAAGCCAAGGAGACGAATCCACCTGCTGCACTGGCCAACCTACGGGGACCACCCTGTGGGCGAAAAGGGGACCACCTGTGTATTTCGCGGGGATTTCGCGGCCCATTGTCCACAGCGACGCCCCGCTAGCTTGGTCAGCCATGCGTCAGCTCCTTCCCGAGGCGATCGACGACGTCGACCCGATCCAGCTGTACGCCGCTGACGAGCGGCCCGGTTCGCCCGAGCGGCCCTGGGTGATGCTCAACATGATCTCGAGCATCGATGGTGCCATCAGCATCGATGGGGTTTCCGGGGGCCTGGGCGGCCCCGCCGACAAGCGAGTCTTCTCGGCGATCCGGGGCGTGGCCGACGTGATCCTGGTCGGGTCGGGAACGGTCGTGGCCGAGAACTACAGGCGCCCCCAGACGCCGCCTGAGATCCAAGGCATGCGGGCGGAGCGGGGTCAGAGCCCTCTTCCCCGGCTGGCCATCGTGACGAACCGCCTGAACGTGCCGCGTCATCATCAGGTGCTCGACGCCGAGCATCCGCCGATCATCGTCACCCACGAGCAAGCCCCTGCCGACAAGCGCCGAGCGCTCGAGGACAAGGCCGAGATCGTGGTGGCCGGCGAATCCGCCGTCGACGTCGAAGTGGCGCTCGAACACCTGGGCGCGCTCGGTATGCGAGTCGTACTCCTCGAGGGTGGGCCCACGCTCAACGCCGCGGTCGTGACGGCCGACCGTCTCGACGAGCTGTGCCTGACGCTGTCGCCGCTCGTCGTCGGTGGCGACGGAGCGGGAATCGTGAACGGCGCCATGCAGTCGGAACGTCGCTTCCACCTCGACCGACTGCTGCAAGAAGACGACCTCGCCTTCTTCCGCTACGTTCGGACCCGCCCCACCGGCTAACCCCCGATGGTGGCGTGGTCGATGATGATGCGCTGGCCTATGTCGAGGTCGGAGCCGCCGGCGGCCTCGTCGAGATAGTCGACGACCGGTCGCACATCGGCGCCGTCGCGAGTGAGACGACCGGCAATGGACCAGAGGGTGTCGCCGGGCTGTACGACATAGACCTCGATCGTGTCGGTCAGCCGCGAGTCGGGACTGACCGGCTGGAGGGGATCGTCGGCTGCCGCCCCGGAACCGAAGCCGACCAACGC
>JAAUYH010146612.1_pt1 | contig 11550 bp, 12 predicted proteins | sample 7278061 | NCBI WGS metagenome assembly JAAUYH01 (sample SAMN14350203, study PRJNA611818) | marine sediment metagenome | isolation source: surface marine sediment (0.6m) | place: French Polynesia: Moorea | collected 2018-08 | reverse complement strand
AGATCAGATGTGCATGACCCTAGCTGGACGTGCGTCGGAGGAAATTTTCTTCGATACTGTGACTACGGGTGCCGCGGATGACTTCAACAAGGTCACGAGAATTGCGTATCAGAGTGTTGCGGAATGGGGTTTGGGCAAGACGTTGCGGAATTTGGCGTTTCCGGGTCAAAACTCGCCCGAGGCTGGAGACGGTCAGTTTTATCGGCCGTACTCGGACAGAATGGCGAGGCAAATCGATGAGGAAGTAAGGGAGATTGTCTCAGACGCGTATGAAAGAACGAAGCAGTTGCTGGTAGAGAAGAAGGACGCGGTGACGAAAGTTGCCGAGTTGTTATTGCAGAAAGAAGCGATTGGAAGAGACGATATGGTGGAACTATTGGGAGAACGGCCGTTCGGTGCCGACCGTGGCACGTTCGACGAGATTTTGGAAGATGCCGGTAGAACGGAAGATGATACGAAGGCAGCGAAAGAACAGAGTTGATGATCGATATTGTACAATAAAATCATCTCGCTAGTTAGAACATGGGCACACAGAAGAGTAGTTAAGGAGACTAGGCTAGAATACCGAGATAATGCGAAGTAGAAGGTTGCTCAGTTGTGTTCGAAAGGATGTCACAATGATTCTTTATGTGGAAGAGATGGACGCCGCGAACAAATAGGTCCGCTAATAATCACCAATACTAGTGCAAACCACACAAGACGGTAAAATTATTCGCCCTTGTTCTCCTTGAGGTACTCAACGAGGAATTCGTATCCGTGCGAGCTCTCACCGAATTCCTTGACGACGACGCAAGACGCGCCAACGACCTTGACGGCGTTGCCCTCTTCGTCGATCTTGCACAGCCCGGCCCACTCGCCCAGCTTCTTCTTCTCGGGCACCTTGACGAGCGAGACGTCGTGCTCGGCGCACAACGCCTCGACGAGTGCGGTATAGTTCTTGTCGTCGCAGTCCGAGGCGAGCACGCAGAGCTGCGCATCGGCACGATCGATGGCCTTCACGGCCTCGTTGAGGCCGCGCACGAGTCCGTCGTGCACAAGCGCCTTCTTGAGCACCTCCTGCAGCGCCTTCATCAGGTCCATCTCTCCAACGTCGGCGACACCCTCATCCGAACCGACGTCGTTCTCGGGATCCGACATGATTGCTGTGTTGTTGTTTGTTACTTGAGCAGGTTGTCACCAAGAGGTCTAGGTTCCTCCAACCTTGCGCTTTGAGTTAGTGCTGCCGGTTCTTGATCGGAATGGTGGCTTCCTAAGCGGAGCAGACGACGGCGAGGCTGAAATATAACCGCCCAAATTTATTCGATATTCAAGGACGGATCCGCGAATCAAAATGAGAGAAGACTTCATCCAATCGATGAACACTGCGAGGCCGTGATGCATTCCATTCACGCAACACCCATGAACGCAATCAATGGCAGTGGCATGCTACACCGACAGCACTTTGCTCGCCAGTTTATCGTCGCGCAATGCGAAGCAAGCGTCGTCAACGAGCAAGTTAATGATGACGCGCGAGTTGCGGAGCATGCTGCTTCGTTCGAGGAGCAGGATTCGCAGGTTCTCGAGTCGCAACACGCACTCTTCCAACTCTTCCGCGTTGGGCGACCCACAATCAAACAACGCCTTTTCTCGGGCTGCGATTTCGCGCGCTTGTTCACACACCGCCTGCACACTCGTCGTCTCGTCCATCGCGAAACTCCCATGGGCTCGCACAAGCACGATGGCGGCGATGAGCGTCAGTATTTCAAAGCGCGACAATTGTTCCAGCGCCGCCAGCCGCGCCGTTCCCGAGGCGAGCGAAATCGCCGCCGTCAAGTGTGTCGCCTTCACCACGACTTGCGCGTTCTTCCTATCCTGTGCCTCCTCGCGCGCCAATTCCGCCGATTGCCGACACAATTGAAGTGCGCGTCGCACATCACCAGACACCGCGCCCACCTTCGCCGCGCACAGTGTTACGGTATGCGCGTCGAACTTGACGTCTTTGTGGAGCAGCGGCAATCTTAACGCTAGAATCTCCTCCAGTTGCTTCTTCGTGTAGGGCGGGTAGGAGAGTCGATTCAGTCCGAGTCGACTCGCGAGTCTGGGCAACATTCGTTCCGGGAGGTCCATTGTGTTGGCGACTCCAATGATGACCAGGTTGGAACGTGGTCTCGTAGGCCAATCGAGTACGTCGTACAACACCTTTTGCGCTCGCGAAACGAGCAGGTCCATTTCATCGAGTAGCAGCACGACACACGCTCGCCTATCACCACGCACATTCCCACCTCCGCCATCACCCCGCGAAAACCGCTTTTCAAGTAATGCCGCCGCCTGCGCCGGCGCCACGCGTCGGTTGCCGGTCATTGCCGCAAGCAGCTCGGAATAGACCATGTGGGGGTCGGGAACGCTCATCCCGTTGATTTCCAGCGTTTCGAATGCGGCCACTTCGCCGGACGCACGCTTCGCCCGCAGGGTTCTCAGTTCTTCGCGTATCGTCGCCGTCTTCCCGGTGCCAGGCACACCAGAAACGTACAAGCATCTCGCGCCGCCGTCGCGGCCAGCCGCACACGCCCCAATCGCTTCGGTGAGGAACTTTCTCACATGCTTCTTCTCTTCGTCGCGACAGGGGAGTGGCTCGTCGAATCCGTCGCCGATATCACTCGGAAGGCAAAACTGCGCCGCCTTCTCACGAACCCCGGTGCTCTCGACGACACCACTGACGCCACGAGGCCTACTGGTGGGTCCGCGTTTTCGTTTCTTCCCCGTCGGTTTTCTGCTGAGTTCGTCGATTTCTTCCGCCAACTCATCTAAATCAAGGTTGTCATCGTCATCATCGTCGTCGTCATCTATGCTCACGCCCACGGCCTTGTAGTCGCGGTCGAGGGCGTCGGGGTTCGCCTGCTCGCGCAGCTCGGCCAAGTCGTTCTCGGGGTCGGCGTCGGGGTTCTCGAAACGAGAAGCAACGAAAAGATGGCCGTACGGGTCGTACATGTAGCGGCAGTAGTAATGGACGGCGGACTCGGAAAAGTTGTCCCAGAAAAACGAGCTCGCGTTGCTGCCCTTGTCGTCGTCGCTGCTAGACACCTCGGGCACTGGCTTCGGTGGCCTCAAATGCGCTCGTTCCGCGCACCCACGCTCCCACACGTCGTACGAGTTCACGTGGGCGCGCCCGACCAGTGCCACCAGTTGTACGTCATCGAAATGCAACGTCTCAAACAGCTCGTCCTCGCCCACGGCGACGTGCGGTCGCTCGCTCAGATCCTCCGCGCGATAGAACCATTGCACACGAACTATCAGTTTAGACGCGGATGCACGCATGAACGCATGGATGCGAGCAACGCCGGGGCGTGTCGCATTGTCATCGGGTCTGAGCAATGCATAATCGCCGCGATGCAATACGAATTTGAATGGCGCGTCATGGCAACACGACCCATTGACTAGCTCCTTATCGCTGGTACGTGTGACCACGCATGCATCGAAGCGCTGTGCACCGTCTGGGGAACTTGCGCGGTCTTGTGGGCTGTGCAGACAAAAGGTGGGCTCCTCATCGAATTGCAATAGAAAAGGGGATGCTGCATCGCCGACTGGCGGTTCCGTGCTCCAGTTTTTCCTCCGCATTGGGGGATGAGTGAGGGGATGCGGGCGATGGTCGCAAAAAGTAGAAATGCCAGTTGTAGTTCAATCGGGGAATGGAGATCCGACGAAAATCGTTCAATTTGCACGCGCTCGCTGACCGAATTCAAGTCGGTGAGCGACGTGTGTGAATTGACGGGCGGGTAAGTTTCAATGGGTTGCGATGGGTGACAGAGGGGAAGATCCGCGCCACGTAGTTGGGACAGGGTTGGCGAGCAAATGGAAATGCAAGGATTACAGCAGAAACGGAAAGGGAAAGCGCCATGTCGAATGCGGAAACGACATTTTGCATGGCAACTATATTTCCGAACGGCGAATTTTTATAGGAAAAACACAAGTAGCCGATGAGCATTGTTTCCTACACCATGAGACCTGCGTCCCGCTGTACTCGTACTGTACAACATACGCACAGTACTCCGTGCAGCCCGTTTCTGTGTAAAACATAGGCCAACCAGGCCCCTACGTGACCACGCGCTAGGCGGGGTGATTAGTCCCACCCCCAGGCCCGCGTGAATCGCAACCCGCTGGTGTCAACTGACGGCGCCTCCCTTCCTTCCATCCTCCGCGTACCCGCACGTGCCTGCGGCGCTAACGAGCGCTTCGCGCTCGACCGAGCGTCGCGATGGACCCCCAACATCTGCGCTCCCTGTCGATTAACTCGGCCGTGTCGACGATTCTCGAGCGCGAGGAAGAGAAGCCTGTACGATGTACGTCTATTGCTGCGCCTACCACGATGTTTGCTTGGGGAAACTAACACGATTGCGAAGGCGCGAAATTTCGACGGCAAGAAATGTGGGCGTACAAGCCCGTATGGTCCCCAATGGTGGTTGCCATCATGTACCTCACCATGTCCATTGTGCTGATACCGATTGGCGTGGTGATTTACACGCAAAGCGCGGGCCTGATGGAGACCAAACTCCTGCGATACGACGACAATGCTCGGTGTAGCGCGGAAGCGATTTTGAATGGCACGCGAAACAGCGATAACAAAACGTGCCTCGTGCATGTGGACATCCCGAAGAACACGACCGGAAACGTATTCCTGTACTACGGCATGGTGAACTTTTACCAGAACAAATTCCGATACGCGCGGTCGCGAAGCTATGACCAAATCCGCGGCGTGAACGTGAACAACGACAACCTGAAGGCGTCGTGCAAACCCGACGAGAACCTCTCGGCGCCCTGCGGGCTAGCCGCGCGGAGCCAATTCAATGACACCTTCACGTTGTGTAAGGACCCCTCGTGTGACGCGGCGAGTCGGGTCAATGTCTCCGAAGACAACATCGCCTGGGCGGTAGACCGCAACGAGCTGTACAAAAGCTCGGCGCGCAACACCGACCAACAGAACACGCAAATCACCAGCCAAGACTTCATGGTGTGGATGCGACTGTCGCCGTACCGAACGTGGTTCAAATTGTATCGTATCATAGAGGAGCCCCTCGAGGCGAAGCGTTATTACATGCGCATCGACTCGTACTTCCCGGTGGAGAGCTTCGATGGGCAGAAGTTCTTCTATTTCGCGGAAACCACGTGGTTTGGTGGGCCCAATCGCTTCCTCGGTCTCGCGTGTATCGTTGTGGGCAGTGTCTCCCTGCTGTTCGCCATTATTTACAGTATTCGCTCCCGCTTCGCACCTGAACCACCCCTGCCGCCCGAGTCGAAAGACCCATGGCTAGATAACTCCTCGGACTCCATCTCTAACAAAGTCGGCAACTTGGCAAGAGGCAACTCGTAGTCGACGTGACGCCCGTTTTCTCTGCTGTAAAACTGCATATCTATTCACTCTCATTTCGCTCTGCCTTTCGACGTTCAGCGACCAAGTTTGAATGGGCAAGCACGCCACAAATTTTCGCGATTTCGTCGCCCCGATATCGTACGTGTGACCCGCGGCGCAACTTGTACCACGTTCAACTTGTTGAGACTAATAAACTTCCCGTTCTAGGTCTTCCATCCGAGACGACTTGGACCTAGTCTACTTTACCAGTACTGACTGTAGTGTTTACTACCACAGTTGCAAGAAGTATCTCGTGCGCCAACTACTCACTCTACGTGGTCGTATTGCTATGTGCGGCTTTCAGTTTTAACCCGAACACGAATCGTTATCATTGTAGGTTGCCGGGTTTCTCCGTCTCGACGTGCTCACCAGTTGAGCAAAGCATTTCTCGAAGAAAACGTTGATAACCGAGAAAACTTATTGCGAGAGTTTACGGCAGAATCGGACCACTACTTTGAGGTCCTTATCGGACATCCTTGGAAACGCTGAAACTTTCGATTAACTTCGAGTGCCTCTGCATGATGCCACATGAATCCTTGACTGCAACGATGGCGTATACGTTCATCTTTTCATCTCGCATCAACTCGAATGCATAAACACTGATTTGGTGTTCTACTTTCTCGTTCACCTTCTTCTCCTCAATGCTTCGCTCCTTGTTTCGCAACAGCCAATTCATGAGCGCCTTGAACACGTTCAATCCCCTATTGGAAGCATTCGACGAGACGTTGCATCGCCGACTTTCGTAGATGACCGGCATTGTACAGATCTGCCGCACGTAGGACTTGAACGCAATTGTTCTGATGGATTCTAGGACCGAGCAGGGCCAGTGAGAGTGGTCGTAGTCTGTCGATTTGAAATCGATTCGCACATTCAACAACTTCAAATGCGTCCACAAATCGGTAGAAATCGACTTTTCCCGTATAGATGAACGTCTCGATTTTGCGCCATACATGCGCTCCAACATCGTGATCAGTATTCTCTCGTTGCTTCGCTTGTTTCATTCCACTCGTCAACATGAACCTGAGCACTGGTGACACTGCCGCGGCTACGTTTCGATGAGAAGGAAAACGCTCGCCGGCCACGACAAATACCACGTCGTGTTCAATAGGTGCATTTCGAATGCGCCCCAGCAATTGTCGGAGAAAATCCACATCACCATCGTAATCCTTCGTTCTCTTACTATATGGTAGGTCAAGAATTCTCAGGTGGTGATGCTGTATCCCTTTTGAACAGTCTCTCTTCGCAAAGGCCTTGAGCGCGGTCGAAATTTGAAATTCAACACTCACGGTAAGTCGATTTACTGTGCTTTCTTCTACTTGTTATTACTTGGCTACGCGTATTCAACGACGGCGACCTAGCGTCTGGTAGCATCTTATTGTTTGCGGTTGAGAGTATTTTGTCCAACTAACTGTGTCAGACATTTCTCGAACAGTGCATCGATAACTGGTGTTTTCCTCGAGTATCGTAACGAAACTCCATGCGAGAGTTTTCGACAGAAACGTATCACGACTTTGAGGTCGTCGTCGCACATTCTTGCGACGTCGAAACTCTCGACTAATTTGGAATGACGTTGAGTGATGCCACACAACACCGTATCAGGGCTAATTTCAGGCAGGTGAATTTGTTCATCGCGCATCAGCTCCCAGGCGAATACGCAAATTTCGTGCTCGATCGTTTTGTCTTCATCCTCGTTGATGCGACGCTCTTCGTTTCGCAGTAGCCAATTCATAAACCCCTGGAATAATGTCAACCAGTTTGCACGGAGATCTGACCTTTGGAGTAGTGCCTCTAACATGTGCTTTTCAAGTTTCGCAAAGTCGCGACCACTTGCAAATCTATGAAACGACTTGGCGAGAAGGTTCATTGCTGATTCACGTAGTTTATCTGCATCATAGAGGTCTGCCGCAAGTAGAAGCTGAATACAATTTTGTTGATTCAACGACTTGCACAGGTAGGTGAGAGTTAACTGTCTCAATCGGTCGATTTGAAAGCGTGTTGAACAACCAAGGATACCTAACGCATCGTTTACGTCGCCGATAAGAATTTTTCCTTGATAGATGTAGGTGTCGATTCTACGCCAAACATCCGCGTCTAGGTCGTGAAGAGTGATATGGCCCTGCGTTGATTCCTTCATCCCGCTCGTAAACATAGCGAGAAACACTGGAGACGCTGCGGCGGCTACGACTTTATGCGTAGGAAATCGTTCGCCGCTCACGATCAAGACCACGTCATGTTGAATCGATTTGTTTCGCATACTCAGTAGCAGCTGTCGTAAAAACTCAACATCTTCAATGTTCTCGAGCATTTTTTGACAAGCTTAACGTGGACGAGAACAGAGATTCCTAATAGTGTCGCTTCCTTTCGAAACCTTTTTCATTCGAATATAGAAACCACAAACTGACTGCGCTTCTTTCACTTGAAGAGTTGGCAAACAGTACGAATTGAGTCGTGATTCTTGTGCTCAATAGGCTGGTTCATGACTTTGCTTGCCGTATTGAATTCTATCATCAAGCCAGTCATTAATGACGGTGGCGACACTGCGAGGTATATTGAAAGGGCAGGCAGGCGACAAAAGGTAAGCCTACATTTACAGAGTGCAACACAATGGATTATGCAAATTTGGCGCCATGCTGTAGTTCTATAGAACAGTCGAAATCGGCTCATTTCCAAGACCCTCGTAAAACCTCAAATTTAGCGGGTATGGACAAAGCTTCCAACCTGCAGAGCATTGTACTGCAAAGTTTAGAAATAGTAATAAGTATGACCTTGCTTTATGATCCACATTCGATCACGAAAGCATTATTTAAAAATAACCAAGCTTACAGACTAATACTCAATCGCAAAAAACTGCTTTAACGTCTCCAACCAACCGAGCTATGCCATAAAACAACGGTCTTCTAATCTCGGTAATGAATAGAAATCTTGGTCACACGTGTTCAAGGCTTTTAAACCTGCGCGAAACGAAGAGGAGAGGAGAAAGGTGCAAGTTCTACTGTCTACCACTGGGAATAAGATTTCCAAGAAGAACGTGCTCTATTCAACATCTTTCTTCTCTTTCGAGTTGCGCTTATCAAAAAATGTGCGGAAACATAGATGACGTGGAGTTTTTGCGACAGCTACTACTGAGCATGCGAAACGAACCGATTGAATACGACGTGGTATTTGTCGTGAACGGCGAAAGATTTCCTACGCATAAAGTCGTTGCAGCTGCTGCGTCACCAGTACTTCGCACTATGTTTACAAGTGGGATGAAAGAATCGACGCAGCGAGAAATAACTCTGCACAACCTTGACACAGATACTTGGCGTAGAATCGACGCGTACATCTATCAAGGAACGATTCGATTCAACGACCTCAACGATGCGCTGGACATGCTCGATTGTTCAACGCGCTTTCAATTTGATCGAATAAGAGAAATGTGCATTACCTACCTCCGTCAGGTGGTGGGTCGACAAAACTGTATTCGAATTCTACAGGCAACAGACCTGTAAAATGAATCTCGGCTACATGCACCAGCCATGAACCTTCTTGCAGACTCGTTTTCTTCGCTTGCAGGTGGAACCGAATTCGTGGGAATGGAAGAACACTTGTTGGTAGCACTATTCAAGTGGTCAAATTTCCGTGTAGGTGGGTTGACACTATTCACAGGGTTCATAAATTGGTTACTGCGAAACAAAGAACGTGGAATCGACGAGAAAAACGAGGCCAAAACAATCGATTACCAAATCTGTGTATTGGCCTGGGAGATGCGCGACGAACAAATTCATGTGAGTGTAATCAGTCCTGTTAATGTCTTGTGTGGTATCACTCAAGGTCACTCGAAATTAGTCGAGATTTTCTATGTCGAAAGAATGTCCGACAACGACCTCAAAATTGTCTTGCGATTCTGTCGGAAACTTTCACGCCAAGTTTCTTCACGATACTCTAGGGAAACACCAGTGATTGATGCACTGTCCGAGAAATGTCTGGCAAAATTGCTTCAATCAGGAATATCGTCGGGCTACCAGAACTGCCATCACCCTTGTTATAAGGAATCCCATTAAAACCCAGATATCTTGAGTCCAATAGCCTCCACTGTGCTAGGAAGACCCCGCTTGATGTTTTCAAAGTTTCCTATCGGACATCAATGGTACGTACCCTTTACTGCAAACGCAATAGAGCTTTTATTTTTTACCAAGGACATTGACAACCAACACCGATGAAGGGTATGCTGTGGAGCGATTGCAGACCTATTTATCATGCTAGTACAAATTAAGAGAGGTGTTGTGAAGCAAACGAAGAGGCGTTCACTCTATAGTTCAATGCCGCGACTACTCCGACGAGCTCAAAATGTCAAATCCAAATCAACCTGTTCAGTATAAATAGTTCAAGAATGTCAACTGACTCTTGATTGATCTTCTAATACGAATTGACCCAAATATAAGTGGGACAATACGAAAACCTCTCGTGACAGAATGTTCGAAGTTCAAAACATGTCGAAGCTAGAACGCATAATAATGCTGCCGTTCTAGCATGTGACTCCGTTTAGAATTGGCCAATGAGGGAATATGGAATCGGAATAAGCATATTTTCTCTGAATTAGACAGACTCTCCCTACATTTTTCATCAGTTTCCCAAAATTAAACTGCGAAATCTATTCATGTATTGAAAATTGGTTCTCTTAATTCAGTTGAAAGACGTTCGAAAGAAAAGTTGCAAACGGGAGAGACGGAAATTATACGGAAGGTTTAAATGAAAAAAATTTATATATTTAAAGTTTGCTACTACGTTATATTAATAAGTGTTCGTGACTCGTACTCTAAGGAACGCAACGTCATGTATGATTTGCGAAGGTTTATATTATAGGCTGTAAGCAAAAGAGATTTATAAATAGCTCATACTGTGAAAGAAATTCGCACACTGTTTAATTCGGGTTGAAAAGTCAAAAACTAAAATAAAGTTAAAAGCGAGTCATGCTTAATCATTTTAGAAAAGAGATTATGATGAGATCAATTCAAAATAATAGCACGACTAAAATCGAATGGATTTTTCATGATAGATCGCATTGAAATGTCTGTGTCAAAGCTCAGAAACAGCAAGCTAAATATAATGAAGAGAACTTAATTACGCACGGCTAGCTCTTATGTATTAAGATCTAAATTAAAACGCTATTGAGGTCTAAAATAGGATCAGATAGCAATAGGCTATGCTCATTTTTCTAGTTCCATTATGACGACAGAAGATCTAAGTTAATCATATTGTATTGTCTTATTAGTGTAGAAATGGGCATGGATAAGCTTCAGTTTTTGTTTTAATATTCTTTAGTATTCCAACAATGAAAAATTCAGGAGTTTTCCTCATGAATTGGTACAAGTTTTACTTCAAATTACGTCGAATCACATGATCTTCAAGCAGGCAATATCTTTAATATTCATCCTTTTCGGAATTCCATCCCGGATGGTCAAGTATCCTTATAGTTGAAGCAAAAATATAGGCATACCGAGTGATCGGTAGGTCTCAAATAAATGAATCTATCAAAATTAAACTTAACTTGGTCCTAACTAGAACTTCTAATTTTTTATCTATAACAATCTAGTCAAGAAAAAGACTTCGTCGTTATACATATTGTTAGCGCAAACAAATTTTTTGCTGCGATAAAAGGGCAATTTTTTCGGAACAGGGTTTCAATGTGAAATCGAATTGTTCACAAATTGGAGGTTGAAAATTTTTAGAGTAGCTTGTTGGGTGTGGAACGCTGGAGTCGGAAGCTGCTCCACGCTTGATATAGCAATCTGGGTGGCATGAGATTTCATCGAATATCTCTTCATAATTTCCATTCCTGCTGTATACAAGCCTTCTTAAACATCAACTAACATAGGCAAGGGAAGTGCTTCATGAATACATTTCACTATCAAACTATGGGAAACCGAAAAATTAGTCCTGTCAAGCTGATTCAGAGAAAGACTAAACTAATCCCTACTGAACTCCAGAGATGTACCCAATAATCAGGCCGAATATTCAAAGCTGGTCTACAGTGCATGATCGCAATACAAGCCGTCATGCTTCAGACATGTTAGTTGCAATAATGCGATGATGCTCAATCCGTTTTGTAATTCAGAATTTCTACTCTCTGGTGAACCTTCCGAATTTATTTCAAGTCCTTAATAGTCGTGCGATTCTCAATTTCT